>Ga0209755_10001136_pt1 | contig 43708 bp, 44 predicted proteins | sample TergutCo191P1_FD_187301 | JGI IMG/M metagenome (GOLD analysis project Ga0209755, IMG submission 187301) | Cornitermes sp. P1 segment gut microbial communities from Petit-Saut dam, French Guiana - Co191P1 (SPAdes) (version 2) | ecosystem: Host-associated > Arthropoda: Insects > Digestive system... | reverse complement strand
AACCTACAATCAGCAAACACAAGCATGTCATTTCTTTGCAAGAATAGTTGATGTAAACACAGCTGTCACACAAAAGGCTTATGAAGCGGATATTAAAAATAATGACGGTGCAATCAATCAATTAATTGGATCAACCGATCAAACTCAAACGCAGCAACAGCGGCAAACTGTATTAAGATACGGATTTAACAACTGGCTTTCGTTCGAGTATGGGGCATTTATTGCAACAAATTATATTGGATTAAGATATGAACGAAAAATAAATGACTTTTTTCATTTAGGCGGAAATATTTATTTTTTAATATATTATTTTCATGAAGATCCTGATGTTACCGAGTTTGCCATATCAGTAACTACGCGTTTATATCCGGGAAAAAGAAATATCTTTTTTCTGGGATTGGATTTAGGTTATGGATATTCATCTTATAACAATTCATATGATTATAAAAATACATCCGGTATAATGATTACCCCTTCTCTTGGATTTAGAATTGGCGGATACAAAGTTCCTTTTTACATGGAGTTTTATGGTGCTTTGCCACACGTTTTTTTGGGGTCTTACTCAGGCAGGGATTATATGGGTCGTAGATATGATTATAATGGTTTTTATGACGAAGACAAAGGTTGGAATCCTTTAATTCATAACCTGTTTCGTATTACAGCAGGCTGGTCATGGTAGGAGATTGAGGGGAATTTTCCTATTTTTTATGACTATCTTGAGTTTCTATATTATATTAAAGATAGGAAAAAAAATGGTAAAAAAAGTTTATACCATATAACCCGCTCAGATTGTCAAACTGTTACACCTGATTATCCTTTCAATGCACTTTAATCTGCCATCTGAGCCCAGTAGACAATCTGAACCCTGCGGAAAAATCGTATAACAGGTTGAATTTTTGGTTTTCTATAAAATATGACTGCCATGCAGCTTCGATGTATGGCGCAAACTCTCCTGCGGGCGTTTTGGCAATAAAAGGCAAGACAGTGACACCGATGGCGCCAAGCCAGCTTGTACCGCCGTTATAGCGACGATCGCCGTCTTCGGTGTATAGTACGGCATCTCCATAACTTAAAACAGGTCCTGCAAAAATTCTAAAGTTATCACCCATTCCCCAGGAAATCGTAATCGGCAAACGGAAAACTCCCAATGCTCCGTCATATTCGGGTCTTACTTCCAAACCAAAAACATTTTTCTTGCCTGCAATTGTAATCTCCGAGCTTAAACAAATCTGCGAGGCATACCCGCGTATTACATTATCCGTGTTTAAAACACCGCTCCAGCTTGGAGCAAAAGCCAGTCCCAATAAAACCCGGTTATTGCCGTTTTGGCTGCGAGAAGAAGCGGTCTGCGTCCCGCCTGATCGATTTGGCTGGCTGCTATTCCCTGAAACCGCCGCGCCGCCGTCAACGGTAAATGGAGTTGTTTCGGGGAAAGCGCGGCCTGCGCCTGCATAACAATTTGCCCAGTACGTTTCGTCCATGGTTGAATAAATTACGCCGGTTCTGGGACCGTCGGAAGCCGCATGTATAAAAGTTCGGTTCCCCAAAAAAAGACCGACGTGGGTTATATTATTGGAATTGCTCGTTCTGAAGAAAAGCAAATCGCCGGGCTGCGCTCTTTCTATTGGTATGCGTTCCGACCATGTATACATTGCGGAAGCGGAGCGCGGCAGCGACACACCCAATACGTCATAAAAACTTAAACCCACGAACCCCGAACAATCCACTCCGGTATTCGACATTCCGCCGTAACGATAAGGCGTGCCAAGATAAACTCTTGAAGCTTCAATTACTCTTAACCGCAAGTTTATGAATGCCCTATCCCTTTCGGCTTGAGATGCATTCGCACCGGGCGCAAGAGGATAACCTCTTTCCAGGGGAGCTGCAAAAATTCCAAATACGCTGAAAAACAAAAGCAAGGAAAAGATAACCCTCATAATTGAAATTATCGGCATAAACCCCCTCCCCTGTTATTCAGAATCTTGGTCTCTTTGCAAGCGCCTTTATCAAAACGTCTTTGGAAGCTTCGGTGCCTTTGCCGCCCGGCTGAAGCTCTTCCGGTTCCACATCAAGAAAAAAAGGCCGCCGCCCGACATGCTCGCTAAAATGAGCGTCGGAGGAAGTAGTTAGCGGAAAGCTTAATGTATCAAGCGGTACGCCGTTTAATGCGGGCGGTATACGCGTACATTCAACGGCTGCCCAAGGACCGTCCACAACGGTTCCAAGCTGACTTGTCATCGAAAACGCGGGACGATCAACATGAGCGGGAATTACAATGCCGCCGTATTCCTGAACCTTAACGCCGATACTGTCTACGCTTAAATCGATCGGGTTAATCAGGTAATACTCAACCTCTCCTTCGATGTTGTCCTCTTCATCAACATAAACCTGATCTCCTGTTTTTTCAGGGTTGTTTAAAAAAGGCGTAAGTATCGAATATGCGTATTCATTAAAGGAAAGGCATGCGTCAAGATTTGTGAACAAGCAAAGGATATGGATTTCTTCGTTTGTTGTCGCTTCCATTCCGAAAAGCGGAATGATGTCAAACGAAGGCGCAAGTTTTGAAAAAGCGGGACAGTTCAAACTTGAGTTGTGATCCGTCAGCGCCAAAAGTTTTATCCCTTTTGCGGCTCCCAGTTCCAGAATACGCCTTGGTGAAAGATCAAGGGAACCGCACGGAGATAGGCACGAATGATTATGCAGATCCGCCAGCATGGAACAAATCCCATAATTTACCAGATACGGTAAATTGATTTTCCTTTGTGCGGATAATCGCTATGCCCTCATCTTTTGCCGCTTCCATCATGTCGTCGGGGATTGGGCGCGAATTACAAATAACAATTACAGAAACGTTTACAAGCGAAGAAACCGCCACCGTGTTTTTATGAGATTGAATTGTGATAAGCGCGCCGCCGTCTTTTGCATGAGCCATTACATCGGAAAGGAGATCGGAAGTGTACGCGCCTGTAACCTCGACGTCTTCAAATTCACTCTGGCAGATTTCTGCGCCAAGTGCTGCCGCAGTTTCCGTGATTTTCACTTACGCCTCCTAATTTTCATCCTTTGATGAATTTACAAACACAACCGAACGAACTGTCGTCCCCTTGCCAAGCGCGGAGTTAATCGTAAAATCGTCGGAGACGCGTTTTGTGTTCGCAAGCCCCATCCCCGCGCCGAATCCCAATGAACGGATATATTCGTTGGCGGTTGAATATCCTTCTTTTAATGCCTGATTGACGTCTTCAATGCCGGGACCTGTGTCAGCCGCCGTAATGATTACCTTGTCGGGGAGAATCGAACAGCGCATCACGCCGCCGTTGGAATGAACAACCTGGTTTATTTCCAGTTCATAGCACGCTATCGCAACGCGGCGAATCAGCTTGGAATCGAAGTTCCTTTGTTTAAGCGCCTTTTTGATTTCGGTGGAAGCCCTGCCCGCCTTTTCAAAATTATAATGAGCCGTGGTAAACTCCATCTCCGAATATGTCGATGGAACAGCCTCTTCCGTTCCCTTTTGAAGTTTCTCAAGGCGCATCACTTCGCGGTTCATCTCGATTAGCAGGTTCCTGATAACATCGGTTGACGTAAGAATGCCGACAAGCTCGTTGTCTTTGTTAAGAACCGGAAAGCGTCCGTATCGATATTTGTTAAGGTAGGAAATTGCAAACGAAAGCGGCATGTCATCCTGCAAATGGATAACATCTTTTGTCATGCGTTCTTCTACAAGAGCGTCGATATATCCCTTGTCCAGCGCATTGATAATATCTTCGGTGGAAACAAGCCCGATAAGATGATTGTCCTCCACGATTGGAATACCGGCAACTTTATTCTCGCGCATCAAAGCCTGTATATGCCTCATGGTTTGCGTTTTTTCGCCAATAAGAAGGGCAGAGGTCATTACATCCTTAATTTTAAGCTGATGGATGAGCTCCAGTACCACAGACGGAGAGTCTACCGTACTTAATGGGATATCTTGCATGGTTTCTTGTTCGCTCACAATATTCTCCTTACACATTATACCACGGTTTTACTATAAAGTGTCCATTTGTATGTCTGCGGCATTAAGAAGCCCCTCGACGGTATTACAGCCGAATTTTTCAGCCGACATAAGCACAAGCAATCCGCAGGTTGCCGCATCGTCAAGAGCGTTGTGAGCGTCATATACAATATTGAAGTTTTCGGCGAGCTTTGTAAGCGCATGGGATTTAAGCTCCGGCCAAGTGCGGCGCGACAATTGGCATGTGCAGAAATATTGAATTGCGGGAAAATCCAAATCGTACCAGTCAAGAACAGCGCCAAGTACGCCCATGTCAAATGACGCATTATGGGCTGCAAGCGGGAACCCGCCTATAAAGGTTCTAATGCCGCTGTTCCAGATTTTTGAAAACCTCGGCGCATCTTTTAAATCTTCTTCCGTAAGCCCATGAATTTCGGTAAAATCGGGACGGACATAAAGCTTGGGCGGATGAATCAGCGAGTAATATGTATCGACAGCTTTTCCGTCTTCATACTTTACGAGTCCCACGGAACACGCGCTGTCACGGGAATAATTCGCAGTTTCAAAATCTATTGTTACAAAGTTCATTATTTGTTACATTATACCTATGGGATCAATCTTTGTCTTTGTAAATCAGAAAGGCGGCGTTGGAAAAACCACCTCGGCTATCAATATCGGGGCATACCTTGCAGACGCCGGAAAATCCGTCCTTTTGATCGACTTTGACGCACAGGCAAATCTCTCAAGCGGCATCGGAGCCAATCCGCCAAAACCCGGCATTTACGAGCTTCTTTGCGACGAGGCAACGTCGGAACAGGCGACAAGAAAAACCTCCGTAAAAAAACTTGAAGTGATCCCTGCAGACACCGACCTTTCGGGAGCGGCTGTCGAAATGATCGAGCATCAAAAAGAAAAGTTCTTTTTTCTAAAAAAGGCAATCGACCCGTTAAAGGAAAAATACGAATACATATTGATAGACTGCCCGCCGTCGCTTGGACAGCTCACCATGAACGGGCTTGTCGCGGCGGATGCCGTTCTCATTCCGATGCAGTGCGAATATTTTGCAATGGAAGGGCTCAAGCAGCTTTTGATAACAGTCAAGGATGTGCAGAAAATCTACAACCCGAAATTAAGGATTGGCGGCGTTTTCTTTACAATGTACGACCAAAGGACGCGCCTTGCAAATGACGTAATAAAACTTGTAAGCGCACATTATAAAGACATGGTTTTTAACACAATCATCCCGCGCAATACGCGGCTCTCGGAAGCGCCTTCGGAAGGGATGCCCATTTCACTTTATGATCCGCAGTGTCCGGGCGCAAGAGCGTATCAGGCGCTTGCCCAGGAAATGCTTCGCCGCGAAAAGGCAGGCGGTAAATAATGGCGCGCAGAATCGGTCTTGGCGGAAGAGGCATTAATGCCCTCCTGGACAACAGCGACAATGAATCCAAAGATGAGAATGTTTCATCTTCTGACGCAGATGCGTCCTTAGGCGAAGAAGCTTCTTCCCAAAAAAAAGCGTCTTCATCTTCTTCATCAACAGCATCAGTAAAAAACAAGGCAGGCGACATTGTTCAGCTTTCCACGGACAAGCTGATAGCAAACCCCGGACAGCCCCGTAAAAATTTTGACGAGAAAGAACTGCAGGAACTTGCAGACTCGATAAAAACATTCGGCATCATTCAGCCTATAATCGCCGCAAACGCAGGGGACGGCACTTACATAATAATCGCGGGCGAAAGGCGAACACGCGCGGCAAGACTTGCAGGTTTGGAGACAGTGCCTGCAATCATACGCGACTACACGGATCAAAAGCGTTTGGAAGTTTCATTAATCGAGAACATTCAGCGCAGCGACTTAAACCCTATCGAAGAAGCCGCCGCGTATAAAAACCTGATGGACTTTTCAAACCTTTCGCAGGACGAGCTTGCAACAAGAATGGGAAAGAACCGCTCCACTGTCGCAAACGCGCTTCGCCTTCTTAAGCTGCCTGTCGAAATGCAAAAGAGCCTTGAAGAAGGCAAAGTAAGCTCGGGTCATGCCCGCGCTTTATTGTCGGTTGCCGACACAAAGGGAAGGGATAAACTCTACAAGGATATTCTTTCGGGCGATGTCTCTGTTAGGGAAGCGGAAAAACGCGCTTCCGAAACGAACGCAAGCACAGGCGGCTCAAAAGGCAAGACAGCAACAAAGGGCGGCAAAAGTCTAAAGCGTCCACCGGAAGTTGACGCAATGGTGGAAAAATTCATACAAAAACTTGGAACCAAAGTGGTAATAGAGGGCGACCTTAACAAAGGCCGTATACATATCGATTATTATTCAATGGAAGATTTGGAAAGACTCTACGAAATTCTCGCCTGATAAAAAAACCGGCCGCTCAACGAACAGCCGGTTAACAAATTAAATTCTTTAATTTTAGCCAATCCAGAGACGAATACCCAAGTTGCCGCCCCAGAAATTTCCCCATAAATTCACATCGGGGATAATCTGCAAACCGATCTGCGGATTTATCTGCAAGAAAATTTCCAACAGTTTAATCGGTTTCCAGCTTAAACCGATGGGAAGCCGAACAGCTGCAGCAAGGCCCATGTTGTTATCCCAACCCCAAAGACCTACGCCGATACCAAGACGTATATACCAGTTAAGAGTGGCAACAATCGGACTGTTCAGCAAGGAAACAAAATCGACGGCACCTGAAATACTCATATGATTATTACCAAGACCAAAAGCGTCTATGTAAATAAATACATTTGAAAAAGCAAGGTTTAAACCGCCGCCGCTGCCAAGACCGCCGTAACCGCCATGTACGCCAATTCCGAAATCGGCGAAAGCGGTGCCTGCCATCAATGCAAGACCAAGCACAAGAACCAAAAATAATTTTTTCATTTAAAACTCCTTTCGGCAGCCCTTTAATTTAATTGTGATTAACTGCCTTCTTAATTATTATATAACTTTTAAAATTAGCGTCAACCTGACAATAAGCCTAAACATTATCGTAAACGTCAATGCCTTCTTTGCGTTTTAAGAACCTGGAAGCCCAATATGTAAAAGGCGTTACAAGAGCTTCTATGCCGCACTTTAAAATATAATTGGTAAGAACAAGGCTCCAAAAAATCGCCCACTCAAAAACGCCTGTAAGCGTCGCAATAAAAACGAAGATCATCGTGTCCAATAACTGCCCCACAAGCGAAGACCCTATTGTCCGCACCCAGAGTTTGCGTCCTTTCATCATTACTTTCAATTTTGAAAGTATGGCTGCATTTGTAAATTCGCCTGCAAGGTATGCGGACAAACTCGCAAGCACGATGCCGCCATAGCTCATGCCGCCGAGAATCGCGTTATAAGCGTCAGTGCCGGCAGTTTCTTCCCAATACGCTTCGGCGGGCAGTTTGCCAAGCACAAAAAAGACAAGCGTAGTAAGCGCCATTGCCGCAAATCCTGTCCATATAACGCGCCGCGCAGTTTTAAATCCGTAGACTTCCGTTAACACATCGCCAAGCACATAGACAAGCGGAAAGAGAATCGTGCCGCCGTCAAAGACAAGCGGTATGCCAAAGATTGTCATACCGGTGTCGGCAATTTTCGCCGAAGAGGCAATATTGCTCACAATTAAAATGCCGACAAAGAAAGACGCAACGATGTCGAGATACTTGTACGACGCCGGTTGAGAAAGGGGATTGTTCATATTTTACTCCTTGTTTTGTTAAGGCAGGTAAGCTAGGATACTGCCGTTTCCATTAAAGCTCTGTTATGCCCACTTGATATAGCCGCATCTGTACGGATGAATAAGCGCATCGTGTTTGGGCAGTATGCGTACGGTGTGACCCTGCATGCCGGTATCGACACATTCGATGCGTACCTGATACAGGTTCTGACTGCCTTCGCTCTTGAGCCATTTCATCTCTGTCTTGTGCGCATCGGCTATTCCGCTCATTTGATTCGATACTGTGCCGTGGTAAAGTTCAACAAGAAGCTCTTCGGGTTTTATATCGCCAAGTTCGAGGAATGCGGTAACCGTCAACATGTCGCCGCGCTGCATTACAGGTTTGGCGTTCGATTCGATTTTGACAATCTTCAAATTGCCCCATGCGTGACTCAGCTTAGAGAAATATGCCGCAAGCGATTTTGCCTCGGCGTAATCGTCTTTGCTGAAGCGGCGGTAGTTCTTAAGCGCCGGGAAATAAAAATGATTGGAATAGTCCATCAGCATGCGATGGCATGACATCGACTGACCAATCTGCATCATGCAGTCTTTCATCATTTTTATCCAGCCGCGGGGAAGACCGTCTCTGCCTCTGTCGTAGAATAGCGGGATAATTTCGCGTTCAAGAAGATCGTACAATGACTTGCTTTCGATATCGTCCTGAAGCCTTTCGTCGCTGTACTGTTCTCCGTGACCGATTGCCCAGCCGACTTCGGCATTGTAGGCTTCGTCCCACCATCCGTCCAAAATTGAACAGTTGAGTACGCCGTTCATTGCGGCTTTCATTCCGCTTGTGCCGGATGCTTCCATCGGGCGGCGCGGCGTATTGAGCCAAACGTCTCCGCCTGAGGTTAAATACTTGGCAACGTTGATATCGTAGTTTTCTACAAATACGATTCGGTTTGAAACATCGTACTTATCCGCAAAGTGAATAATTTCGCGGATCAAATCCTTGCCGGGCATATCATGCGGATGCGCCTTACCGGCAAAAATCAATTGGATGGGACGATCCTTGTCCCTTACGAGGCGAAGCAATCGTTCGGGATCGCGAAGGAGAAGATTGCCGCGCTTGTAAGTTGCAAATCTGCGGGCAAAACAAAGGGTGAGCGCGTAAGGCGAAAGAACGTCTTCCGCCTGACGGATGCGCCTTTCCATTGCGCCTGTTCGCTTGTATTGTTCGCGCACGCGTTCGCGCACAAAAGCAACAAGCCTGTCGCGGCGGCGTTCGTGGGTACGCCACAATTCTTCGTCGGAGATGCGCTCCATGCGTTCCCAAATCGGGAGTTCTGTCGGCTTGTCCTCGAACTGCGGTCCGAAGTATCTATCAAGAAGATCGAGCATACCGGAAGAAATCCATGTGCGCGGATGAACGCCGTTTGTAACATGACCGATAGGTATTTCGTTGAGCGGAAGACCGGGCCATAACCCCTTCCACATTTCGCGGGACACAACGCCGTGAAGAGCCGCAACGCCGTTTGCATAAGCCGCAAACTTGAGGGCAAGAACCGTCATGCAGAATGTTTCGCGATCGTCGTTTGTATCGACCCTGCCAAGACCCAAAAAGTCTTTCCAGGAAATACCCAGAACCTGAGGCCATGAGCGGAAATATTTGTCCATCATGGCGATATCGAAACGCTCGTTTCCTGCGGGAACCGGCGTATGCGTTGTAAAGATGTTTGCAGGCCAGACCGCTTCACGAGCTTCTTCGAACGTAAAACTTTTTTCGCCCATGATTTCGCGTACGCGTTCAAGACCAAGGAATGCCGCATGACCTTCGTTCATGTGGGTGGCGGCAGGGTTGATTCCCAATGCGCGCAAAGCGCGAATTCCGCCGATACCAAGAAGGATTTCCTGCTGCATGCGCGTTTCTTTGTCGCCGCCGTAAAGCGCGGCTGTAATATTGCGAATTTCCTGCGAGTTTTCTTCTATGTTAGTATCCAAAAGATAAAGCGATGAGCGTCCGACTTTTACTTCCCAAATCTGGGCGACAGCCTGACGACCCGCAAGATCGACAGTGATTTTCAAGGAGCCGTCTCTTCCCATCTTTTTTTCGACAGGCATGTTGTACCAGTCGTTTTCGGGATAGCTCTCCTGCTGAAAGCCGTCGGCATTCAACATCTGTTTAAAGTAGCCTTGCCTGTAAAGGAGACCGATACCTACAAGGGGAAGCCCAAGATCGGACGATGTCTTCATGTGGTCGCCGGAAAGAATTCCAAGACCGCCCGAATAAATCGGAAGCGAAGCGTCCATGCCGTACTCCATCGAGAAGTAGGCGACTACATCCTTGTGGCTGCCCCGATACCAGGTCTCGCCTTTTTTATAGCGTTGGAATCTGTCATAGACTTCCTTAAGGGCAGCCAGGTAGGAATCGTCCTTGGCGGTTTGAGCCAGTCGTTCCTGACTGACCATACCCAAAGTCCTAATCGGACTCTGCTGGGAAAGAATCCAGCTATCATAATCCAGCCTGATAAAAAGCTGGACCGCGTCATAATTCCAGGATAACCAAAGATTTCTTGCAATCTCTTCGAGAGGCTTCAAAACCGGGGGCAGTTTTGGCTTCACGGTATATGTAGATATGTTCATATTTTAATTTTATGAGAGATATTGCTGTATGTCAACGACTCTTTCCGCTTATATGGTTAAAAAATACCAATAAAATGGAAAAAATTGTGAAAAAACCAAAAAATTTCCGCAAAAAATTTGATTTAATGCTATCTTAACACCGGCAAAGTACCCGAAACCTCAAAACGCAATGGTTCCCTGCCAAAAATCGGCATACCCAAATCGCATGTAAGGATAAGAAGGCTTGGAACTTCGAATAAATTTCGCAATGCGGTAAAACTGCGAAGCAAATCTGCATAATTTACCGTAAGTTGAAAGGTAACAGGCGTGGTGGCAGATGCCGCAAGAGGCGCGGTATTTTCCAGTTCGCCCCTGATAAACGAGGTTCTGTTTAATTGGTAATCGTATGTTATTCTTGGCGTCGGTATCGGGAAAGGATTTGGATTCTGCACATTAACAGTAACGCTCAGAAGCGCTCTTGTAGTATTGGCATTTTCCATCCTCACGGTCGGACGGCTCACAGTCGGAGGCTGCGGTATGGGAAGCGATCCCTCATGTTCAAAGTTCCACACTTTGGTTCCAAGAACAGGAAGGGTAAATTTGAGATCCAGCGCAACCTTGTAGGCAACCTGACGGCTTCCGAGCAAAGACGCAAAACTGTTGATAAGCTCAAGATAGTTAAGGTTGACAGGCACTTCCACAATTGTAGTTTCGTTTGCCCGAAGCCTGTTGTTGTTTCTTACAGTCCCGCTAACAAAGGAATTGGTGTTAATGAAAAGGTTCCAGTCGGTTTCCGGGAATGGGATTTCGAAAGGATTGGGATTTTGCACATTTACCTTGCAAAGCAGCTGAACGCCGTTCAGGGTGATATTTCCAATATCTACAGAATGGAGAGAAACAACCGGCTCTTGCAATGCTCTCATTAAAGTCTCGCAGGTTGTTAAGGAAAAAACGGCAATAATTGCAACCGCTGTAATTAATAACTTTTTCATGTTTAATTTTATGGCGTTAATTGGGTTTTGGTCAAGGTCACAATAAAAAAAATGGCCACCCGACAGGATAGCCTTTTTGTACATTCTGAAAAATTAAATTATTGTTTTTGCATCTGTACCTGATACTCGGGAAGCCCGTCTCTTTGAATTGTCATGGTCATTACATTATTGGTGATGTTAATTACAAAGGTATATGATCTGCCGGTTGCTTCACAGGCAAAACTGATGCCTGCCTGAGTGCCGCTTCTTGCCGGTCTAAGGTTCTGGATATTCCTTGTTGTAAAGGTAAAAATATCCCCGTCTGCAGCTGTCGAAAGCTTGATTCCGGCTGCCGAAAATTCCCAAATAGCGTTAAAATTGTGGTCAAGCCAGCGGCCCGACGGCAATGCGCTAAAATCCTGCGCAAAAAGCGCTGTTGCCGCAAAGAGCAACACTAAAACAATAATTAACTTCTTCATTTTCATCTCCTTAAAATTATTGTATTTATATTAACATAAAAAACCAATTGTTTCAATATCAAGCTTGAATAATAAAAAAAAGGCAGAGTCGCAAACCCTGCCTTTGATGAAACGCCTACGCAACGTATGCTTCCAGCTTATCCGCCCTAATCGGGTTTCTAAGCCTGGAAAGCGCCTTTTCCTCTATCTGGCGGATTCGCTCCTTGCTCAAATTGTATTGAACGCCGATTTCCTTCAGCGACATGGGCTGTCTGCTGCCAAGGCCGTAATGGAGACGGATAATGTCGGCTTCGTCCTTGTCAAGCGTATCAAGAACATGCTCAATGTCGATCTTCATCAAATTGAATTCCACGATTTGATCCGGCGCGGCATATTGGTTGTCTTCGATAAAATCGCGTAACGGCAAATCGCCTTCCTTGCCCGCAGGATTATCCAATGAAAGCATCTCCCTTGAAATGTTTATCAAGTCCGAAACTCGAGCTTTTGGCATGTTCAAAAGATCCGCAATCTCGCCGATTTCGTCATCTGCGGAATGCTGCTTTTGGATAATCCTTCCGGCTTTTTCGATTCTTACAAGATCTGCGGCGCGGTTGACAGGAAGCCTGATTGCCCTTGCCTTTTCGCATAACGCCGCCATGATTGCCTGACGAACCCACCACACAGCGTAAGAAATAAAATGATACCCCTTTAAAACGTCAAAACGGTCGACCGCATTCAGCAAGCCGATATTGCCTTCGCTTATAAGATCATCAAGCGGGAGGCCAAGACCCTGATATTTTTTTGCAACAGTTACAACAAAACGCAGATTTGCGCTGACAATCCTTTCTCTGGCGGCTTTGTCGCCGGCAGCTGCCGCATGAGCAGCCTCTTCCTCTTCTTCCCTGCTTAGCATCGGGATGTTGTTAATCTCTCTGAGATAAACAGCGAGGTTGTCCTCATAAACTTTTTTCTTTCCTTCGTTTTTCATATCGTCCTCCTTTTTTAATTCCCTTCCCCCAAAACCCTGCCTTTTTAAGTTAGCAAGAACCGTGCCAAGTCGAAATTCCTGTTTTTTGGGCAATTTATCCACGAAAAGGAGGATTTCAGGCAATTTATTCTCTTCTTTCAATCGGGAAATGGGGAAAATGACCCAATGTTCAAAATGTGCCCAAATACTGTGTCGTTTTGACACAGTTGATATTTGGCTATAACGAATTTATATTGAAGATATATTGAAAATGCCGATAATTATTAATATGATTATCTTAATTACGAAAAAATGGGAGATTATTTTATTATGAATTCCGCCCCGGAACTTGTTGTTGACGAAGGAAAAATCAAGAAAGCCATTCAATCAGGGCTTCCATTAACCATCACTACATACACGCTTCCGAAGGAAATCGAAATTTACATCGAGCAGGTTATCGATGCGTTTTTGCGTCAGATGGATCAAATCAAATTAAAAGATTATATCGTCTATTGCGTACAGGAACTTGTTGTCAACGCAAAAAAAGCGAACACTAAGCGCGTGTTTTTTATGGAACGCGGTTTGGACATTAACAACGACAAAGATTACGCAAAAGGTATGGAAACTTTCAAAGAGGACTCTCTTGGCAACATTGCGCATTATTTGAAACTGCAAAAAGAAAAGGGTCTTTACATAAAAGTTGTTTTGCAGGTAAAAAGAGACACAATCAACATCGAGATACGCAACAACTCGACAGCTAATAAAATCGAACAGCTTCGCATTCAGGACAAGCTGGCAAGATCAAGACAGTACAATAATCTTGAGGAAGCTCTGTCGCAGGTTCTGGACGATTCCGAAGGCGCGGGTCTCGGTCTTGTAATCCTTGTTTTAATGTTAAAAAAGATGGGGCTTGACGACGATGCCTTTGCGCTAAAAACCTTCGAAAAATACACAGTCGCAAGCATAGCGATTCCGCTTGACGAAGCCAGGGTTGCGAACATGTCCGTGCTGTCCGAAGAAATTGTGGAGAACATAAACAGCCTGCCCCAATTCCCGGAAAACGTTCTTGCGATCCAAAGATTGATAAACGACCCGACATCGGACATGCCGACAATAGCGCGTCAAATCTCGATAGACCCGGCGCTTACCGCAGACCTCTTAAAGATTGTAAACTCCGCACAGTACATGTTGTCAAAAAAGGTGGACAACATTTCGGAAGCGGTAAAAATGATTGGTATCAAGGGTATCAAAAACCTGCTCTATTCATACGGCACGCAAAAAGTTCTTGGCGACGAAACTGTCGACAAAAAAAGACTTTGGGAACACTCATACAAGACCGCCTTCTACGCATACAACCTTGTCAAAAATTTCAAGAACGACACAGCTCTTCTGGAAGACGTTTATGTCGGCGGCATTCTCCACGACATGGGAAAAATCATTTTCTCCAACGTGCATCCCGATCTTCTCAATAAAATCAAGGGATTCTGCTCCGACAAAAACGTTCCGTCATCAACCTTTGAAGATCTTTCTGCCGGCATGAACCATGCAGAGCTGGGCGCACTCATCGCCGAAAAATGGAATTTCCCAGACAGGCTTGTCGCTTCGATACGTTTCCACCACGACCCCGAAACCGCGCCGCTTGACTGCAAAGACCTTGTCGACACAGTTTACCTTGCCAACATGTTCTGCGAATACGAAAACGGCAACGTCAGTTTTGATCAGCTGGATCAAGGCGCAATGGACAACTATAAATTCAAGAATAAAGCGCAGATCGATTCTCTTCTGGATAGATTCTCCAAGGGATTCATAAAAGAAGGCCAGTTGTAGTTTAACAATAATTAATATAAGCGTGAGGGTAAAAAGTTCTGTACTATTTTCTTTACGCAAAATGATGTTAATAAAGACAATCCAAAAGTCACAAGAATTGTTACTAATAAAAATAACGGTAAAGGATAATTTATTGGAGTCCAATCCAAAAATAAATACAATGCATAAATAAAAAAAGGGTGTACAAGGAATATTCCAAAGCAAAAAGGCGCTAAATTGTCAAAATAATGGAAATTAATACCTATTGTGCGAATTGTAAAAAAAACAGCAATAGCTGTTATTACAATAATCGGCGAATCTTTATCTGATGTCTTAAGCATATAATCCATTGATGGATTTATATTATTATTACTAAAAACACCCAATGCAGTAAAAATGATAAAGCAAAAAACAATCATCAATGATACTTTTAACGATATAGAAATATTATAATGATGAAAGTAAAAACCAAGTAAGAAATATAGCACATATACCGAATTAATTGGGATATTTATACCTGAATCTATATTCAAAAATTTTTTTACAGTTGCAATAACGCTGGTAAAAATAAAAAGTAATACAAGAAAATATCCATATTCTTTTCTTGTTGTGTAACGCGTAAAAGTCCGTAACAGAGGAGTGATAAGGTAAAGCCCAATAATAAGATAAAGAAACCAAAGATGTGTTTGCGTTTTACCTTGTGCGATATTAATAATAGATGTCTTGACCTGTTGAAGATTAAATTGATACCTTTCAGCAGTAACTTGCAAAGCAATCTCTGCGGGAATCCCAAGAAGAACAAGCGCCAAAACCATCTTAAAAATATATTTGGAAAAAATTTTAGGAATAGTAATATTTCTTTCAGGATTAAGGAACAGAACCCCAGAAATCATAACAAGAACCGGAACGCACCAATGCCATAAATTACGCAAAACAATGCAGAAGTACAGTTCGCTTTCATTAAAAACCGGCGCCCAATAAGCAACAGTTGTCATAAAGACATGCGTTATCAAGACGCCGGTTATACCGATTACGCGTAAGATGTTTAGGTAATGAATTTGATTTGGTTTCACTCCTATATCAATGGTGTGAAGTCTCCTCTCTTAAGCAACAAGTGCATGCCGTCTCTTCTTCACAACACGAGCCGCCATTTTCGCAATCATTATCAGAGATTTTCACGACAATATTAACAATTATAACTGTCAATAATATTAATAGTGCAGTGCCCAAAATAAGCCATTTGTATTTCTTCATTTTAACACCTACGGACAATTACAACGAACTATTGTTCCAGGAGTTGTATCGCCTCCCTCGTTATGAGTTTGAACCCTGCAACTACTTCGTGAGCATTTATCATGTCGAAATTGCCCTTGGGAATTAACAACCCATACACAGGTGTTTGCTTGAGGACAGCGATTTGATGAGCTGCTGGAGCTACTGCTTGTGCTACTTGGACTACTTCCCATACTTCCCAAAGCTAGCGCAGCAAAACCTACGAGCAGTATAATGGCTGCTACATGTTTAAAACTTTTCTTCATCATTTTGAATTCTCCTTTTGATAAAAAAACTAAATATTATTCCTTCTGTTAAAGCAACGCTTAACATAGTAAGAAGGTCAAATAAATCAAATGTGCCGGGAACAATACCGTAAAATTGTCCTATGTTGTATCCCGCAGCAATTATGTAAAAAACCAAAATATACAACGCTTGTGTTTTTAATTCAAAAAACCATAAACAACGAAGCGAAAATATTCCCGATAAAAGCCACAAGCAATCAGGAAGAAAACCCAGCAAAACAGATAATCCGCCCTTTGTATTAACCGGGATTTTCCATATATCCCAAAATTTTTGTTTTGGAAAAATCGACCAAACCAGTAATTCAGAATCTCTAAAAAAAATATAAATTCCTATTCCACAAACCAGAGATACGATGGCAAGAACGAAGTATGACCTTCTTAAAGGAGAAAATGTACCTTTTAGTGTCTTATGTCTCGTTTGGCTTATAAGCATACTGATGAATCATATTCCATAAAAAGCAGACTGTCAATAGCAAATTATGCTTTTTGACCTATTCTTTAAATATGGGTTTTAGAGAAAATTTAAAGGCAGAATTGTCTTATTCCGGGATGTTGGTAAAAGAACTTGCCGCTCAAACCGGGCTAAAAAAACACACTATAGATAATTACTTAAGTGTACGAGGAAGAATGCCTGCAGCTGACGTAGCTGTACGTATTGCCGGAGTATTAGGGGTATCTGTCGAATACCTTATCACGGGTCATGAAACAACAGAGCGTAATACATCTGTACATTTTGCGCCAGAAATCTGCCGTATGGCTCGTGTAATAGAAAAGCTTGATCCGGATCATAGGAAAATAGCTCTTTCCTTTATTGAAACATTAAAGAAGCACGAAGATTCAAAGCAATCTTCTTGACAATATGAACTGTATGGCATATTATAATTATTGTGAAAACATGGCACATTATTACAAGTGAAGCATACGATTCTTGGTTCAAAGAGCAGTCTGATGAAGAAAAAGCACAGATTCGTTCTAAGGCATTTTTATTAGAAGAATATGGACCAAACTTGGGACGCCCTCATGCAGACACACTCAAGGGCAGTAAGAAACTGAAGAATCTTAAAGAATTGCGTCCGCTTACAGAAAACCATGTCTTTCGTATTGCTTACATTTTTGATCCAAAAAGAAATGGATTACTTCTTATTGGCGGAGATAAAAAAGGCAAGAATGAAAAAGCGTTCTATAAGGATCTGATAAAAGAAGCAGAGCAAATTTATTTTGAATATCTGGAAAAAATGTATAAAGAGTAAGGAGTAATAAAATGGAATTTCATCCACTAAGTGAACTTGACACAAAAACAAGCCCGGAGGTTCTGGCAAAGGCTCGGAAATTATATGAGCAGGACAGCTTGAATATTAAACTTAAAGCGCTGCGAGGTAAATACGGTATAAAGCAGGAAGATGTATCACAGTTCAGCCAGACTGCTGTGTCCAAACTGGAGCGTAGAAAAGATATAAAAATCTCCACTCTCATTGACTACTTGGAAAGTTTGGGATTTGGGTTGGAAATCACCGCTCTTCCAAAAGGAAAAAATGCCTCAAAAGAGGTTTTGCTCAGAATATAGACCCTCACCGTCAATTTATGTTATATTAAGGAACTTATGTTTCTTAAGCGTCTCACCATTCACGGTTTTAAGTCATTTGCTGACCGTACAGAAATAGAGTTTAATGATGGCATCACTGCCCTGTTGGGGCCCAATGGCTGCGGAAAGTCCAATGTTGTGGATTCGGTTAAGTGGGTACTTGGGGAACATGCCATCCGCTCCCTTCGCGCCGAAAAAATGGAAGACGTTATCTTTGGCGGCACAGAATCGCGTAAACCCCTGAATGTCGCGGAAGTTACCCTCGCCATTGCAAATGAGTCGGGTCTTCTGCCGATGGACATGCCGGAAATCGAAATCAAACGCCGACTTTACCGTTCGGGCGAAAGCGAATATTTCATCAATGGAGCGCAGGTTAGGTTAAAAGATTTGCGTGAGCTTTTTTGGGACACAGGTGTGGGCAAGACCGCCTACTCTGTCATGGAGCAGGGAAAAATCGATCAGATACTTTCTTCCAAGCCGGAAGAAAGACGATACCTTTTTGAAGAAGCGGCAGGCATCACCCGTTACAGGGAGAGGGGCGCGGAAGCCGAACGCAATTTGGCAAAGACCGAAGAAAATGTGCGTCAGGTAGATTTGATTTTAAACGAAGTAAAACGCGCCCACGACAGCCTTAAAGTGCAGTCCGAAAAAACATTAAAATACCGCACCCTTCGCGATGAGATTTTCAATTATGAGCTGGACATCCAGCTCCTTCGCCTGAAGCAATTCAAATATGAACGCGACGACAAGAACGAAAAGCTGCGGCTAAAAACAGGCGACCGCGACAGGATACGCTCGGAAATGGAAGCGGAGAGCAAAGCGCTCGAAGCAAACATGGACGAAGTAAATTCCATGGAAGTACGGCTTGTCGAACTGCAAAAAAACATTTACGGGCTTGCCCTGGAAAAGAACGCAAAAGAAAACGAGGTTCGCCTCTTTAATGAACAGCGCGGCGAAAACAAAATAAAAATCGGTCAGAACGAAGAGCGCGAAAAGCAATCAATCGAAAAGATAAACGAACTTGGCGCCGATGCCGCAGGGCAGGATGCGGTCGTTCAAGACCTTCGCAAACAATGCGAGAATATAGAAGAAAACATCCGCTCCTTTGAAGAAAACATTCACCTTGCCGCAGGCCGCATCAGCGAAAACGACAAGGAAGCAAACAGGGCAGAGGCGGAAATCGCCGATTTGGAAAAAAGCCTTGTGGAGCTTGAGAAAGAACTTGCAAAAATAACCGACGACATTGTAACAGAACTTGATGCCGGTTTAAAGAAAGAGGGCTACTCTGCGGCAGAACGCAAGAACGCCGAAAACGCGCTGAACGAAACCCTCTCGCGGCTTCGCACGATATTAAACGGAAGGGAAGCGCTTCTTCGCGATTTAACCGCCGTCGCAAATGCCTGCTCCAGCGGCAGCCCCGACGCGTCAAATACCGTATGCGCGGAAATCGGGCGGATCACAGAAAGCCTTACCGCTGGTTTAGCCGAAGCGTCCGCAGGAGCGGATAAAGCCGCAGAGCTTTTCCAAAGTTACCGCGACCATTCGCCAACCTTCATCGACGACTTTTTAGCGCCGCAGGGAATCATTACAAAGAAACGCGCACTCGATGAACAGATAAGAGGCGCAAAGAACGGTATCGATGAGCGGCGCACAAAGATAAAAAATCTTCACGAAGAAAACGTTAACCTGATGGGAAAAATCGACGAATACCGCGCCACTTTGGAAGGCTTAAAAGTAAACCGCGCGCAGATGAATGCCCGCGCCCAATCCGCAGAAGAACAGGCGCGATTAATCAGGCGCGAACTTTCGGGTCAGGAAGGAATTTTAAAAACAATCCGCGACGAACTTTCGCTCTACCGCCAAAGACTCGAAGAAATTGACGGGCGTATCGCGGGCATTCAAAATGACATTGCGGGAATCGAAGAAAAAACGAAGGCATATAATTCCGAACATGAAACGCTGGAAAAAGATATCCGCAAAAGAAACGACAACGTCGCGGGTAAAAGGGAAGTAATCAATAAACGAATGGCGGAACTTTCCAAGGTGCAGGAATCGCTGGAAAAAATTCACCTTGAACTTGTGCAATCCGAAATGGAGATTAAAAACATCCACGAAAATTTCAGGGAGACCCATTCAAGGGATTTGATGGAATTCGAGGAGCGCATATTCAACATTACGGAAGCACCCGCCTCCTTACGCGAAAAACTTGCAGGCTCCCGCGCAAAGATGAAAGAACTGGGTTCTGTCAATCTGATGGCGCCTGAAGAATACGCGGAAACAAAGCAGCGCTACGACTTTTTAAGCAATCAAATGGCAGACCTGGAAAAGGCGCGTAAGGATTTGGAAGACCTGACGGCGGAAATACGCCAGGAATCTTCACAGCTCTTCCTTGAAACCTATAACCGCATCAAGAAAAATTTCCACAACATGTTCCGCAGGCTTTTCGGTGGCGGGCGTGCAGAGCTGCGTCTTTCCGATCCGAATCACGTCCTTGAATCGGGCATCGAAATTCTTGCGCAGCCGCCCGGCAAAAAATTGGAACACCTTAGCCTGCTCTCGGGCGGTGAATGTTCCATGACGGCAGTCGCGCTCCTTTTTGCCACCTACATGGTAAAGCCAAGCCCCTTCTGTTTGTTGGACGAAATTGACGCCGCTTTAGACGAACAAAATGTCGGGCGCTTTGTTCACCTTTTGCAGGAGTTCAGCGACACGAGCCAATTTATAATTATTACCCACAATAAAAAAACCACAACAGGCGCCGGGACGCTTTTGGGCGTCACAATGCAGGAATCCGGCGTGACCAAACTGATAACAGTACGATTTAAAAACGGCGAATTGGACGTCGAAGACAGCCCGCCGCCGCAAAGCGAATTATGGGATGCTGACGGCAAGTTTGAAGAAGAAGACGTTACCCCGGAAGAAGGGATGCAGCTTCCGCCAGGCGTAAACGATCCCAAAAAAGTAAAACCCGAGCAGTTAAGACCAATCACCGGAAAAAAAGAGGAATAACAAAAAACCCGGCACTTTACGCCGGGCTCTTCATCGATATTTAAGAAATCAATTATCTGTGTCTGTTTCGATCCCGATCGTTTTCTCTGTTATTTGGACCCCTGTTGCGATTCCTGTCTTGTCTGTTGTTATTATTGTTATTGTTGTTGTTATTATCGTTGTTGCGAATTGTAACATTCGCCCTGCCTGTCTTTGAAGGATCGGAGACCGATGCTGCAACAACTGTTATCGACCTTGCCGATTCGTTCGGAGCAACGGTAAGAAGCCCGTTGGAATTGATGTTTGTTCTGGAAGACTGCGCTCCGTTTATTCGCCATGTTACATTGTTGTTGCGGCTGTCGGAAACCCTTGCATTGAACTGTACTGTTCTGTTGGTTTGAACGGTAACAGATGAAGGGCTGATACTTACACCGCCGCCGCCGCCACCTCTGGAAGGTCCTCTTGAACTGTTCGTATTGCTGCCGAACGGCAATATCAAACAAGCGGAAAAACACACTGCCGCAAAGGCAATCAACAAAGCAAGCATTACCCTGTTTTTCATATAATCTCCTATCTGTTTCTGGTTGCTGCCGCAAACCTGGCTTGCCTGACACTTATATCGGTCACAGGATAATTTCTAACCGTACGCTCCGCATTGGCAATACGCTGAGCCGGGGTGGGATGTGTTCTGCCAAAACCCGAACCTGTCGTCTGAACGCTGCCTAATGCCCTTAGCATATCGATCAATCCGGACGGGTTATAACCCGCACCTGCCATAAGAGACATCGCGGTATTGTCGGCTTCGAATTCCTGGGTTTGCGAATATCCGTTGGTTACCATTGTCTGAACAACTTCGCCAACCGATTCGTTAAAAGCGGCCGTTAATTGCGTGACATCCATGCCTGCCACTGCCCCTGCCGCCGATACGCCGGTAACAACAATGGCATTTAAGAAACGGCTGTTCCTTATCGATTTAATGCTGTGTTGCAATTGAATGTGAGCAACTTCGTGAGCGATAACGCCTGCAAGCGCATCTTCCGAACTTGCGGCATTGATAAGTCCGCGCGTAACAAGTATGTGACCGCCCGGCGTTGCAAATGCGTTTATTTCGTTGCTGTCCAGAATAGCCAAACGGTAACCGTTAAAAACATTGGGACGCGGCGAGTTGATTACGATAGCGTAACAAATATTGTTCAGGTACGCAGTTAAAGCCGCATTTCCGTTCCATATTCTGTATGAGCTTAGAATGTTCGCCGCTACCGCCCTGCCGATGTAGTATTCCTGTTCTGGAGTGATTTCTTCCGTGGCAGAACCAATGGCTCTTGCCGACTGGCTTATGGCATTGGCGGTATTTCTATCAATGGCACCGGTCGCTCCCGCTACGTCCGCAAGAGCCGCCATGGTATTACAGGTAACAAGCGAAATTGAAAAGGCAACGACAGAAAGTAAAAAAACCGTTCTTACTTTCATCTGTCATTCTCCCATTGCAAGACGGCCTTCCTCAAGAAATCGCCTAAGATCCGCGTCGTTTACCCTGATTGCCTCCACTCTGTCAACATCGGCATAATTCAGGTTTCTCTGCTGATCCCTGTAAGACTGTTCAACTTCCTGATTAAATCCTTTCCCTGCGAGCGCAACTTCTCTTGCAGTCGCCGTACTTGAAGTACCAGCCACAACCTGTCTTGCGGACAAGTTTGCCGAAGCCGTCCAGCCTGTAAGCGATGTATTTCTGACGCTTCTGACTTCTACAAATCTGCCGTCTACGCGTATAACTGTAACCTGGTCTCCCATGTTTAACGAACCGCGGTTGCTTGCAAACCATCCGGTACCCGATTTAAGGTCAACCGTTCTTGTAGCCACATACAAAGTTCCGCCCGCGCGAACCTGCGCCATGGCAAAACCGCTAACAATGAGTCCCAAGCATAAAAACAATAAAACTTTCTTCATTTTTTCACCTCAATCCCAATATATCACTTTTCGGTTAAATTATCCACACCATTGTCCCATGACTTGTCATCGGGCGGCGTTGCGGCATTTTTAATGCACCTGTTAAGATACTTTTTCGCCGCCATATCCTTGTCGTTTTTGTCGCAAATCGTCTGAAAAATACCCTGAGCGGTTTTAAATTCTTTCTTTTCGTAAAGCTCAAAAGCCTTATCCCAATTCTTTACCATTTCGACAAGCTCGGGCGGCGCTTCGGAGGCAATGTCCAAAAGCTCATAAAGCCGCAGGGGCGTATTGATACCGACAACCCTAACGCGGCTTAGGGGACGAATGACAAATTCATCGCCAATATGCGAGCGGGTATACTCGCTTATCAAAATGCCGCCTGTGTCGTATTGCTTGTTAACGCCTTCAAGACGCGCGGCAAGATTTACGGCGTTCCCCATGATCGTATAGTCCATCTTGTTGGGCGTTCCCATGTTGCCAACGACCATGTCTCCCGTGTTGATGCCAAGCCGCGTAAATATCGGGCTGGGATCGTCAACGCTGCTTATTACACCCTTCTTCGCCATTGCCTGCATTACTTCGGGCGTGATAAGCCCAAGCGACAAAGCCTCGCGGTTAATTTCCGCTTCCGCTTTCTTCATATTGATGGTTGCGCGGCAGGCAAGAGAAGCGTGGTTGTTAAAATGAATCGGCGCGCCGAAAAAGGCGATAATCGCGTCCCCTTCGTATTTGTCGATTGTTCCCTGATTGTCAAGAACGATATTGCTCATTTTTGTAAGATAGAAATTGAGAAGCTCAACAAGTTTTGCCGGGTCTCCCAATGCTTCCGAGAAAGTTGAGAACGCGCGAATGTCCGTAAAGATTGCGGTCATTTCCCTTTTTTCGCCGCCAAGCTTTAACTGCGAAGGATCCAGAATGAGCTGATCTACAACTTTGGGCGAAAGATACTGCGAGAACGCAGATTTGATAAAGCGTTTCTGGCTGCCTTCTGTTGCGTAATTGTAAACGGTTACGGTAACATAAGCGGCTATAGCGCCAACAAGCAATGTAATCATGGGAACCCAAAGGCTGCCGAACTGATATGCGGCAAAAGACCCGATGACAATTCCAACGATAACAATTGCGGTTCCGCCGAGCGACAGCGTGATACGATGCGTAAACATTGTAAGGCAGACGATTGCCAAAACAACGGCAAATAAAATTATTAAATTGGTGTTCTCGTTTGTTTCGCGGATAAAATCGTTATTAAGCATATTATCAAGCATTGTAATATGGCAGCCCATTCCCGCATAAACGGACGAAATCGGCGTAGAGAAAATATCAAAAAGTCCCTGAGCGTAAAAACCGAAGAAAACATAAGCATCAGAAAAATTTCCGGGCGCAAGGTAAAAACCGGATTGCTTGTATTCCTCGTCCCCATTTTCATACGCTTCCGCGCTTAACAAAATATCCATCGCCCTGTAGGGAACATATCTGTCAATCAAGCCGTGATAGCGCAAAAGCGCTTTGCCGTCCTTGCCGATTGGAATGGAAATGCCGTCCCATTGAATCGTACTGTTTCTTTGATTGAAATAAAGTTCGCGGCTGCTTCCCGAAACAACAAGAGAAGCGGCAGAAAGCCCCGGAAGCGCTTTGCCGTCAAAAACGGTAAAAGGTTTAAGTCTTCTTATTATGCCGTCAGAATCCGGAACGCCTGTAACGCTTCCCAAAGCGCCGGCAGATTCGATTAATCCGCGAATCGGGAATTGCGCTCTTTCGTTTGATCCAAGACTGAAATGATTTATCACTGAATCGAAGTTTTCCAAGTGAAGCAATGGCACATCAATATCGGAAGGCCATGAGGATGCGCTTCCCGTCTGGCTGCTGATCATTACGGTCTGAACAACATGACCATAATCCGAAGCTGCTCTTGCAAACGAAGCGTCATCCTCGCGCGCGCTTAAACTGCGCAGGGCTTCAATACCCACTCTATAACCTGATCTTCGAGGAGCGCCATCGGAACCGTCTGCTCTTGCCTGTCTGTTTGAACCTTCCGCAGATCGCCTTTCCGTACGCGGTGATCCCGATGTTTCCGCTTCGGCTTCTTCCAATGCTCTTACAGCATTATCGATTATTTCATCCTGCTTTGCGTTCCTGTAAACGGAAGGCTCGGAAAAAATAACGTCGAATGCAATCGACTTCGCTCCGCTTAAATTCATGTAGTCGACGATTTCACCGTAAGCCTGTCTTGGCCAGGGCCAGCCCCATCCTTTCTCTTTCTGAGCCCAGTCGATACTGTCCTGATCCAAAAGGATTACAACGATATCATTGGATGGTATGCTGAAACTTGAATCAGCCCAGAACCTGACCCTCATATCATAGGATTTAAATTCCAAAAAATTGAAAACCCCCAGCAGATGAAAGCCGGTAATTACAAAAAACACCAAAACTGTAACGATTACTGCCGTCAGTTTTTTTCCTATTGTCCTCTTTTTTGCCATGTCACTACCCTTTTTTAAAAAAATGTATAATAATTATAACAGGAGTTTATCATGGAAATCAAAATAAAAAAACCTTCCTTTACATTGGTCTGGATAATCGCTACTGTTCTTTTTTGCGCATTATTTACCTTTGCGATGATTCCGGGAGTTTCCGCACAGGGAACAACGGCACCTTCGCAGTCTCAGGTACGAAATTATTCAAATATAATGCATCAGGTCTATGACTATATTCTCCGCACTTATGTTGACGAAGTGGACCCTCAGGTTCTTTTTGAAGGAGCAATGCACGGAATGTTCGGCGCTCTGGAAGATCCGTATTCCACCTTTTTGACCGAATCCGACATGCAAAGCATGGGCGACACGACCGAAGGCAGATTCGGCGGCGTGGGGCTTAACATAACCCAGCCTGTCGGGGCAAGACCCGACGGAAAGCCGCGCTATGTCGAAGTTGTCTCTCCGATAGAGAATACGCCGGGGTGGCGCGCAGGTATCAATCCCGGCGACTTTATCAAGGAAATAAACGGCACCCTGACAGACACTCTTACAATGGAAGAAGTTTTGGGCATGCTGCGCGGTACGCCGGGCGAAGAGGTAAGGCTTGTCATTAAACGCGGCGAAAGAATCGAGTTCCCTGTGACCATCACAAGAGAAGTTATCGAAGTGCCGACAGTAAGACACGCAATGATTGGAGACATTGGGTATTTGAAATTAATCACCTTTACTCCGTATACGATAGAAAGGGCAAGAGACGCAATTAATGAATTCAGAAGCAATAATTACAGAAGCATAGTTCTTGATTTGCGAAACAATTACGGCGGACGCCTGGATTCGGCTGTCGAAATAGCAAACCTGTTTTTGGACGGCGGACTTGTTGTCCGCACAAGGTCCAGAATCAGAAGCGAAAACCGTGACTTTAACGCAAACCGTTCAACGCTGGTTCCTGCAAATATCCCGGTTATAGTTTTGATAAACAGGGGTTCCGCTTCCGCTTCGGAAATTGTGGCAGGCGCGCTTAAGGATCGCAGAAGGGCATATCTCGTTGGCGAAAACACTTTCGGAAAGGGTTCGGTTCAGCAGGTAATTCCGATAAGCGGCGTGGGTTTTAAAATCACAACCGCCCGCTACTTTACGCCAAGCGATGCGAACATTGACAAAGTGGGAATTCCGCCGGATCGCGAAATCAGCTTCCCGGAAATAACAGAAGCCGATGCGGAAAGACTAAACGAGCTTATCAATGCAAACCGCATCCCTGCATTCATCGAGCAAAACCCGCAGGCGACACAGGCGCAGATCAACACTTTTGCGCAGACTCTGGAGCGAGAGTACAGGTTAAATCTTCCGCTGCTAAGACGGCTAATAAGAAACGAAATGAACAGAACAACATTTGCTCCCGTTTACGATTTGGAATACGACATCCAATTGCAGGAAGCCATCAACATTTTAAGAAACGGCAATTACAATAATTTGATACAGAACACAAGAACGCTAAGGGCGATTCAGGACGAAGCTCAGGCATCATGAGGCATGAAGCAATTTTTACTGAACAGGGAACCTGACAGGGACGGTCTTGTCAGGCTCGACGGAAGCGATTATCGGTATCTCATAAAAGTCCGCCGCCTGGCAACAGGCGAAATTTTCACGGCTCTTTTGCCAAACGGCGATGAAACACAAGTACAGGTAATTGCAATCGACGGCAGCACCCTAACCGTTAAATGTGAAGCGGGTGAAGCGGGTGAGCCGCTCAATAACACAGACAGCCATCCGCAGATAATTCTTTTTCAGGCATTGCCGAAAGGCGACAAAATGGATCTGATCGTTCGCCAGGCGGCGGAAGGCGGAATCGCGCAAATCGTTCCCTTTGTGTCCGCGTTTTCCGTAGCAAAGACAGGCGCAGGGGGACAAAAATTTTCGCGCTGGGAAAAAATCATCAAAGAGGCAAGGCAGCAGAGCGGATCAAAAATCGCAACTTCGCTGCATGTTCCCATGTCAATCGAAGAGCTTTTTGATTATTGGAAAAAATTCAGGGAAGAGGAAAAAGAAGGCACGGCAGGTATTTTGTTTCATCATCGGGAAATTGAAAATTCTCCCAAAAAAGGGCTTGAACAGAAAAGTCTCCACGGGTATCTTAATAATGATCCTAAAATTGTAACGTTGGCTATCGGTCCCGAAGGCGGATTTTCCGACAAGGAAGCCGCCCTCTTTATGGAGAACGGATTCAAGCCGATAACAATCGGGGATACAATTTTACGGACAGAAACTGCCGCCCTTTACTGCGCCGCAGCAATTCGTGTCCTATTACTGGAGAAAGATTCGTGGGAAATGAAACAACCGAAATGAAACAACGGATAGAACTGCTTAAAGTCCCTATTGATATAGTCGCGCCCGAAGAACTTGGCTCGATCGTTTACGATTTCCTTAAAGAAAAAAAAGAGCATAACATTGTTCTGCTTTCGCTTTGGGATTTGCTTCGCGCAAGAAGAAACGGCGAGTACCGCACATACGTAACAAGGGCATCGCTTGTAATACCAATTTCCAAAAGCCTTATAAGCGGCATCAAATTCCTTACAGGAAGAAAAGCGCACAGATACATGCCCTTCGATTTTATTATCAGCATACTTACCACTTTGGAGAACAGGGAATTTACCTGCTACTTGCTTGGGGGGGGACGAAAAGTCCTTATCAAAACAGAACAGAATGTAAGGCAGACTTTTCCAAAGCTTAGGCTTGTCGGACGTTTCCCTGGTTATTTCAAAAGACACGAAGAAGCCATCGTCATAAAAGCAATTAAAAAATCATCGCCGTCCCTGTTGCTCGTCGGCAAAGGCGTTCGCGGAAAGGAAAAGTGGATCTACAGAAACAACAACGCTCTTGGCGAAGGCATGAGACTTTGGTGCAGCGACATCTTTGACGTTTTTGCGGAAAAGAAAAAACATCCGTCGCGCTCGGTATTCAACTCGGGACTTGAATGGGTGGGGTACTGTTTCCAGAATCCGTTTAAATTTTTCAGAATCTTCCCGTACATCGGCTACAAGTTTCTGCTTTTGTTCTATAAACTGTTTGTAAAGTAATCACAGCCAAAGATGAATCTTGTGCAGCTTTGAGCAGAGAAACCATGTCCCGACAGACAAAAGAAAAATCCCAAGAACAGGGCCTGCCCAGTTGTCAACGCCGACAAAAATAGTCCGCCCCGCCAATGCCAGCAAAACGCCAAGCGCAACATAGTTGTATTCGTTGGAGCCGCGTGTTTTGCCGGCAATAAGAAAACTGATCACTGTTGTAAGAAACGCCAAAACCTCGATCATCCTGAACATCGATGCATAACCGTTTACCATATTCAAACTGGTGTCCCAATTTAATACGTCAATCGGAACGCCCATTGTAACGATAAAAGAGGCAATTATCATTATGAAAATCACATTGCGGGTTTTTTGCACCTCAAGACCTGCGGCGCAAAGTCCTGCGGCAAAAAGCGAAAAAAGGCTGAAGAATCTGATAAAGAGCAAAAGCCTGAAAACGATGCGCACGTAAAACGAAGGAAAATTGTAAATAAAGTGAAGAGGCAAAACAAGGCGAATTGCCTCAAAGGCGAAAGCGATTGTAAAAATGGATATGTACAATATTTCCGGGGCGGAAGTTCTTTCAAAAAACGAATAAATCAGAATAATTCCAATCAGGGAAAAAAGCGCAGACAAAACCAAATTGACATGAACGGCTATATAATTGTTTTTTAGGAAAAGCCCCGTAATAAATTGAAAAATTCCCGAAGGACGCCTAAGGTTTTCCTCTTCCTTGATTTCCAGATTGTCCAATCCTTCCCTGTCAAGGGAAAAAACCTGATTAATCCCCTGACTGGGGTTTGCCATTAAAATATGATTAACCTGAGGAATCGTAATAATGGAAGCCGCCAGAACCAGCAAAGTGCAAACAGAACAGAAGACAATCCCGGCCTTAAAGAAGATGTTTCTCTCGGAAAGCGTCATAATTCAATATATCTTATCGCTCTTTTTTCCTCAAGGTAAAAACCATAATTCCGATAATTAGAATTAAGGGGAACTCTATGTTTTTAAAAAGAACCTTATTGGCGATTTTAATCATTCTCTTGACATGCGTTTCCGCTCTTTGGGCGGGAGACTCCGCTGTTTTTGCCGATTTGGGTTTTTCTCAGGACGGCAGAACTTTTATGTTCGGTCAGCATGGAGTGCTTTCTCCGTCACTTAAACCGTGGGCAGAGCTTTATATTGTCGATGTTGCGAGCAACAGATTTGTTCAGGACGGCAGGGTGTCGTTTACGGAAAATACCCCAATCAGGGCAATGCAGGACGGCTCGGGCATTTTACAGCGTCTTCTTTCCAACAGTTCAACCCTTATAGGCCGATATGGAATCAATTTGCAAAACAAGGGATTGCCTCTTTATATTTCCAGAGACGAAGTGCTTCCCGCCCGGGGCGAAACAATTGAATTTCGCGACTTTATAAACAGAAGATCGTACACAGCCCGATTGGTTCCGACAATCACAGGCAGCGGGCAAAATGTCAGCTCAAAGTTCCATATTGAGCTAAGTGCAAGAAATCTTGATTCAGGCCAGACATTCAGAAATTATCCCCTTGTAGGCACGCCGGATCACATTCGCCGTGGAATTTCGCAGTACAATTTTAAGCGTGTAATAATAGATGAAACAGGCAGCTCAATCATTTTTGTAATCGAGATGAGACGTACCGCAGAAAACGGCCACGACATTCGTTACATGGTTGAAGCGGTACGGCTTTAGTCCGAAATAACCCTGAAAACCTGCGTTACAAAGGCATTATCCTCATGCAGAAAACGGACATAAAGTTCATTTCCAAGTTTATTGCGTTCCCATAACCCGTCTTTTTGATTCTCGATTGCCATATCAAGCCACTCGTCCCTGCCAAGCGCATGATCGCCCCTTATCTGCGAAAAAAAGTAGTGCCCGGCAGGTAGGGAAATTTCCCTATGGGTGGCTTGTACAGCTTCTGCCTCCCCAACGAACAACAACGCGCCGAGGAGCCGCTCGCGATCGGGTTCGATGCTTCGTGCCTCGGCGGGATCCAATTCATAACAGAGCAAAAATTCCGCATTTTCGGGCGCTTCGCCGGGCAATTCCCCGATTTTTTTGAAAAAAAGCGGCGCTCGCAGATTCAAGTTCATCAAAACTCCCGTAAAAAACTGATACCTACACTACAAATAGCGTAGGTAAAATGAATAACACTACAAATAGCGTACCTTAAACATGGCTTAAGTTTCACTTAAGCCATGTTTTATCGTATTTTATTTACTCTTTAGCTAACTTAATATTATCATCTTAACATACAATTCATACAAAGAATTTAAATAACCCACTAATACTCATTGACAGTTAGCAAATTGTTTCATAAAATATAAGTATGGCAGATGAACAGTTTCTTAATGATGCCAATTTTGAATTATATCGTGATCTAATCTATGCAGAGAGCGGTATTACCTTCACACCCACCAATCGTTCGATATTGGAAAGCCGTTTGAAAGAACGTCTTCGCGAGAAAGGTACGACTGATGTGTCGGCATATCTGATTAAAATCAAAGCGGACAAAGAAGAACTTAAAGGGTTCCTCGATTCAATCACAACAAACCTGACAAGGTTCTTCAGAAACCAGCCTCAGTTTGATGCATTCGAAAAACATGTCATCCCGGAACTTATCCATAACATCAAAAAAATCCCCGGCAATATCAGGATATGGAGCGCCGGCTGCTCGACGGGCGAAGAACCCTATACTATCGCCATGCTTCTTACCGAGATCCTTCCCAAGTCATGGAGCTTTGACATTCTTGCCAGCGATATTTCGCTTAAATGTTTGATGACCGCCAAAGAAGGATTTTACCCTGAAAGCAGAATCGTCGGTATCCCGGATTCATATATGCCCAAATACTTTGACAAGGTTGAAGGCGGCTACAAAATAAAGCCGGAGATTCACGCAAAGATCAAGTTTGACTATCACAATTTGAAAAACGAGTCCGGACAAAGGAACTTCGACGTTGTATTCTGCAGAAACGTAATTATCTATTTTGACGAAGCAGCCCAGACTAATGTTATGAATCGATTTTGGGACGCGATGGCATCAAAGTCGTTCTTGTTCATCGGGCATTCCGAATCTCTGTTCGGAATGAATACAAAATTTGAGTTCTTGAAAACAGAGTGGGCAACTCTGTATACAAAGACTGGTTAATATTAGGAGAAAAAAGTGGCTGACGAAATAGGAGTATTGATTGTAGATGACTCGGCGCTAATGCGTAACCTTATCGGGCACATGATCGAAGATACGCCGGGTTTGGTTGTTGCCGAAAAGGCAATGAACGGTCATTTTGCTTTGACAAAAATTCCCCGGTGCAATCCGGACGTAATTGTTTTGGACCTTGAAATGCCTGAAATGAACGGCATCGAATTTTTAAAAGAACGGAAAAAACAGGGTATAGACATACCCGTAGTCATTCTTTCATCCATCGCGGCAAAAGGCGCGGAGATTACAATGGAAGCTCTCTCTTTGGGAGCGAGCGACTTTATTCAAAAACCGTCCGGGTCAATTTCGGAAGATATTCACGTTGTAAAAGATACGGTTGTTACCAAGCTTTTGGGCTACGGCGGCGCGTATCGCAAACAAAAAGGCAGGAAAGTTCTTGCTCCTTCCGAATACGTGGCAAAAACGCCTGCGGACAAGAAATCCGACATTGCGATTCACTTTAAGCTTGCCGCAGCCGAGCCAGTGGCTCCCGCCGCGCCGCCTGTCCCAACCCGAAAACCGGGCAACACAGAAATAATTGCCATCGGTATCAGCACGGGCGGTCCTGATGCGCTTCGCGTTGTGTTCGCAGACCTTGATAAAGACTTAAAAGTGCCGATTGTTGTTGTACAGCACATGCCGGCAGGTTTTACAATGGAATTCGCAAAGAGCCTTGATCGCATTTGTCCGCTTGCGGTAAAAGAAGCCGAAGACGGCGATGTTATAATGCCCGGAAGAATTTTGATTGCGCAGGGCAACAAGCATCTCGAAGTTGAAAAAAAGGGAACCGGCGCTGTTGCCCGTCTTTCCGACACACCTTTGGTATCCGGGCATCGTCCTTCTGCAGACGTTCTTTTTGCTTCTGTCGCTATGGCGTTTCAGAATCATGCGCTTGGCGTTATCATGACAGGCATGGGGCGCGACGGCGCGCAGCACCTTGGAACAATTTACAAGGAAGGCGGCATGACGCTCGGACAGGATGAGGCAAGCGCCGTTGTATACGGTATGCCCCGCGTCGCTTATGAGTACGGTCATGTAATGGAACAGGTATCTCTTAATAATATGGCAAAACGTATTTGCGAAGTTGCAAAGACACCAAGATAATACATGAGAGTAATAGGAACAAGAGCTTACGGTCTTCGCACACCGATTATCCGCGAATCTGACGATCTCGTATCCGTTGTTTGCCAATCTGTAAAAGACGCAATTGAAAACGAACAAGTCACAATCAATGACGGCGATATTATCGGCATTACGGAAGCAGTAGTGGCAAGGTCGCAGGGCAATTATGCGTCTTTGGACCAAATTGCCGCAGATGTAAAAGCGCAGTTCGGCGGAATGAGCGCAAGCGGCGAAACGCACGTTGGCGTTGTTTTTCCGATCTTAAGCCGCAACCGGTTTGCAATGCTTTTAAAAGCCATTGCGCGCGGTGTTGATAAAGTCACTGTCATGCTAAGTTACCCGGGCGACGAAGTCGGCAACCAGTTAATTACATGGGATGATGTTGATGACAAGGTGTTAAACCCGTACTCCGACTGTTTAAGCGAACCCGAATACCGCCGCCTCTTTGGCAATGAAATCAAACACCGCTTTACAGGCATCGATTACGTTTCATATTATAAATCGCTGGGCGACAATATCGATATTGTTCTTTGCGCAGACCCAAAGCGCATTTTGGATTATACCAATCTTGTAATTGCCGCCGACATACACACAAGAGCAAGAACCAAACGCGCACTCGAAACCGCAGGGGCAAAGAAAGTAATCGGTATTGATAACATTTTGTCCAAAAGCGTAAACGGCAGCGGTTATAACGAACGTTACGGTCTTTTGGGCTCGAACAAAGCGACAGAAGAGCGCGTAAAATTATTCCCGCGCGACTGCGACGATTTTGTTCAAATGATGCAAAAAGCGCTTAAAGACTTAAGCGGCAAAACGGTAGAAGTGCTTGTTTACGGCGACGGCGGTTTTAAAGACCCTGTCGGCGGCATTTGGGAACTTGCAGACCCGGTTGTTTCCCCTGCGTTTACTTCGGGCTTAAAGGGAACGCCAAACGAATTAAAACTAAAATACCTTGCGGACAATAACTTTGCAGACCTTAGCAAGGACGATGCCCGCAAAGCAATCGAAAAAGCGATACAGGCAAAAGCCGGCGTTGATCAGATGGGTAAAATGGAATCCGAGGGAACAACGCCGCGGCAAATTACAGACCTTCTTGGAAGCCTTTGCGACCTTGTAAGCGGCTCCGGCGACAAAGGCACCCCCGTTGTTTTAATACAAGGATACTTTGACAACTACGCATCCTAAAATTTGATTGATTGGACATAAAAAAAGGCAGACTGTTGTCTGCCTTTTTTTGTTGCGTGTTTGGTTATATCACTCAGGAGTCCACTCAAAATTCTTAATTACGTAATTAAGATCATTGCCTGTCGAAAGTCTTTCAGTTACCAAATATGAGTCTATTCTTGGAGTGAATGTAACAACTACACGATAACTTCTATTCGCAACAAGATTGCTACCAATGTTTTGTATAAATGTCATTGTATCTTCATATTGAGTCCTGCCATTTGTGGAAGAGTATGGGGAAAGAGTCCTTGGACTTGCATTAGCAGGTGAAAATAAAATAGTACCATCACCTATATTAAGAGGTGTTGGAAAAGGAGTAGCAGTAGCAGTTGATATCCGGGCAGTAACATTATAATTAAACGCCGGATTAAGATTATTAATTGTTATCATAATATGGGTAGGAGCAGTAGGGACGCTTAGTACGAAGGGTCCCGGACGATAGAGCCTAACTTCGATATCCTCAGAAGAAATCGGAGTGGGAGGAAATGCTTGACCTTGTACAGCCTCCCAGAGATTGGTACCAATTTCGGGGATATTTGCTGTTACGGTTGCTGATGCTCTGGCGGTATTTCCGCCTGCATTGGAATTAATCGACACTACCGTGTAGGTATATGCCTGACCGTTCTTTAATAAATTTTGACCGCTATCGTTAAAATTGACCTGGTCCAAAAACCATACCTCTCCGTTGTTTAAAGTGGCGTGCCGCCTGACAACCTGACCGTCGCCTTCACGCCAAATCTCGTATCTGTCAGCGTCCAAAGCCGGAGTCCATTTTAAAAGAATAGAACCGGGATACGGTATCGCCTGCAAGTCGCCGACTGCTTCCGGTGCATTGGAGATAAGCAAACTGCCGCTATCTTCACAGCCAAAAAATGCAATGGTCAGGCTTAAAAGAGCCGCCATTCCAATTAAAAACCTCTTTTTCATTTGATTCTCCTTGTTGGGTCGAAATAATCGAAAAATATAAATAATTGTAACAATAACGCTTTAATCTGTCAATAAAATTTATTCCCTGACCGAAACACCCTCCCTAAGGGCTGCAAAACGGCGGCTTATGTTTTCTTCGTTTTGGGGGCTTTCCATCGAGAGATAAAGGGAGAAAATTGTGTCCGATCCGGGCCTATCCGTATTCAAAATAGCTCCCACAGAGCCTGTATTTTCCCTTGCGGAGACGGTTGCGTTTCCGTCAAACGGGAACCGTTCGTTTATTATGTCGTTCCAGTTCTCCATCGCGTTGGTTCCAAGCCTGGAATCGGGCTGGGTGTTCCTGAAAAGAAGGAAATAATCCCTTCCCCGGATGTCCCTGTTGAAAACAATGTTTTTTATGCCAAATTCCAGATTGTTTCCCCTTTTGTACCAGATAGGGGACACGAACATTTCCGATTCGTTCGTCCAATTGAAAACATTGCTGTCCGCATTTATTGTTATGCCTCCACGGCTAAAAGCGAACGAGCTTGAACGCTCGTTCCATTGGAAACGCAAATTCTCAAAGAAAGTGGGGATAAATTCCCTCATTGCAAAATACTCGTTCCAACCGCTAAAGGACGCAAAATATCCGGCAAAGAGATGATCGCAAAGCTTTTTCAAGTCCCATTGATAATCCTGAAGGAACGCGCTGTTCTGTGTCGAGCTCATCACAACGGGACCGTCCGGCATCGGCAGAATGTACATGATCTGCACCTTGTCATCAAACTCGATAAGCCAGTAAACGGAAATCCATGTCCGTCCCAAGGCATCCCTAAAACGCGTTACGGACGAAGGATCGCCCAAAGAAAGGATGCGGTACCTGTCACTGCCCCAAAGCGTTCTGTCGGTGCGGATATTTTGAAGTATTAAATCCAGGATGTATTTTGGGTCTGTGTTAATTCTTGCCAAAGGTACATTCGTAGGCTTTCTGATCTTGTAAAAGTTATACCCGGAAACATTAACATGCATGAGCCGTCCGTTGTTGTCAAGATTATAACTTCTTGCGTTTAGTCCGGAAAGTTTCCAGTTGTTGTCGTTTGGATCGACAAAACTGATTTCCGGAAACGTCGTTGTAATCGCGCTGTTTAAAAGGAAAACGTTATTTGGACCGGTCAGGTATTCGGGCGCTTGGGTAAAAAGCGCTGTCATGGCTCCATCGTAATTAACTGCGTACCTTTCGCGAATTTGCCTTCTTACCTCGATGTAGGAAGCGGGAAGCGCAACGCTTGTTTGAAAAATGTTGTCGTGCCTGTTCGGCAAAATGAGGTGACCAAACCGCCCGCGCGCACGGTAAGGAAGACGCGATCTGTCTCCGTCCAGAACTACGCTTGCGGGAGTCGAGTAAAGTATATTGTCACGCAATGCCGTTACAACGGCAATTACTTTGCCGTCGGGAGTTACAAGCGGGCCGCCCGAGTTGCCGGGGTTTCCGTCAGCGGAGCTTTTAAGCAAATCCCATCTGCCCGAATCTTCTTCGGGGACTGTTCCAAGAACAAGACCGTTTCTTACGACGATGCCTTCGCCCAATGCATTGCCTATGCTGAATACTGTATCGCCGACTCTGTAATTGCGCTCAAGCTGAAAAAATCTGTCAAATGTTTTTCCTTTAACCGTAAAAATAAGATAATCCTGTTCGTTTGAACCGCCTGTAATTTGATCCAGCTCGAAAACCTGTCCCTGCGAATCGCGGATAAAATATTTGTCGTAAACCATACTTTGATATGCAAGATTAATTACATGGAAGGCGGTTATAAGCTCCGTTCTGGAAATTGCAAACGCCGTGCCTATTGAATAATATTTGTCGTTTTTGATAACAAAGGGAACATTGTCCCAATTCAACTCTCTGTCGTAAACTACGGGATCTTCGACGGGTTTTTCCACTACCACTTCAAAAACAGCATTTTGAACCAAATCGAAAGTTCTGGATGATAATTGTCTGCCGCCGCCCGAAGGAGTGGTAAAACAAGCCGTTAAAATTCCCGCAAAAGCGAGGATAAACAAAAAGCGTATTTTCATTATAACATTATACCCTTTATTTTTATTTGATACAAGTAATTTTTCTTAATATGTCGAAAGGTTCCAGCTTGTACGGGCAATCCATCTTTACAATTTGCCCGGGGACGCTTAATGTTTCGCCGTTAAAAATAAATGTTTTACCGTTGCTGTCTTTGGACGGAGATAAAATTTCCACTTCGTCTCCTTTAGAAATTTTATTTTTAACGGTGATTTCGCCATTCTGCATGACAACAGCCGCGATTATATAATTGGAAATTGTTGCCGCCGATTTTTCGTATTCTTTATTGTCGTCATTAAAAGTAAAACCTGTTGTATATGCGCGGTGCGGCAATTTTTCCAATTCTTCCATACAATTGAATTTTTCTCCGTTCATTGCGCGTTTGTAAGCGCTTACAACACCGCCCACATAGTATTCGTTTTTCATTCTTCCTTCTATTTTAAAACTTGAAATGCCCGCATCCGCAAGTTCGTCCAATTTTTCTATCAAGCATAAATCGCGGCTGTTTAAAATGTATGTGCCGTTTGAATCTTCCTCGACAGGGAAATATTCTCCTGTGCGTTTTTCTTCCTGAAGCGCATAGAATGTTTCATATTTATAACGGCACGGATGAGCGCAGTCGCCGCGGTTTGCGTCTCTTCCTGTCATGTATTTCGACATCATGCAGCGCCCCGAGTAGGACATGCACATTGCGCCATGAACAAAAATTTCTATGTCCGCTTTTCCTTTTAAACATTCGCAAATTTCGCTTATGTCCTTAATTGGAAGTTCACGCGCAAGTATTATTCTCTTTGCTCCCAATTCCACATATTGCATCGCAGTTTCACAATTGCAGACATTCGCCTGAGTGGAAATGTGCATTTCCAAATTTGTCTGCGACCTGAATGTTTTTAACACTCCAAGATCGGAAACAATTACGCCGTCTACGCCCGCTTTGTCCAAAAACAGGGCGAAATTTTTTATATTGTCAATATCCGAATTTTTTGCAAAAATATTTACCGTAACATATAATTTTTTGTTAAGTTCGTGCGTGTATTTTACTGCCTGCATTATTTCTTCTTGGGAAAAATTTCCGCTCTTTGCCCTTAAACTGTATTCCTTTCCGCCCAGATAAACAGCATCCGCGCCAAAATAAAACGCGGTCTTTAAAAGGGAAAAATCTCCGGCAGGAGCCAATAATTCGATTGTGTTTCCAAATTTGTTTTTCAAGACAAATTTATTATATCACGGATTGGATTGACGCAAAAGATCATTCTTGGTATATTCTTTAAATGGGGTCAAATCAAATTAATTCCATAGATTTATTTGCCGGAATTGGCGGCATAAGGCTCGGATTTGAACAGGCTTTCGGAAAAGAATTAAAAACAGTTTTTATAAGCGAATGGGACGAGAATGCGCAAAAAACGTATAATTCCAATTTTGACAACAAAATGGAAATATCAGGCGACATAACAAAAATTGACATAAAAAAAATTCCTTCGTTTGATATTTGTTTGGCGGGCTTTCCATGTCAGGCGTTCAGTCTCGCAGGACAGCGCAAAGGTTTTTCCGACGATTATAAGGGAATATCGCGCGGAACTTTGTTTTTTAACGTCGCGGAAATCTGCGAAAAAAGAAAACCAAAAGTTATTTTTTGTGAAAATGTAAAAGGATTGGCAAATCACGACAAAGGTCGCACTTATAAAATCATTAAGGGCAGACTTGAAGAGCTTGGGTACAAAGTATATGAAGAAATTTTAAACAGCAGGGATTTCGGCGTTCCGCAAAACCGCGAACGTATTTATATTGTCGCATTCAAAAAAAATATTGACAGTTCCGCTTTTAATTTTCCAAAACCGAAAGATTCAAGCAAAAAAATAAAAGACATTCTGGAAGAAAACCCGGTGTCTGCAAAATATTATCTTAGCGAAACTTATCTTGAAACATTGCGCCGTCATCGCGCAAGACACGAAGCGAAAGGAAACGGTTTTGGTTACGAAATAAGAGACTGGAACGACGTGGCGGGCGCAATCGTCTGCGGCGGCATGGGACGCGAACGCAATTTGGTTATAGACAAACGTCAAAAAAATCTGACGCCCGTTACGCACATAAAAGGAAAAATCAACAAAGAGGGCATAAGAAAAATGACCCCCCGCGAATGGGCAAGACTGCAAGGTTACCCGGATACTTTCAAGCTTGCGATATCGGACGTTCATTTGTACAAACAGTTGGGCAACTCGGTATCGGTTCCGGTAATTAAGGAAATTGCAAAAAAAATCAAAACCGTGCTGGATTCCAACAAAAAAAAGAGGTAGTTTTAATGGCTCTTACGGGCAACAAAGGGGAATGGTCGGAAATTTACGTCTTCTTGCGGCTGCTTGCGGACGGAAAAATTTTCGCCGCCGATGATCGGATTAATCGCATTGATGACATGTTTTTTCCCATAATAAAAATAATCCGCGAAGAAAACAGCGGGATGCAATATGAATATATTATTGATAGAGAAAATTTAAATATCGAAATTTATCTTAACGACGAAAATATCTTACAGGTCCCAATTGATGCATTTAAAGCGGAAGCTGATCATCTTTTGATGGAAATAAACAAACCTTGCAAAAGCGACGGTTCTTTCGGCGCAGACAGAACAGAAAATTTTATTCATAATATAATGATAAACAAACTTAAAGCGCCTTCGTCAGACAAATCGGACATTAACATAAAAATCCACGATGTCAACACAGGCTATGAAAAAATGGCGGGCTTTAGCATAAAAAGCGACCTTGGAATGCCGCCAACTTTATTGAATCCCGGAAAAACAACCAATTTTATTTTTAATGTAACCGGATTGGATCCCAAATACATTAACGAAATTAATTCTATTGACACCAGAAGCAAAATTAAAGACCGAATTAAAAAGATTAAGGCAAAAGGCGGCGAATTAAGTTTTGCTTTTATGGAAAACGATACCTTTTGTAATAATTTGATTATGATAGACAGTCAAATGCCGGTTGTTATTGCATGCATGCTTTTCGGATATTATTCCGACAATGCAACCGATTGCGTTGGATTGGTAAATTTTGTACGAAACATCAATCCATTATCATTTAATCCCGATTTTTACGTTCACAAAGTAAAAGATTTGTTATGCGCCGTCGCATTGGGAATGACTCCTGCCACCCGATGGGACGGAAGAGATGAAGCGTCCGGAGGTTACATAATTGTAAAAACAAACGGCGATGTTTTGGCTTATCATATTTATAACAGAGACGCATTCAGAAATTATCTGTTAAACAGCACAAGATTTGAAAGTCCCAGCTCGACCAGATATAATTACGGAAAACTTTACATGCAGCATGACGGAAACATTCAAATAAAATTAAATTTACAAATACGGTTTAAATAAACATGCACCTAAAAGAAGCAAAAGGCATTTTAAGCGCATACAACGGCATGAACATAAACCGGGGCTGCACTCACGGCTGCATATACTGCGATTCGCGAAGCAAATGTTATCAGATTGACCACGATTTTGAAGACGTGCAGATAAAATCCAACGCGCCTGCGCTTTTGGAAGACGCGCTAAAAAGAAAACGCAATAAATGCGTAATCGGCACAGGCGCAATGACAGACCCTTATATTGATATTCCCGAAAACCTTTACAACATACGCTCATGCCTGGAAATAATCGACAAGTACGATTGCGGCATTGCGATACAGACCAAATCCGATTTAATATTACGCGATTTGGACATATTGATTCGCATTAACAAAAAAGCAAAATGCATTGTGCAGACAACGCTTACAACTTATGACGAAGACCTTTGTAAAATAATTGAGCCCAATGTTTGCGGCACAAAACGCCGCTACGAAATGTTGAAAGTAATGCAGGAAAACGGCATTCAAACAATTGCGTGGCTTTGTCCTTTTTTGCCTTTTATTAACGATACGGAAGAAAATCTTCGCGGCCTTTTGGATTACTGCATTGATTCAGGCGTTTACGGCATTCTATTTTGGGGAACAGGAATGACTTTAAGGGAAGGAAGCCGCGATTACTACTATCAAAAATTGGACAAGCATTTCCCGGGACTTAAAGACATTTACATTAAAAAATACGGTAATAAATACGAAGTGACAAGCGACAATAACAACAAATTGTACAAAATGTTTTGCGATACCTGCAATAGGCACAATATTGTTTACGGTACGGATAACCTGTTTAAATACATGGGCATTTATGAAGAAAAAGAGAAGAAACAGCCGGAATTGTTTTAAAATCGACGCTTGACAAATAACATTAAATTGACATAAAATTAAATATTAGTCTTTTAACAAGAGGAATTGTTTATGCGAAAACTGTTTGTTTTTTTTATTGTTTTTTCATTGGGATTGATTGTCACAAGCTGCAATTTGGAAGTGACAAAACATTGCAGAGTTATATATGACGGTAATGGCATTACAGGCGGCGAACGGCCTGTTGATACTAACAATTACACTCCGGGACAAACAGCCATTGTTTTAGAAAATACATATGAAAAAACAGGATTTACTTTTAAACATTGGAATACCCATTGGCTTGGTACAGGCGAATCATACAATCCCGGCGAAACATTGGAAATAGGCGATCACTACTTTATTCACTTATATGCCATTTGGGAATGAGAGTAAAAATACTATAAAAGGTATAAAACCAACCGAAAAAAGGGTATCAATATAAATTATTTATTCCCTTGTACTGCACTTTCGGTTTTGACTTTAAGAATACCGCAATCGCCTTTTGCGGACACTTATTAATGCAACGATAACATATTGTGCAATTGCCTTTGGTGACAATTATTCCATTTTGATTTTCAAAATTACGCATGGGACAGATGGAGACGCACACGCCGCACTGCGCTCCCGATGTTTTACTGCTGATACAATTATCATATACCATGACCAAATTCAACGCCTTTTTTTCCCACATCGGCATGAACACTCCCTGAAAAAGACCAAGAAAACACGAAAAACCATTGAAGCCGCGCTTTTTTATTATACCGTTCCTAATATTATTACAAACTATCTGCATTTTTCTTTCAGCGTTTACAAGATATTTTTTAATTTTTTTCCCGCTCTCAATCGGCAGAATAAACAAATTATTAACGTTATTCGGCATAAGGAAATGTTCAGCATATACCACTTCCAAATAATTACGCGGAAAAATATCCGTAAACACCCTTGCGCCGTCACCGGAGAAAATCCATTGGGTGCAAAAGATAATTATTTTTTTATCTTTAAATAATTCGATATATTTGCGAACAAATTCTCTCATAATTCGCGGCACTCTGGAACCGTAAATCGGGTAACAAAAACCCACTGTCTCATGCAACGAAATCATTTGTTCAATGTTAATATTTTCTTCGATAGAGTAACAATGCGCTGACATGTCAGCGTTCGCAGTTTGATCAGCATGCATATTCATCATGCTGCAAAAAAGCTCTGCAACGTATTTTGAATTACCGGTTCCCGAGAAATACAGCATTAGCATAATTGGCTCCTTTGTGTATTGTAGCATATTACTTGACGAATGTTAACTGATAAAGTAATCTGAATCTGTGAATAACAACTCAGAAATTATCATATATCAATCTCAAGACGGAAAAACAAAAATAGATTGCCGTTTTGAAGGCGATACTCTCTGGCTCACACAGGCGCAGTTGATCGAATTATTTCAATCAAGTAAATCCAACATAAGCGAACATATTAGTCATATTCTTAATGAAGGAGAACTTTTAGAAAATTCAGTTGTTCGGAAATTCCGAACAACTGCCGCTGATGGTAAGAATTATAATGTAAACCATTATAACCTCGACATGATTCTTGCTGTCGGCTATCGCGTAAAATCACCAAGGGGCATTCAATTCCGTCAATGGGCAACTTCTGTTTTACACGAATATTTACAAAAAGGTTTTGCCATGAACGACGACTTCCTAAAAAATATGGGTGGCGGCGTTTACTGGAAAGAACTTTTAGAACGTATACGTGACATCCGTGCCAGTGAAAAAGTAATGTACTGCCAAGTTTTGGATCTTTATGCTACAAGCCTTGATTATAACGCTTCTATGCCGGAGACCCTCAAGTTTTTTAAGATCGTGCAAAATAAATTGCATTATGCCGCAAGTGGACACACAGCAAGTGAAATTATATTTGAACGAGCCAATGCAGAGCTTCCATTCATGGGATTGACGGTGTTTAAAGGGTCTCGACCTGTTAAAAGCGAAGTAACAGTCGCCAAAAATTACATGTCTGAAAAAGAGCTTTTTGCGCTGCGCAGAATGGTAAACGCTTTTTTTGATATGGCGGAACTAAAAGCGGAAATGCATGAACCAATGTATATGCGTGACTGGCTGGAAACACTGGACAAATTCTCACGCGATTTTGGTTTAGGCATTTTAGAAGACGCAGGTTCTGTCAGCCACACTGATGCTGTAGAAAAGGCATATAATGAATACGAAAAATATCATTCTTCGTTACCTGACGATTTTTCCGATGTTGAGAAAGCATATCTGGATACACTAAAGGAAATGCAGAAAAAGCTGAAAGGGAAAGATAAATCTTGAGAAAACTGCTTTTCATTATAATAATCTTAGCTTCTCTAATCATTTCCTGCGACATTCCCGCTGAAGCCAATTCTTCCACCTACATTTACGAAGGCAGATACAGCGCAACCGTTGTATACCGCGTAGAAGGAAACCTAATCTATAACGGCAGATACAGCGCCGATGTAGTCTATCGAAAAGAGAACAATTTAATTTTTCAAGGTAGATATGGCGCTGCAGTCGCCTACCGCATCGAAAATAATTTAATCTACATCGGCAGATACGGAACCGAAGTTTTCGGCAGAGTTGAGAAGGACTTGATTTATCAGGGTAGGTACGGCGCGGGGGTTATGTATAGGGTGGGGCGGTAGGAGAATATATTAGCTGTATAAATATAGTAATTACCTGACAGTCTAAAAAAATAGCGGTCATAAAGACCTCCGAATGATATAATAGTTTTACCACAAAAAATCATATTTAAGGAGAATCAAATGACCACTAATAACACTCTA
>Ga0209755_10001135_pt1 | contig 43718 bp, 41 predicted proteins | sample TergutCo191P1_FD_187301 | JGI IMG/M metagenome (GOLD analysis project Ga0209755, IMG submission 187301) | Cornitermes sp. P1 segment gut microbial communities from Petit-Saut dam, French Guiana - Co191P1 (SPAdes) (version 2) | ecosystem: Host-associated > Arthropoda: Insects > Digestive system... | reverse complement strand
AGAGTCGTTGCCGTAATCTCCGTTTTGTTTTTGCCTGTCTGCTGTACTCATAATCTGTCCTATCTATATAATGGCTTAATTTTATCGCAACATACATTATATAGTACAGGCTGTTTTTTTGCAAGGGGTATCGTATCCCTGTGCAGACGTCTTAGAAAATGACTTCATAACTGTAATCAACTTCACTCGCTGATATTATAATACACGTCCGTTATTTAGTGCTGGAGATCCTGAGCATGGAATATGTTCGAAGTCTTCGTCGAACTCAAGTGCTATTACTGCCACGCCCATGATTGGATCCGACTCGTTAAGATTTTTCAGAAATATCCGCCATCCGTCTTGCTCAAACTGTATGGGTTTGCCGCTACCAACCATGCGGGCAGCCTTTAACTTGCCCTTAAATCCGCCCACCACAATTTCCCCTTCATCGGGCCATATCCAGTTCCACAAATATACTGTACGCCCTTTGAAGCTGATTGTACAGACACCATGTGCGAAACGATGAGGGCTTCTATCGAGTTTACCATACGCACATTCTCCGTACTTTTCGAGCCAGCGTCCCACAGTTTTCAACGGTTCGATAGCCTCTATAGGAACAGAGCCGTCCGGTGTAGGTCCGATGTTGAGAAGCAAGTTCCCGCCCATTGAAGAAGCCGTAGCGAGCATTTTCACTATGCGCTGTGCGTTATAGCTGTATGGCTCGGCTTGAGCTGAATCGACGTAACCCCAACTGATACCGTTGAAAGTCATACAGGACTCCCAATCCCGCTTACCGTCGCCACCAAGATGTTCCTCAGGCGTACCAAAATCTTCCGGAAGGTTGCATCTGTCATTAATAATAATATTCGGCTGAATCGCCCTCAGACGTTGGTTCATCTCAAGAGAATTCCAACCTTCATGATTTTCCATGGGACATGGGACATCGTACCAGAGGACATCTATTTGCCCATATTTTGTCAACAGTTCCTCGTTCAGCGCATAAATATAGTCTAAAAACCGCTTACGTGCCGCACTGTCATACGCTGCGCTGCCGCCATCAGGATGGCTCCAATCCATGAGCGAAGAATAGAAGCCAATCCTTAGGTTGCGCTTACGGCAAGCTTCAACAAACTGCGCAACAATATCAACTTTAGGACCGAAATTTACGCTGTTGTATGGGTTGACTTGGGAGTCCCAAAGGCTAAATCCGTCGTGATGGCGAGTGGTCAGCACCATGTATTTCATTCCCGCTTTCAAAGCGAGGTCTGCCCACGTTTCCGCCGCACCTGACTTGTATAAAAATCGACTTGCAAGCTTTTTATATTCTTCTAGCGGCCAGTTTTCGAGCGACATCGCCCACTCGTTGCGCCCTAGCGCACTGTAAAGCCCATAGTGGACAAACATACCAAACCGAGCATCACGCCACCACGCCATACGTTTGTCGCGAGTTTCATCCAGCATTTCCAGATATTCAGGTTTACTTAGCAATTTCATCATTTTCCTCCATTATTTCAATTATAAATCTATTGGCATACAGCCCATCTCCCAACATAACTCGTTCATCTACATCCGTACTCCATGCCATGTGCCCCCCAATGGGGCTATGTGCAACGTCAAGGTGCAAAAATGTCTCTCGACGATTGGGCAATTTATGAGTGTGCCGAGCGGAGCGATAGTCTTCAACTGTGTTGTGCCTTGCATCAAAATGGAACGGAGCGTCACCTTTTACATATATACCTGCATTATTTTTATCATTTAACGTCAGCCATCGGGTTCCCTCATGCCCGCCCGTTTCGGATGGCGGGATAAATGGGAAACTCTGTTCCTTTACGGTTGATTCGTACACACCCAGTTGCACCGATTCCATACGGTCAGAGTAGCACTCATTGCTGCCGTACCCGAAATATGTCAGTTTTTCCATGCCCTCAGGTAGGCTAAACAGCAGTCCGACGCGAGGAAGCACTCGCCACCCGCCGCGTGCCGTCACCATGTATTCAACTTCAATCCCACGTGAGCTTAATTGATAGCGAGTACGAGCAGTCAGAGGACACACTGTATCTACAGCATATTCAAATGTAACTCCGCGTTCTGATTTTTCTGTTGAGGTCAGGTTAATATCTGCATTTGAAAGAAGATCAGTTTCTTCGTACCACCCCCAACCAGGGCGGCAATCAAGTCCCGTTATAGGTCTTGCAAAGACGGGTTGTCCTACGCTGAGAACTTTTCTTTTCAAGTAATAAAGCCCCTCCAAGTTACCTGTTTTTATATCAAATACAGCTTCTAAATCATCGAAGGAAATTATAAGCTGATTTCCCCGCAGTTCGGACATAAATACCTTTTTCGAAGCCGCATCGTGTGAGGGTCTCGGTGTTTTATGTTTGCCGCCCGGCATTTTGTATTGAGTAATCGAAACTACATCCCCATCATCTTCAAAACGGCTTGGCTTCTTGCGCCTGACGATAAAATCAATATGATATTCACAGCCTTGCTTTGTCTCATATGAAGCGGAAACATTAAATTCGCTTGTTTCTCCCGGTGCTGTAAAAGGCAAAGACAGTTCGTTACGTTTAATTTCTACACCGTCCTCTTTCCAAACGGCAAAGTATTCAAAATCATCGGAGCTTTCCGAAAACGAACTGTTTGTCAACGCGTACCGCGTGTAGTCCGGCGTTGTATTCCACGTACCTACGCCGTCACGCCTGTCAATACGAAAGGGAGCATAGATTGCTTTAATCTCATATGCAACGGGTTTCGGGGTCAAATCCGGCAACAGCACGCCATTACAACACATAAACTGTACTTCTTCAGATATAGGTTCGTCGAAGTCTCCGCCATATCCAAAAAACGATTCACCCGATTCATCCTTTGCTATGAGTGCCTTATCTGTCCAGTCCCAGACAAACCCGCCCTGAAATCGTGGAAATTTTTCAGTTAAATTTCGAAAGTTATATGCCCCGCCGCCGCTGTTGCATATTTGGTAAAGATACTCTACGAGTACAATCGGGCGTGTATCTTCGGAGTCTGCCAGCATAGAGAGTATTCTCTCCTGCGGCGCATACATCAACCCCCGCACGTCTGAGATATTTGCTCCCGGCTCTGCGCTTTCATATTGGCATAGACGTGTTTTGTCATATTCGCGTAGCCAACCATACATTGCGGCATGATTTGCTCCAAACCCGCTCTCGTTACCTAGCGACCAACCATAAATTGATGGGTGGTTTTTGTATTGTTGTGCCATCCGCACAGCTCGTTCAAGGTAAACGCCCGACCAAGCCGGGTCAGTGGATAGCATAGCACCTAAGCCATGGGATTCGATATTGCACTCGCATAACACAAGTAACCCATATTCATCACAAAGGTCATACCATTCGGGAGAGGCCGGATAGTGGCTAGTGCGCACGGCATTGATGTGAAGCCGCTTCATCCGACGTATTTCCTCAGTGGCGTACTCTGTCGAAATGTATCTGCCGCTTGGGCAATGCTCATGCCTATTCACCCCACGAACAATCAACCGCCTGCCGTTAAATAACAGTATGCCGCTTTTTATCTCGACCAATCTAAACCCGGTACGGCAACTTTCAAAATCCACCTCACATCCTTCCCCATCGATTAGGGTAAACACAACCATGTAGAGGTTCGGGCTGTCGGGATCCCATAGTTTAGGTTTAATTACTGAAAATTCAACTTTCGCCTCCCCTGTCATGAGACCGTCACGAACAGAAAAAGCACTCTTTTCGGAAACTAAAGATTCTTTATCCGCAAGCGGTGTGCCATCCGGTGCAAAGAGTGTTGCTCTCACCTTGCAGGCTGTAAATCCTTCAACTCTTGATACAACTACATTTGCTTCTACTTTACCCATACCCTCAAGTAAGTTAGGTGTGGCTATCACCGTCCAATCCTGTATGCGCAACTTTGGCTTTTTTATGAGTGAAACATTGCGAAAAACCCCTGACAAATGCCAATAATCCTGGTCCTCAATCCATGACGAGGATGCAAAGCGCATTACTTGAACTGCAAGTAAATTTTTACTGGGGCGCAAGGTTATTTCAAACTCACAAGGCAACTTAGAGTCCTCAGAATAACCTACAAATTCGCCGTTAACCCAGATAAGAAAAGCGGTTTCTACACCTTCAAACCTAATAAAAAAATCTCCGGAGTCATCAACGCCCTCTAAGTCAAACCATTTGCGGTAACACCCCGTGGGGTTTTGTGCAGGAGGCAAAGGGGGATTGTATGTGCTCTCGTCATTCTTCCAAGGGTAGGGGATGTTTGTGTATATGGGCGAGCAAAACCCTTGTGTTTCCCAATTTCCTGGCACGTCAATTTTCTGAAAAGCCGAGTCGTCATAGTCGGGCAAATAAAAATCGTCAACAAGTTCAGGAGCATCAAACAACTTAAAGTGAAATATTCCGTTTAGACTTGAAATATATCGAGAGGGGGCACGTCCGGCTGCTTGAGCGGCGTTTTCGTACGCACCCCAAGGGGAGTGTGCAGGTGCTCGATGGAGTGAGGTGACAGCGAGGTCTTTCCAAAATTTGTGCATAAATCCACCGTCCTATAAGAATTGAAGCAGGGGGACGGGGGTGCTGCTTCATTTGCAATTGCTCATGAAGCAGCACCCCCGTCCCCCTGCTTCGCTATGAAACTCAGTTTGCGTAGCGTGCGCCTTCTGCAACGGCAATTGCATGGTGGACTCTGACCCAATCGTTGACTTCCTCAACACCCATGCCTGTTGTCCTGTATTGCAGTTGTTGCCACAGGTTGTCAAATTCGGCTTGTGATGAGGCTAGGATAATCCGGTATACAAATGCTCTGCTTTCGTTTTCGACTTGGTCAGCAATAGCTCTGATATTATCTGGCATCGGAGGCATCGGGAGAATAAACGGAGCCTCTACGTAGATGCCACGCCTGAGAGCATAATCAACATCGTCCTCTGCGCCGGTGGCATTTCTCCAGTCAATATCGACCGGGAACTCAGGAGGGTCATACGGACCATGCGGCCAGTCAAGTTCATCCATGCGAACGCCAAACCTCGGGTGAACAATAGACCAAGGAAGGCCGCGGGTCTGGGGATGGTTGATACCATCACTTATGAAACCTCCGTTATCAAATGGGATATTTTGAAGACGCATTTGCCAACCCAATTCCGTGCGGAAAGGTTTACCATCATCGCCTAAATCCCATGCGATACCCTGCTCGCCCCATGCCAGTCTCCACAAACCATCATGGCAGAACATATGATTGACATAAGCCAGAGCTTCATCGAGATGGTTTGTGTTTGAGCCAATTGCAATCCACCAGTTTCCATCACCGCCGACATAGGAAGGAGCTGCGATAATTTTACGTTGATTCTCAAAGAATACGCCTTTATAGGAATTACCTTGGGTTCTTGTTTCATCAGTTTCCCAAGTGCCTACAGTCCAGTTAAAATATGAGAATAATATTCTACCTTCACTCGCCTTATCCCAATAATCACCAAATGAATTTGTTACTATGTCGGGATCCATAATTCCTGCTTGATTTGCGTCAAACAAAAATTGAAGTATACGCTTAAAGTAACTACTGTCATCGAAAATAGATGTAAGTTCATTTGTATTGAAATTAAACTCCATTGATGCAAGACCATCTTGTGTTACACCGTGCATTTCGCTCAGTATACGCACCTGCCACGGCACAACGCCGTCCCAATCGCTGAAAAGAGAAATGCCATAGACCACCTGACCATTTGCATTTACAGGCTCAAGCGCAAGCATATCAACGAGCAAGGGGATGTAGTCTTCAATATTCTGCAAAACAGGGCTGCCGAGTTGTTGGTAAAGGTCCCAACGTAGATACGGACCTATTATACTTCCGCGAGTGTTGCGTTGATTATTAACGCCAAGAGGAACTGCAAATGCATTTCCCGTGTCAAGCGATGCAAAATCACGAATAAATTGCAGTGCTCCGGATGCATTGGCTACGACATTAGGCAGTGCATCCAAGTGGTCATCAAGATTAATCAAAAATCCTGCTTCTATGGCATCTGCTACCAGTGTCAAATCATCCCTGAACACTACGATGTCGGGAAGGCTGCCGGAAGCCATCATAGTGGCAAGCCTTGTTCCTGCATCATCGCCTGCGGGAAGCATTTCAAGCTGGATATTCAAGTCTTCGCGCAAAATCTGTGCCCAATAAGTGTTATCCATGAGTCCCGAGTCATTGCTGGGCATTGCAAACAGCTGCAAAGTAACGAGTTCACCACCTGGATCTGGAGCAGCAGTGTCACCTGCATTTTCTTGACCTTGTGCGGGCGGGGGTTGGGTTTCCGTGTCTGTGCCGGGTGCCGATGCTTCCGGAGCAGCACATGCCGCAACCAGTCCGAGCAACAACACCAAGATCGCAGTCACTGAAATGATACGCTTTTTCATATGTTTTCCTCCTATATATTATGTTCTTTTTATTTGTGAAAAGGAAACCCAAATTGTGGATTATCCTTTTACCGCTCCAAGCATTATGCCCTTTACAAAAAATCGTTGGAAGAATGGGTATAACAGCAATACAGGCATAACCACAATCATTGACATTGTCATACGCAGGGATGTCGCGGTCATAACCCTGCTTGGGTCAAAGACACCTCCCGGTAAAATCGGCGGGAATCTGTTTCTGCTCAAAAACTCAAATAGCATGAATTGGAGTGTAAAAAGCCTTGAATCCGTCATTAAAATGAATGTGTCGATAAAAGCGTTCCAGTGATTCACTGCGGTGAAAATTGCTGTGGTCGCTAAAATGGGTTTTGACAGAGGCATGACAATTTTTAAGAAAACGGTCATAGTACCCGCTCCGTCAATTTCTGCCGATTCAATCAAAGATGGCGGCAAGTTATCAATAAATGTTTTTGTAAGCACCAGGTTAAACGGATTTATAACGCCAATAACATAAGCAAGAAAATTGTTTGTGAGCCCGAGCATTTGCATGTTCATAAACCATGGAACGATACCTATTTGCAAATACATTGTTATGATGAAGTAGCGATACCATGTCTTACGTCCCCAAAGGTTTTTCTTCGTAAGAATAAAGGCTACAAAAGATGTACATAATACTGCTGTAACCGTGCCAATTAAAGTTCGCAAAACAGAGATATTGGCAGCCTGTGCAAGTCCGCGCATCTGCAGCATTTCAACATAATTATTGAAATGTACCCCTATGGGATAAAACAGGATTACACCTGTACGCGATAAATGGTTATCGCTTATGGTGTTTATGAACATATAGTAAAATGGGAACACACAAAGAAATGCAAACAACCCTAAGATAAAATAGGTGCAAATATAGAACAATATATCCATTTTAGTATATGTTTTACGCTTTCTGCGCCGATTTGCTTTGACAGCTACCATTTTAGTATGTCACCACCCTCTAAAACACAGATTTGCCGCGGACTTTTTTTGAAAGCAAATTGGCTGAGAAAACCATAATCAGGCTGATTAAAGACTTCAAAATACCAACCGCTATCGCCATTGAAGCGTTGCGCCCTTCTATGCCGTGCGCCACCGTAAACACATCAATGGTCGTCATATATCGTCTATTCATTACATTTATAAATGCCATAGGTTGCTCTAGTCCAAAATTTATGAAGTTCGCCACATTTAGTACAAATAAAACGAAAAAGGCATCCATAAGACCCGGTATCGTAATATGCCTGATTCGCGCCCAACGTCCTGCACCGTCTACTTCTGCCGCATCATATTGTTCTTGGTCTATACCACTGAGTGCCGCAAAGTATACTATTGCACTCCATCCCATTGTCTTCCAAAGGTTCCACGCAATCATAGTCAGCCAAACATGCTGGTCGGATTGTAAAAACGCTATTCCGGTATCGATTGCTCCTATACGCATCAAAAAGCGGTTTACAAATCCATCATCAACCGTAAATGCCGAGCTTGCAACCGCAAATACAAGCACCCAGCTTATGAAGTGCGGAATGGTTGTCAGGGTTTGTACTATTTTCCTAAAGGGCGCAAATTTTATTTCCCAAAGGAAAATTGCAAAAAACATAGGAAGCGGCATTACCAGTACATTAAGTATGCTAAGTGCAAATGTATTAATAACCGCTTGCATCAACTCTTCAAGTTGAAAACGGTTATTTATAAGATTTCTAAACACATCAAACCCAACAAAAGGATTTTCCGGTCTTCCCCATCGAAAATCAAAAAAAGCAAGTCGCCAACTGTAAAGCGGCAGATAGCTTATAAGAAAAATTAGCACAATGAACGGAACTAACATCAAAAAGTACCGAAACCCTTGTTGCTTTATCAGAGGTATTTTATGCAAACTTTCCGGAGTTGCGTGAGATGCCTTTTTCACAATGTTCTCCATTCCTTTTGTTTGATTCTAACAACATTACCGTAAACGATGCAGATATAATTGTACTACTACGATAAAAAAATATTTCGAAATTGTAAATACTCGTACTTATACATATAGTTCCTTTTTTCTACTTTTAGGCACTTACCTACTTGCAACGCGGTACGGTTGTTGTTATATTAAACCCTAGGAGGTGATATCGTGTACTCATTAATTGTCATCGATGATGAAGCGTACATCAGAGAGCACCTGCGTAGCGCATTTGATTGGGAGACGTTGGGATTCTCTTTGGACGGATGCTTTGCAGATATGGAGGAGACCCTTAGCTATCTGCGCTACAACCCCGCTGATGTAATGCTTACCGATATACAGCTCCGCAGTGAATCCGGGCTCAACCTGGCTGCAATAGCGAGGGAACTTTGGCCCGACATTTCACTCGTCATATTGAGTGCACACAGCGATTTTGAATATGCTCACACTGCACTACGCATCAATGTACACGATTATCTGCTAAAACCCGTCACTTTTGAGAGAGTCACTGAATGTTTTGCTGATCTCAAGCAGACTTTAGATATCCGCAAAGGTGACGGTGGGAGAAGACAAAACAATTCCTCAATCGAAAAAAGTGACTACCGCATAGACATAGTAAAAAGACACATAAATAAGCACTTGAGCGATGACCTCAGCTTAGACAGCATTTCCTCCTTGGTCTCCATGAACCCCGCGTATTTCAGCCGTTTCTTTAAACGGCGGACAGGAGTATATTTTGCCGACTACCTCGCCGAGCGCAGAATGGAAAAAGCTATCGAGCTGTTAAAAGACCCGCGCAATCGTGTTTTTGAGATAAGCACAATGGTTGGATACTTCGGCAAACAAAACTTCTACAAGCGATTTCGAGAGTATACAGGACGAACACCTATTGAATACCGCAACACGGTACTCAACATGCAGGCTGATGAAGATGATTCGTAATATTAATAATCTCTACACGCTAATAAAAAACAGCAAGTTTCGCATTTCATTTTTGAAATATTTTATAGGTACCGCAGCGACCACTCTCGTAGCTTTTGCGATATACGGAGTTATTTCCTATAACTTATATTCGATGTATCTGCGGGACACGACTGTTCAGTACCGTGAACGTATTCTCTTTACAACAGGAAGCTTTGTGGATTATGTGTTTGAAGGTATGGATAGGACTTTTTACTTCATAAATAATGTTGAAAGCTTTGATAAGCTAATCACTGCAGATATTTATGATTTCCCCGGTGTCCGGGAGGTCGGACAGACAGATGCTGTAGTTCCACCGCTGTTGCGCTCCGATATATCAAGAGTTATAGCGGACTTGTTTAGAGAAACTTTAATGTCGCCCGCAATGGAGTCCATTTACATATATATGCTAAGAAGCAGTTATGTAGTCACCTGGATTGATTTTCGGCATTTAGACACATTTTTTGATGCAGAGTTTTTGAGCGAATTTCGCCATGATGGAAACATAGTTGTGCGCGACATAGTGCAGGGAGCTTCTACCAGGCGTGTGATTACCATGTTTCGCGAAGCCGGACGAGGGGGTCATACAACGGGTGTAGTCGCATTTAACATAGACTATGAGCAATTTTTATCTTTTGTGGAACAAGGTTTTGAACACTCACCGGATGATGTAGCTGTCGCTGACAGGTCCGGACGAATTTTTGTTTCGACAGATTCTGCACTGCTCAACACTTATGCTCAGGAACATCCCTTATATGGCGGTGTCTTTGTGCGAGCAGCGCAATACGGCAGTGCAGCAGCCTTTGAGGGGGAGCGTTTTGTTTCTGTTGCCTCTGCCGCCAGTGGTCACTATATGGTCATTTCATCAGTTGATGCATCAGAAGTAATGGAGTTTAGGCAGGATTTCCTCAACTTTGTGCTGTGGGCGAGCGTTATTGGGCTTTTGGCATCTTTCTTTTTAGCTTTTGGTGTCTCTTTATTTCTTCATCGCAACATAATCAAACTTGTTACATATATCGGTGGACCCGGCGGAGCAATAACCGACTCAGATGCAAACTCTGAAATGCGATATATAACGGAAAATATAGCCGGCATGACTGCAGGTGGGCGGCATATTGAAAATGAGCTTGCGGAAAAGCTTGCAGAGCTAAAAAAAGCACAGGCGATAGCACTGCAAAACCAAATTAATCCACATTTTATATTAAACACGCTCCAAATAGTGAATCTGGACATTTTAACGCAGATGAAAGAGGACACTACTGCCACCCGCATTATTTCGATTCTCTCTGAAATACTCAAATCTAATCTCAACACGACCGATTATATAGTTCCTTTGTCTTACGAAATAAGGCAGGCGGCAAAATACTTAGAAATAGAGCGTATTCGTGACAATGAGAGATTTAGAGTAGAATGGGATATTGATTCTGAACTGGAGGAGCTTCGCACTGTCAAGTTTATTTTGCAACCTGTCTTGGAAAATAGTTTTAAGCATGGATTTTCAAACGGTGCGGAAACAGAAAAACGAATTTCAATAACCGCGGAAACAGACGGAAAATCCCTTTTCATAAAAATAAGTGACAATGGAAAAGGCTTTACCGAAGAAACTCTGGATACACTCCGAAGTCGCTTGCGGCAAAGTTTCTTACAGGAAAACAACCATATTGGTCTATGCAATGTTGATAAAAGAATCAAACTAGTGTTTGGTGAGTCGTACGGCGTGAGTATTGAGTCAAGCGAGGGTGAGGGCACCGTTGTAATCATAAAACAAAAGCTTGTACGCGCAGATTGGACTTAATTTTTATTATTACAGAATAAATAGGAGAAATAGCCATGAAATCTGAAATGACACATAGCGAGCGCATAATGGCGGCAATCAACCACGAGCCAACCGACCGCATCCCGACAGATTATTGGGGAGTAGCCGAAATCACTCAGAAACTCATGAAACACTTCAATGTACAAGATATGATAGGGTTTGCGAAAAGTCTCGACATAGATAAAATCATGGAAGTAAACGTACCCATGAAGCCTATCGAACGAAAAAATATGTGGGATATTGAGATGCAATGGATTCCCCTGCCGGGCGGAGTCGGCGGATATGATGAACCCTTAAAACACCCTCTGGCGGAATATGAAACGATTGATGAGATTGAGTCAAATTATGTCTGGCCTACAACGGATATGTTCGATTATTCAACCGTCAGGGCGCAGTGTGAGATGTATCATAGGGAAGGGTTCGCAATTGACGGCGGGTATATCTCCCTGTCATACTTTTACACAATGCTCAGAGGCATAGAGCAGATGCTTATTGATTTTTCATGCGATGAGGATTTAGCAGATTATATGATGCATAAAATGAATGACTTTGCCTCTGCCCACACAAGTCGTATCTTGGAAGAAGGAAATGGGCTTGTAAATATAACGCAAATAACGGACGATTTTGGGACACAGCAGAGTTTACTTATGAGCGAAGCCATGATTGAACGTTATTTTGGGAAGTTTTATGACACTAATGTAGCTATGGCAAAATCATTCGGAGCAAAAGTGTTTCATCATGATGATGGCGCTATAACCAAAATTATCCCTTGGATTGTTGGCAAAGGCTGCGATGTACTAAATCCGATTCAGTGGCATCTTCCGGGCTGGAACTTAAGTGAAGTAAAAAAAGAGCATGGCAAAAACCTCTGCTTTCACGGAGGTGTCGATAACCAGCATGTACTGCCATTTGGGTCTACAAGTGAAGTCAAAGCAGAGGTGGAAGCATGTATTGACGCCCTATATAGCGACAAGCTCGGTTATATCCTTGGTCCTTGCCACTGTATTCAAGCAATAACGCCGATTGAAAACATAATAACAATGTACGAACATGCAAAATATTATGGAAAATAGCGGGAGTGCGTTTACTGCGCTGCCACTGTTTCAATAAAAAATGTACTGGAGGAAAATTTATGCCGAAGTGGTTAGATGACGCAATTTTTTATGAGATTTACCCGCAAAGTTTTTATGATACCAATGGTGACGGAATAGGTGATTTGCAAGGCATTATAGAGAAACTGGATTATGTGAAGGAGCTTGGGTGTAATGCTCTTTGGCTCAATCCCTGCTTTGATTCGCCTTTTTACGATGCCGGCTATGATGTGGCCAATTACACAAAGATTGCACCTCGTTATGGGACAAACGAAGATATGCGCAGGCTCTTAAGTGAAGCGCATAAACGCGGTATTTATGTAGTGTTGGATCTCGTGCCGGGGCACACAGCAATAACCCATGAATGGTTTTTAAAGTCTATGGAAAACGACAAAGAGTTCGCCGAAAGATATGTTTGGGCTGATTCTCCTTGGGAGTACTTTGAAAATGTCTCCGGTGTAATGGGTCGTATAAGTGGTTTTTGTCAAAGAGGTGCGTGTGCTGTGAACCATTATTCAACCCAACCTTCACTCAATTATGGTTTTGCCAATCCCGACCCAGAAAAGCCATGGCAACTTGCTGTGGATTCTGAGGGAGCTATGGCGACAAGAGCTGCAATGATAGATGTTATGCGATTTTGGCTTGATATGGGCTGCGATGGTTTCCGCGTGGATATGGCGTTTTCACTCATAAAAAATGACGACGACCATGTTTACACTAAAAAACTTTGGCAGGAAGTCCGTACTATGTATGATAAGGAATATCCTGAGGCTGTTCTTATCGCAGAATGGGGCAACCCAAAGAAATCCCTTGCCGCCGGGTTTCACATGGACACTCTGCTTCACTTTGGTGAAACTAAATATTATCCTTTATTTCGCGACGAGAAACCGTATTTTTCAAAAAACGGAATGAATGATATGTCAGAGTTTATAACTAACTATGTCAAAATGCTAAAAGATGCAGATAGTTTGGAGAGTGATTCGGGCGACAGCTTGATTTGTTTCCCAAGCGGCAATCACGACATGCACCGAATCGCCCGGAAACTTGACATTGAGGAACTTCGCCTTTCATTTGCATTTTTGCTAACCATGCCGGGTGCTCCGTTCATCTACTATGGAGATGAAATTGGTATGCGGTATCTTGAAGATACACCATCCGTCGAGGGCGGGTATGAGCGCACAGGCTCACGTAGTCCCATGCAGTGGGATAATACGCTCAATGCAGGATTTTCCAGCGCAAGTGTTGATGATTTATACATCCCTCTTGACCCTGTGCCGGGGAGACCGGATGTTGAGACTATGAAGGCAGACAAAAATTCCCTTTGGCATGAGGTAAAAAAACTGAATGAACTTCGCATGTCACACAAAGCCTTGCAGAATTCTTCTCCTATCGAGTTTTTATCACACGGCGACAAAAACAAAGGTTTCCCTCTTGCCTATAGGCGCGGAAATGGCAAAGGTTCAGTTGTGGTCGTGCTCAACCCCTCAAGCAAAGACGCAAGCATTGAGCTGAAAAATGCAGGAAAACTGCATGTTCTGTACTCTGTGGGTGAAGCGAGCTGCGTTGAGGATGGCAAAATTACTGTGCCATCTTGCGGCGGTGTGTTTCTTCTAAATCCCTAATACGCCCTGTATCGTCCGGCGAGGGCGAGTAGCGAGAAGAAGTACAGCAGGTTGTCGTAGTATCGCCTGCGGTCTGTACGTAACTCTAGGCTCCAGAAAAGCCTTATAAACTTTTCGCGCAAATCCCCGTCGGACGCCAGTGACGATGCGCATGTTGTCGCCCTAAGTCCAAGAGGGTGAAGCATACCCGACTTCATTGCGTCAGGTTCTTCTCTTTGCGGCGGCAGCACTTTGCCGTCAACAGAGTAAAGAACATCAAATTTTGATTCATCAGCAAAAAAACGCTGTATTGTTGCGGCTTGTTTTTGTTGCCATGGGTCTTTTTTGAACCACACCCAGTCAAGTGCGATATTGAGCGCAGTGCGGTATGCGTCCGAGAAAAAGAAGGCTTCGTGACCGTTCCTCTCTTTTGGAACACCTTCATAAGTTGATAAATTCGGGTTTAATCCTGTTTCTGCATTACACGCCTTATGCAAGAACTCACGTGACAGTTTTGCGGCATCAAGGAAGAATTCTTTGTCCTCAGGGTTGCCGTACTCGGCGAATAATTCATAAAAATGCGGGAGATGGTATGATGGGTCGGTAAAGTCACAGTTTGGGATAAACCGAATCTGTTTTGTTTCAGGGTCGAACATCGGGTCCTTTTTCTTGTGGACCATGTGGTGCAACATATCCCGAGCTTCCTGTGTATAGTCGAAAATTCCTTCGCCGTCACCCCAGCGTCGTCCTGCAAATAAAAGCGACATTGCAAAAAATTCTTCACCGTCAGGTGCGGGGCCTTCGGAGTTACGTGTTCCGTCGGTTTTGTTTGTCCAACCGAAATACCCTACATAGTCGCCGCTGTCAAGATACATATATTTTTTTGTCCACGCCCAAATACGGTCAAATATGTCCTTTCTGTCCATTTGCACGGCAATCATCATGCCGTAGCTCTGACCTTCGGTTCGCACATCGTCATTTCCGGTATCGACCATATATCCTGTATTATCGTCATTTTCGAAATATATACGCTCGCCGTCACGAAAGAATATCCGCTCAAATGCATCGTTTATTTTCTTGTCTATTTCGTCCTGCGAATATCCAAACTCTGCAAGGGCATTGTCGTATTTTCCTGTACTATATGAACCTGACATTCTATTGATTCCTCCGCTTAATTTAGTTTCACGATTATATATGGTATTTTTGAAATTTTCAAGTAAAAAAGTATCCGAATAGTGTTACTTATCCGGATACTTTTTACCTTAGTGCTTAATATTTTCCGAAATCAAAATCATCTGTTGCGTGAGACGGTTGCGGTGCATTTTCTGATACGAGTTCCGGTGCTTTCTTTGCCGCTGATGAGCTTGGCAGACTTCTAAACCCGCTGCCCATCTCTTTGAGCTTAAATTGTGCTATGAGTTGTTGCAACATATCGGACTGACCACTCATTTGCTGACTTGCAGCTGAGCTTTCTTCTGCCGTCGCACTGTTTTGCTGGACAACTTGCGCTACTTGGTCGATACCCGTGTTGACTTGGGCAATTCCTTGTGACTGTGCTTCTGAAGCCTGTGCGATTTCCGTTATGAGCTTGCTTGACTCGCTGATTCCGGTAACAATCTCGGAAAGGCTCTCTGCAGTTTCACTGGCGATGCGTGAACCAAGTTCCGCTTTTTCCATGGAATTTTGAATCATTGTGCCTGTGTCTTTAGCGGCTTCGGCACTCTTAGATGCGAGGTTACGTACTTCTTCTGCAACAACCGCAAAACCTTTACCGTGCTGACCTGCGCGCGCCGCTTCAACGGCAGCATTGAGTGCGAGAATATTTGTTTGAAATGCGATGTCATCTATTGTTTTGATTATTTTACTTATGCTCTTGCTCGCTTCGTTTATCTCGCTTACGGCAGTAATCATTTCGTCCATCTGGCGGCTGCCTTTTTCTGCGCTTTCTCTGATGTTGCTAGACATTTGAGCAGTCTTACCTGCTGTAGCAGCGTTGTCTTTTGTTCTTTCGGCTATCTCAGAGATTGAAGCTGAAAGTTGCTCAACAGACGCGGCTTGCTGGGTGCTTCCCTGTGCGAGAGCTTGTGCGCCGTTGGCGATTTGTTTTGAGCCGGAACTGACTTGACCTGACGCCGTGTTAATTTCAGAGAACATTGAGTTAAGGTTTTCAACAACCTTTGTGAGCGTTTTTCCTATTTTATCGTCAGGAGATAAGATGCTAACCTCAATGGTCAGGTCGCCGTTAGCAACTTTTTCGAGTTTATCCATTTTTCTGTTGATTTCGTGGACAAATTCGGCGGTTGCCTCAAGGCATTGTCCTAACTCGTCTTTATTCTTTGAGTAAAGCTGAACAGCTGTATCTTCTTCTGTACTGAACTCTATGTCGCCTGTTACGGCGGCTTTCTTCATGAAATCTGTCATAACCACAAGTGGCTTGCTGATAAGCCTTGAAATATAAATAGCTATCGCCATGGCAATCACGATAACAACTGCGATAATGATTATGTTCAGTGTCAGCATGGTTGTAAATGTTGCGTCATTTGATTCATCTGTTTCTGCCGCCTGGTCTAAACGCAAAACAAGAAGATTGGTGAGATTATCTGCAACGGTATCTGCATAGCGGCCTATATCAGCCAGCATACCCATCAGCACTTCGCGATCCTCATCAGCTCTGGCAGAAGCCATAATTTGATCCATTCCGTCCATAAAACGCTGAGCGTCACTCATAGAATCACGAAACAACCTCATGCCTTCTTCGCTCACAAGCGTTGGCTCGTACAATGCCATACTTTCTGAGAACTGCCTGTAACGGTCGTTCACATCGCTCTGAACTTCGTTGAGCGCAGCAGCATCACCCGCAGAAAGGATAGCGTTGCGAACCTGAACACGCAGACGCTGAAAATATTCGATGGCATAGGCGAGGTCGCCCAGCGGTCTGGTCTGTTGCTCGTACATTGTATTGCTACCTACGTTGATGTCCCACATTCCGTAGATGCCGACAGCACCAACGGCAGCAGTGAATGCTACAACAATTAGGAAACTTACAATTAACTTTAAGGAAACTTTCATGTTTTTCATATTTTTGAACCCTCCGAACAATATTTCTTAAATTATCACTACGTATAATTTAAAATAGTGACATTGTATTGGGAAGATGGTAACACAATTGACTCAAAATAGCAAGCTATTTGGTAACAAAACGTTCACCAAATGTTCATCACGCATAAAAATTTGCAAATTCTGTTATTTTTGCATACTTGTTTGATAGTGATTTTACAGGTATAATATAATGTAGTTGTGTGCGTAGTGTCTCTATTAAAAATAATAAGGAAAAATATTTTATGTGTGGAATTATCGGATATATCGGCGAAGAAGATGCAGTGCCCATTATCATTGAGGGGCTTAAAAAATTGGAATACCGCGGGTATGACTCCGCAGGAATCGCCGTATATACTAAAAACGGCTTTGATGTTCTCAAGCAAAAGGGCCGCCTTTCCGGTTTGGAAGAAAAGCTGTCCGGCGGTTTTCCTCAAAGCCATCAGGGCATAGGTCACACCAGATGGGCAACACATGGCGAGCCGTCTGACATAAACTCCCACCCTCACCTCGGCACAGACAGTAAAATAGCCATTGTCCACAACGGCATAATTGAAAATTATAAGCAACTCAAAGAATATCTTGAATCTAAGGGTGTTGTTTTTGCTTCACAAACCGACAGTGAGGTAATCGCTCAGTTGGCGGAGTATTATTACGAAGGCGACATAATGGACACTGTTTGCAAAGTTTCAAGCAGGCTTGAAGGCTCTTATGCTCTGGGAATCATGTGCTCTGACGACCCTGACACACTCATAGCCGTTAAAAAAGACAACCCGCTCATCATCGGCATTTCCGCGCACGGGAACCTAATAGCTTCCGACGTTCCGGCACTGCTCAAGCACACAAATAAGGTTTATTATCTGGACGATAACGAGATTGCCGTGCTGAAAGCGGATAACGTCAATTTCTTCGACTTTGACATGGACGAGGTAGATAAAACACTTGAGACAATCACATGGAGCATGGATAGTGCTGAAAAGGGTGGTTATCCTCATTTTATGCTCAAAGAAATTATGGAGCAGCCAAAGGTTCTGCGTGATACAATCAATTCTATGATGACCGACACCGAAAATAACAAAATCCTTGAGGAGGTCGATATTAGACGATTTGACAAAATCGTAATAACCGCTTGCGGCTCAGCATATAATGCGGGAGTTGTGTCTAAATATGTGTTTGAGGAGCTTTGCAGATTTCCGCTTATAGAGGTTGAGCTTGCGAGTGAATTTCGGTATAAAAACAGCGTTGTAAATGACAAAACACTTATAATTTTGGTGAGTCAATCGGGCGAAACAGCCGACACCATTGCCGCCATGAGGGAGGCAAAATCAAAGGGTGCAGTCACTCTTTCCATAGTAAATGTTATCGGCAGTACTATTGCCAAAGAGTCTGATTATACTATATTTACGGCCGCAGGGCCTGAAATCGCTGTTGCAACAACAAAGGCGTTCTCCGCGCAACTGGTGCTTCTTTACTTTCTCGCAGTGCGTTTTGCTAAAAAACTCGGCAAAGTTGACGAAGCATTATATGAAAAACTGGAGCAGGAAATCGTCAGTCTGCCCGATAAGGCGACCGAAGTTTTGGAGCATATTGATTTTATTCAGAAATATGCGTCAAACAGTGTTGCGTACAAATCCGTTTTCTTCATCGGCAGAAACATTGATTATGCTATCGCGCTTGAGGGTTCGCTCAAGCTAAAGGAGATTTCATATATCCACTCTGAGGCGTATGCGGGCGGTGAGTTAAAGCATGGTACAATCGCGCTGATTGACGGCGAAAACACGTTAGTTGTAGGAATTGCTTGTTGCAAAAGGCTTTTCCCGAAAACACTGAGTAATATTGAACAGGTGCTGAGCAGAGGCGCAAATGTTTTGTTCGTGAGCAATATTGAGCAGGTAACGACTGACGAGAAGACTTCAAGGATTAGTATTCCCGATATTTATGATTTGTTTTCCCCATCGCTGTCGGTCATTGCGTTGCAGCTGTTCTCCTACTATGTCGCCGCAAACCGTGGCTGCGACATCGACAAACCCAGAAACTTGGCAAAAAGCGTCACTGTGGAGTAGTGCTTCACTCTTGTGCTTTTTTCCAGTTCTCGATTTGTTGCATACGTTCTTTAACTTTTGCTTCTTGCCCTTGCTCAGTGGGATTGTAGTATTTGCGGTCTTTTAATGAATCGGGCAGGCATTGCATCGTGCTCAGTTTGTCTTTTGTGTCGTGTGCGTAAATATAGTCCTTGCCGTAACCCAGCTCCTTCATCAGTTTTGTGGGGGCGTTACGGATATTCAGCGGAACCGGTTCGGTCAGCATATTTTGGGCATCAAGTGCCGCCTCGCCGTATGCAACGTAGAGCGCATTGGATTTCGGTGCAAGTGCCATATATGTAACAGCGTGCGCCAGATGAACGCTGCACTCAGGCATACCGATAAAGTGGCAAGCCTGATATGCCGCAACCGCAATTTGCAGTGCGCGGCTGTCTGCCATGCCTATATCCTCGCTCGCAAAACGCACCACTCGCCTTGCCACATACAGAGGTGTCTCCCCTGCTTCGAGCATACGTGCCAGCCAATATATTGAAGCGTCTACATCGCTGTTTCTCATTGATTTGTGGAGTGCAGATATTATATTGTAGTGTTGCTCCCCGCTCTTGTCGTAGAGAAGGGATTTCTTACTTATGCATTGCTCAAGCATTTCCATGGAGACTGTTATGCCCGTCTCATTTGTCTCGCTGTTTAGCACAACCATTTCCAAAGTGCTCAGTGCAGTGCGGGCATCGCCACTTGCAAAGTTTGCTATTATGGCGAGCATATCATCTGTAATCCTTACTTCCTGTTCTTCAAATGCCCTCGGGTCTTTTGCGGCGTTTCTCAGTAACTTTACGAGGTCGTCTTGCTGTAAGGCATTGAGTACAAAGACTCTGCACCGAGACAGAAGCGCAGAGTTTACTTCAAACGATGGGTTTTCTGTTGTTGCGCCAATCAGCACTATGCTCCCTTTTTCGACAAACGGCAAAAATGCATCCTGCTGCGCTTTGTTGAAGCGGTGAATTTCATCGACGAACAAGATGGTTTTATCACCCAGCACGCTCATTTTTTCAGCACGGTTCATGACTTCCTTTATTTCCTTGATTCCACTGGTAACTGCACTGAAATTTACAAACTCAGCCTTTGTCCTGCCTGCAATTATGCGGGCAAGCGTCGTTTTGCCAACTCCAGGCGGTCCCCAAAATATCATTGACGAAACCATGTCTCTGTCAATCATTTGGCGTATAACCTTACCTTCGCCCAGCAGATGTTCTTGCCCGACGAACTCATCTAAATCACGCGGACGAAGCCTGCTTGCCAAAGGTCCAATCGGTTTGTTTGTTTCATAGATTGATGTCTGTTTCATTTTTGCTCCAACTTGTTGCAGATAATATACAATACCACGCCCAAAACACAAAATCAACATTGAGTTCTGCTTTGTGCCTATTGACATTGACTAGCTTTTGTTTCGCCTATTCTGCCATAGTCGTACGTGACGCGATGTTTGTGTGATTATTGTAAAAAATACTTGCTAAACAATATTATTCAGTTTATAATTACGACACAAAGTGAAAATAACGTACAAAAAATAGAGAATCAGCATAACTATAGTGTGCTTAGACAAACAGGCAAAGAGGTGACGATATATTGGGAGCAGCCTTAAAAACTAATCATGTGGGACCGATACTTACAAAAAAACATAGTGACTACCTATGGGCATATATTTTCATAGCACCAACTGTCATTGGATTGTTGTTATTTTTGATTGGTCCGATTTTTTATGCATTCTATATTTCGCTTACAAGATGGGACAATCTTAACCCACCTGTGTTTATTGGGATTGATAACTACATTCGGATGTTTTCAGACCCACAAGTCATAGGTGAGGTTTGGAGAACTCTTTTATTTGCAGCATTTATAGTGCCTCTCACAGTTGCTGTTTCGCTCTTGGTCGCATATTTGCTAAACATGAAAATCCCGGCTATCGGATTTTTTAGGATAAATATTTTTCTGCCATATATAACCTTGCCCGTTGCCAGCGCAATGGTGTGGCAAAGTATGTTCAATACAAGATTTGGCATGATAAACGGCTTTTTGAGAATGATGGAGCTCCCGGTTGTTGATTGGCTGGGAGATACAAGTTCTGTATTTGGTATTATAGTAGCAATGACTGTCTGGGCAGGCATGGGGTACTATAGTATCATACTGCTTGTTGGTATGAAAAACATACCGAAAACCTATTATGAAGCCGCACTAATCGATGGGGCAAACCGACTTCAATTATTTTTCAAAGTGACACTTCCTCTGTTGACCCCTCAGATATTTTTTGTTGTAACAATATGCACAATAGCTGCTTTTCAAATGTTTGATGCAATATTGGTTTTTGGGCAGTCTGTAATAATCCGTGACGGAATAAGAACACTTTCATTTGGAATATATGAAAGAGGCTTTACTTTCCACATGATGGGATATGCCTCCGCAAATGCAATGATATTATTAGTCATGATTATGATTGTAACGGTAATGAATTTTATACTTCAAAAATTCTGGGTACATTACGAGTAAGGTGGTGGTGTAAAATGAGAAGACGAGAACTAAGTGGAAAAGTATTCGCTGTAGCTTTATTGACACTACTATCCATACTCACTGCAGTGCCCTTTGTATGGATGATTGTAACCGCATTTAAAACAGAGATGGAAACTATGCGTATACCTATGCAGTTTTTCCCCGAAGCATTACAGTGGGAAAACTTTGTTGTGATATTCAGACAGTTTAACTTTTGGACGTATTATCAAAATTCAATTATGGTGGCAATAGGTATCACAATTCCCCAGGTACTTATTTCCGCTTTAGCTGCATATGCCTTTGCTCGTTTGGATTTTCCCGGAAAAAATATAATCTTTGTTTCTCTAATGATGGCACTTATGGTTCCGATGCAATTAATTTTAGTTCCAAGATTTGTGCTGATGATGGAGTTTAGGTGGATAGATAGATTAATGGGAGTTATAGTTCCCGGAATTCCCAGTATATTTGCGACATTCTTTATACGGCAGCACATAATGACAATTCCAAAAGAGCTTGATGAGGCTGCATATCTTGAGGGATGCTCGCATCCCAGAATTTTCGGTCATATTATTTTGCCACTGTGCAAACCAACTTTGGCGGCAATGGCAACTTTAGCTCTGGTTTTCTCGTGGAATACTTTGTTATGGCCTTTGACAGTGCTCAGCTCAATGTCAAACTTCACACTTCCTATAGGCATAGCAAACTTCCGCGGTCAAGTTACGGTCACGTTTAACTTACTAATGACAGGTGCTACCGTCTCTGTATTGCCAATCATTGCAGTGTTTCTTGTCGGACAGAGATACTTTATCGAAGGCATTGCAACGTCCGGGCTCAAAGCGTAGGTTCTATATTGTGGATATGGGCAAACTTAGTAATCCGTTGTCCGCATTATATTCCTAAATAGATCAAAAATAAGCAACCGGGCTTTGTTGATTTCAAAGCCCAAAGTTAAGGAGGAAAAAATGAAAAGAAAGTTAATTGTTGTCCTGATGTTGATGGTACTCACCATGGCTCTTGTAATTGCTTGTGGTGATGATTCCCCCGACGCAGACACTCCAGCAGGTGAAGGAAGAGAATTTGAAGGTGTGACCCTTACGTTTTGGTATTGGGATATTAACGCACAAGAAGCATACAACAATATGTTCGCAGAGCTATACAATCGCACAGGAATAGTTGTTGAACAGTCAATCACACCGTTTGCAGATTATTGGACAAACTTGCAAACAGCTCTGCCGGCGGGTGGAGGTCCGGATATTATGTGGATGAATCATCCAAATGCTGTTTCTTATATTCCTGCCGGGCTACTGAAGGATATTACGGATTGGAATTTGAATATGTCCGGATTTGTTTCAAGTCTGTACAACCCTTTTAGCAGGGATGGAAGATTGTTTGGTGTACCTGTGTTTTTTGATGCACACGCACTATATTTCAACAAAGACATCTTTGATGCTGCCGGAATTCCGCATCCACCGGAACGCGGTTGGACTTGGGAAGAAATGAGAGAGACTGCAATTGCCCTCACTGAAAAGGTAGGAAATGAAGTAATGGTTTATGGGCTTGGCTTCGCATTTAGCACTCAATCCGGCACAAACAACTTTATCTGGGGCAATGGTGGAGATTTCATGAATGCGGACAGAACAATGTATGAGTTTAACAGACCTGAAAATATTGAAGCACTCCAATTCTGGCACGATTTAATTTGGGTAGATGGAGTCGCGCCAAACCCCAATGAATGGGCAGAGTTTAACAACTTAGGTCAACTGTTCCTCAACAACATGATGGCAATGGAAATTATGGGCATGTGGCGTGTAGCTCCATACTATGAGCAATTGGGTGATAGGCTCGGCATTGCACATATTCCGCATAATGGCACTGAGGCAAACACGTTTCACAATTTGGCTTACGTTGTAAACACAAATACACAAAATGAAGCTGCCGTCAGAGCATTCCTGGAATTCATGACAACCAGCGACGCCGGAAACCTCTTAGCACCGGTGTTTTTGCCTGCACACAACGATAGCCAGGCATTGCATTTTGAGATTTACTCAGACATAGCTATGCACGTATTTGCAGATGTTATGGAATATGCTCGCCCACTTCCGGTTGCCTCTATAAACGCAGGTCCGGTATTCACTTTCGTAAACCAAGAGATGTTGAGGGTCTTCATGGCTGATGAGATTACAGCAGAATTATTGCAATCTGTAGACGACGCTGCAAATGAGATGATTCATCAAGGCTAGGCATAGCAGACGGTTTGCAAAGTTTCTCGTAGGGGACGGGCACGCCTGTCCCCTTTTTTCAAAAAAAGACTGAGCAAACACTTCGCTGTTTGCTACACTGTATGGGATAACCAATTTTAGATAGGAGATGATTACATGGCTGAAAAGATATTAACAGCAATTTTGCTTGGGGCAGGTCAAAGAGGCTTTGCCTATTGTGCATATGCTCTGGAAAATCCTGACAAACTGCAAATCGTTGGAGTGGCAGAGCCGGATCCGGTCAGGCGCAATGATTTTCAAAAAAAACACGCAATAGCTGACGATGATTGTTATGCGACTTGGGAAGATGTATTCTCACGCGAAAAGTGGGCTGATGTGGTGATAATTTGCACTCAAGACACTATGCACTATGGCCCGGCGATGGCGGCTATAGCGTCAGGATATGATATTTTGCTTGAAAAACCCATATCCCCAAGCCCTCAGGAGTGTATGGAAATTTCTAAAGCAGCATTTGAGAAAAATGTGAAGGTTGTTGTTTGTCATGTGCTCCGCTACACGCCGCTCTTTGCAAAGATTAAAGAAATCATAGAGAGCGGAGAAATCGGCGATGTGGTTACGGTTGTTCACAACGAAAACGTCGGAGATATGCACCACTCCCACAGCTTTGTACGCGGAAATTGGGGCAACGCTGCAAAAAGCAGTCCTATGATTTTGGCAAAATCATGCCACGATACAGATATTATACAGTGGCTCATTGATAAAAAATGTTTAAGACTATCTTCGTTTGGCAGCCTGAAGTATTTTAACAAAAAGAACGCTCCCGAAGGGTCGACCGAAAGATGTTCAGATGGGTGTACGGCTGTTTGCGCATATGATGCGCGAGAGCTGTATCTCAAAAGTGATAATCTTTGGTTTCGCTCGGTCGCCGCAGGCTACTACGAACCGACAGATGAAGATGTAGAGAAAGCCATTAAAACAGGACCTTACGGACGATGTGTGTTTAAATGCGATAATGACGTAGTAGATCACCAGGTTGTGGCATTTGACTTTGAAGATGATGTGACTGCAATCTTTTCTATGTCATCATTTACACCTGATATAAGTCGCTCATTAAAAGTGATGGGGACAAAAGGGGAAATCAAAGCTCACTCTCTCAAGGACTCCATCACTATCAATAGTTTTGAAAAGCGAAGTGAGCGAGAGGAGCTTGTTGGACTTGGTAAAGGTGGTCACGGAGGCGGCGACCACGGTATAATGGTAGCTTTCTGCGATTACATCACAGGAAAAAACCAAGATACCAAAGCCGTCTCAGAAATTGGCATCTCAGCTAAAAACCACATGCTCAGCTTTGCGGCAGAAAAGTCAAGACTAAGCGCAGGAGCAGTAATAGAGATGGATGGGTTTATAGGTTAGTTCTCTACATTAACTGACCCTTATAGCCTCGACGCTCAGGCATTTCCCTGTATTTTCGTCAATCTCAAAGACCGCACCTTCAAGCTTTGCAGCTCCGCTTGCCGAAGCATAGCGGTCAGTGGGGTTTCCGAGAAAATGTTCGAGCGGTTCCTTAACTTCCATGCCTATGATTGACTCGATGGCTCCTGTCATGCCAAGGTCTGTAATATAACCCATTTTCTTTGGAAACACACGCCCATCTGAGGTTTGAACATGGGTGTGTGTACCCCAGAGAGCAGACACTCTGCCGTCTAAATGATATGCCATTGCAATTTTTTCACTCGTCATTTCGGCGTGAAAGTCAACGAGAATAACCTTGGCGTCTATACTCTTCAATATTTTATCAACTTCATGAAATGGGTTGTCACTCTCCATTGGCATATTTACCCTACCTATCAGGTTTATAACGCAGACCTCTCCAAACGAAGCGGTAAATACGCCTAGGCCGCGCCCGGGGGCTTGCGGTGCAAGGTTTGCCGGGCGAACTATGTATCTGTTGTCATCAAGGTAATTGCATATTTCTCTGCGGCTCCATGTATGGTTTCCGAGAGTTACAACATCCGCTCCGGCACTCAGCATTTCATCTGCCTGATTTGGCATAACGCCCAATCCCGAGGCGTTCTCGCCATTTACCACGGTGAATGATATGTTGTAGTGCTTTTTAATGCTTCTGAGCTTTTGTGTAAGAAAATCAAGCCCAACAGGGCCTGAAACATCACCGATAGCCAGTATATTAACGCTCATATATGCCTCCTATGTGTGAATCGCGTTTTCGCTTCATCTGTTCAAGAACAGATTCTATGTTTTCGGTTTTCAGCGTATTTGGATACTGCTCCTCAAACTCAATCAGGATTTCTTTCGCTTCCTTTTCATCCTTGCGGCTCAAGTTATACAGTTTCTCATAATCGTCGCTTTCAAAGGCTTTTTCAAGTAACCCTGCCGATACCTTTGGCAGCTTTTCAAGATTACCGTACAATTCAATAATAGCCTGTTCGATTGACTCTTTTGATAACGGTTCGCCGTTTTTCTGATGCTCCCATAGGATGCCGTAGATGTCGGAAATATCGTTTTTGTATCGCCGACCGCTCATTAGTTTCATTGCTACAAGATATTCGGCGGAGACGGTTCGGACTTGCAGGATGTTCGAGAACGTTTTGTAGTACACCGACACTTGGAGCAGCTTATCAGAATACGATTCCGTGCGCGTGAAGTCGGTGTTGAGCCATCCGTTCGGCAAGTTCAGTTTATCGCCGACGTTGTTTATCGCTTGCTTCATCGCGCCGGACGCAACGATAACCGCATCCACATCATAAGTGATTTCGCGGAAACCGTAGTTCGCAAGAATCGCCGCGCCGCCAATCAAGACTATTTCGGCGGGCATTTTTGTCCCATTCAAGCGGCGGAACTCTTTTGCGAGTGCTTTCAGATAGTCATTAAGATTTTCGCGGGTAAAGGGTGTGTTAGCAGACATTCCGAACCTCCGCTTCTACGATGTTGTGCCTTAAAAATTCGGGGATTGCTTCGCGCAGACTTTCAGACTTTGGCTCGTCGCTGCCCCATGCCGCACACATTGCCAAAATACCTGCCGGAAATATTGTCTTTTGCAGTTTTGCGCGGCGAATATCGTCATATTCGGCACAAAGCGGAAAGTCGTTCTCGCGGCTCAGATAATCAGCCATAGCAAGAAGATACAGACTCTCTACATACCATCCGCGTTCGTATAGTTCACGGATTCTGCTCGATTCGAGTGTACTTATCAAAAAGTCTATGTCGCCCATATCTTTTACCGCGTGACAGACATTGCTCTTGAATGTTTCAAATGACGGGCGATACTCCACGCCGTCTGCGACAAGTGTTTCCATTGAAACGCCAAGTGTTTTTGCCAACTTATATATCGTTTCGCCGGAACAATTTTCGATTTTCGCCTTGCCGGAGCATATGTCAATTACGGTCGTCTGCGGAACGCCGCTCGTTTTGGCGAGTCTGTATTTTGTCATTCCTCTTTGGGATAGTAATGTGTTAATAACCATTTTGAATCACCTCTCGCTATCACTATATCGGATAACCGATGTGTTTGTCAAGAGGTTTCGACTCTTAGAACACCATTTTCGGCATCCGCGTTGGCTGTGCCGAATACAAACGTAAAGCTCGTAATGTACTCGTCACTTCGCAATGTAAATAGTTTACATTTTGTACTTGTAATCGTAGTCATATGGTGATACACTGTTGTTGAAAAATAAGATTGGAGTGTATAGTTATGCTAAGTGCGCACGTTAGACCTTCAAGGGATTTGAGGAACAATTATGCTGAAATGGTCAGGCTTCTGAAACAGCATGACCATATTGTCATTACCAATAATGGTGTTGGAGAATCGGTGCTGATAAGCATTGAAGACTATGCAAAGTACGAAGAGTTCATACATCGCCGTTTTATTTATGAGGAATTGCAAAAATCCAAAGCGGAGCTGGAGAACCCTGATGCCGTATATCATGATGCAAAGGATGTGTTCTCTGAAGTTTTCGGGAGACTTGAGGCTCGTGGTCTATGAGTTATCCGGTGACGTTTCACGATACTGCAAAAGAGGATATTCTTAATATCGAGGAATACTTATCTCAGTTTTACCCAAGTACTGCAAGAAAATTCTTTGAGTCACTTATGAGTAAATTAACGTTATTAGAGGACTCACCACATATGTGCCCTGTTTATGAGGATAACTCGTTATTTCGGAAAATGGTTGTTGGTGATTATCTTGTTTTTTATGTTTTTGATGAACAGCATAATGTGGTGAAAGTTCAGCGTATTTTCCATCATTCCAGAGATGTTGGACAGTTAATCTGAGTCAACGTCTCTTGATGTAACCCCACTGCTCCTATAATAGAACACACATTTGACATGCCTTCCGGTTGAATGTCATCAGACTGTCTATAAGCTGCGTCCGCCTCGCTCAACCACTGCCGAGCCACAAGCTCGTGCCCCAGATGATAGGAAGCCTTTGCCATAAGAGCATATAGCATAACAGTATGACGATGTGTTTCTCCAAAGTACGTAATGACTTTTAGTGTTTCCAACGCTGTTGCGCGATCATATTCCTTTTCGCTTTCCGGCAAATCATCGTATGGAACCAAACAAGGGTGCTGTTTTAAAATATTACGCCGTCATTGCAAAAAATATATTTTCATTCTTCATCGCAACGTGATATAATTTCTTCACTACAAAAGCTCACATTTGTTATAAGCTAAAAATCCATAGACTTGACTAAGAACAGCTCCAAAGTGGGGCGGCAGAGCACAAAAACTATATATAACTACACCGTATCAATCGTATCAATGAGGCAAAGAGGATTAGAGTTGGAGATAGTGAAGATGATACTATACCATGGCGGTCCGGAACCTGTAAAAAACCCGGAAATAAGAAAAGCGAAATACACTAAAGATTTTGGCACAGGATTTTATTGCACGGAGCTAGAGCAACAAGCACAAATTTGGAGTACAAAAAAGGGCTCAGTCGGCTATATAAGTTCTTATGAGTATACCGAAAATCCCGAATTGATTGTAAAACGATTTACTGAAAACGATGAATGGCTTAACTTTGTTGTGTCTTGCCGACGCGGTGAATCGCATAGTTACGATATTGTTGAAGGTCCGATGGCAGATGATAAGATTTGGAACGAAGTAGATGATTTTATTGCCGGAGTGATAAGCCGCTCTGCATTTTGGGAGCTTATTAAATTTTCAAAACCTACACACCAGATAAGTTTCCATAACGAAAAATCATTACAAACTTTAATGTTTTTGAGTGATAAGGAGGTTTCACGTGCGAAGCAAAGATTACGATAAAATGTTTTATCTGTGTTGGTTATTGGAACGGCTGCACAGGTCGGCATATCTCCCGCACAAAAAACTAGTTGAAAAAATTGGTATGGAGAGGCTTCTGCATTATTATGAATATGCTGACGCATACCATTGTGAAAACCCAGACAAAATCATTGGAGAGTTAGCGGAAGATATTGGATTGCCTGAGTTGCCTCTTTTCAGTCAATTACCTGATGAGAGAAAGTTGCCGCCATTTAGTAAGGTTGCTAAAAGTTCTGCCCGTATTATAAATGATATATATAACTATGACTGCTATGTACAGGGCGTGTACGATTACTATACATCGTTTCTCCCACCTATTCTGGCGGAAACCGAGAACAACTTGTATTGGTCGAGCAAAGAGTACCTTGTTGCCTGTTATAAAGAGGGTGAAGTATTATAGGCAATAATTTCATGACAATGACGCAAAGGATGTTTTCTCTGAAATTTTCCAGAGACTTGAGGCTCGTGGTCTATGAGTTATCCGGTGACCTTTCACGATACTGCAAAAGAGGATATTCTTATTATTGTTATATTTATTGCTTCGGAACAAAATGTTTGCATGGTGACTTGCCGCAAAGATTATGAAAACGCCCGTCCTCATTGCAGTAAATGCTGTTGCCAAAGCGTTCTCCTTCTTTACAGTTGTGGCAGTTTTCCTGCACTTTCCCCGATTCTTTCGCCGACTGAGACTGTTTATTATGGTCGGTTACGTGGCTCGTCTTAAACATAGTCGAGTTACATTCCAAGTCGTTCACCTCCTCGCCTTTTAATAACAACTATACACCACTAATAACCTCTTCTGTCGGAAGCGTTTTACTGTGCTCTTTTCTCAGCCCACTCCTTCGCTTTTATCGTGTTCCCGAGCCGGAAATAAAGCTCTGCTATATACGGATACAGTTCCGCGGTGTCCGGGTGTGCAGGACCGAGAACCGCCAGAAAAATCTCTACAGCTCTTTCATACCAAGTCAGGGCTTTCTTAATATCATCCCGCATATAATAAATCCCGCCGACAACGGAACATACGTACGCCATTCCTTCTGACTTTCTGTCAGGTGAGTTTTTATAGGCTGCATCTGCCTTAGAAAGCCATTTTGCAGATACTTGCTCGAGGCCTAAGCTATGGGAAACCTTTGCGAGCTGGGCGTAAAGCATGGCAGTGTGTCTGTGCGTTTCTCCATATAGCTCCTCTCGTAAAGACAGAGCCTTTTCAAACCATAATAATGCATCTGCACACTCAAGCTCATCATAGGCAGTGCCAATGGAAGCATAAGCTTGCGAAAGCAAGATTTTATGCTCATCAGGTGATTGCTCAAAAATCGACAACGCTTTTTTATACCAAGGCAGGGCATCTGCATAATCTTTTATGAATACGTAAAAATCTCCAACTTTCAGATATGTTTCTGCAATCGACCAACCGGGTTCATCAGTGCTTGATTCCAGCACTTTCACCACTTTAAGCATCCAGGGCAGCATATTATCATATTTGCCGAGCAATCGGTAAGCGTCGGCAAGCCTTTCATACATATGCGCCGTGTAAACGTGCATATCACCTAAAGCGGTCTCGCAGCACTGCACTGCCTTTTCACAATATTCAATATTTTTCTTAAAATCGCCGATAAACGCAAGCATATCCGCAAAATTAGTGTATAAACATGCCGTATCTCCTGTTTCATCGATAATGCGTTTACAGGCAAGGTCTATGTCGCTAACAACTTTTTGAGCAGTCACGTAGGTTTTGCGCTCATTACCATCAGGCAATTTGAAAAACTCATAACGCAGACTGACAAAATATTCCAGCAACCCCGCACAAATCACACTATCCGGACATAGTCTTGAATTTGCAACATCTGAAATCACAGGATGAAGCGATATTTTATCTGTGTCCATATCTTGCTCAACCCAACGCAGACGGATAAGGTTATCAAGTTCCTCCGTTGCAGCATCGACCCATTCAAAAAACAACTCGCGCTCCATACCTGTATACGGCACGACAGACATATTAACCATCAAATAAGATTGCGCCTTTGTAAACCGGCTCATATCAAACAGGTTTAGTATATGGTTGTGCATCATTTGCTCCCTTAAATCAGTCGGGATTTCTTCTTTATTCACAGCAACTGCGCTTCCCAACTCAGTGTCAAAGCTCTCCCTCAATCTGCCAAGCATCTCAACCGCCGATATGCCACTCACCTTCATTGCCGTAGCTATCAGCATCACAGTCATAGTGTGCCCCAGCACCAACTTAAATATATTGGTAACAGCAGCAAGGTTTTCTGCATCAAGCGCATCAGTCCGTCCGTAATACTCGCTGAACAAAGCCCACAAATCATCAACAGTTTCAAGCGGAAGCACCTCTACTGCATTTTCCGGATGCTTTTCACGTGAAGTGAAAATAACCCGATAATCTCCTGAGACAAAGCGGTGGAAGCTGTCATCGCTCGAAACATTATAGTTGTCTATAACCAGCAATGTACGCTTGTCATAGCTCTGCAAACAAGTCATTTTATCTTCAAAGATTTTTGCCAAAACCTCATCTTTCCTATAATGTTGCTCATATTGCGTCTCGTCAAAGTTCCTGATTCTGAGCGAGGTAGCTATGGTTGTCATAAGATTTTTGTCATAAGTTATAAATTGAACAATATCAAACCTTTCCCGAAACTGCCAAGCATACCGCTTTGCAAGTTCTGATTTGCTCAAATGTTTTTGTTTTGGGTATCGCCAATCATCTTCTGAAAGTCTGCGCCCTGTGAGAAGTTCAAAGAAAATTGCTGCGACGGAAAACAAATCTGTGGCAAAACTTAAATTTGTAGATTTTGTACCTGAGTACTCGTAAAGCTCAGGTGCTGAGTAGCCCTGTTTGACAGAAAATAAGGCTTTATCATCACTGTCATCAATCCGAAACGCAGAGTTATAGTCAATCAACCGTGCAACACCTGAATCGGAAAAATGGATGTTATCAGGCGAAACATCCAAATGCAAATACCCTTTTTCATGTATCGGCTTAATTGCTGCGAGTATATTAAGCAAAGCATTACAGATTTCCTCAAATTGTTTGCTGCGAAAATGCCCGTTATCAATCCGCTCAGACAGCATAGCTCCCGATTCTGTGGCGATGATGGTGTATAGAGTGTTATTTGTCTGCATTGGAGTGCTATAGGACAAAAAGAGCGGGTCGTTATTATCATTATGACGACGCAAAGCGTTAGCTATTTCGGCTTCCCTACTTACCCGCTCCTTACGCAGCAGCACCTGGTCTGCTTCTTGTGGCATAAAAGAAACCTCTCCGCCCGGTTTGCGCTCATCAACCAGATCATGTGGATAAAATTCCTTAATCATATAAACATCTTGAAACAGACCGCTAAGCGGGCGCACTACGTACACCAAAGAAGATCCTCCCATAACAGGTTCTTTCAATAGTTTATAGCGGTGCCCGTTCAGGATTAGTATGTTATCGGGAATCAGATTATATAAACTCATCATTTTCACTCCCATCATCACTTTGCACCATACCTCCGCCATACAACGCATCAATAACAGTTTGAATTCGGTCAACAGCGTCATCATCTGCACTTTCAAAATAACAATAATACAGTGCGTTGATAATGAGCCAATCAAAGGGATTACGTGCATCCAGGCGCGGGAATCCGCAAGCTTCCAGCACTGCAAAATTGAGGACACGCACACACTCTTCAAACTCATCTTCAGGGTTATAGCTATCATCAAAATGCGGAAGCGCACCACCTTCGGCAACAAGCCATGCCAGAATCAGGTGCTTCCTGTCTATCTGTGCAATGACCGTTGTTTTCCTGTCAGGGGTTTTGTTGATGATTTCTGAAAGACCGGAGCGAGGCAAAGTTTTCTCTGCAATTTTGCGAAGTATTTCATGGCTTATATCATTCCTTCCCCGTAGCGACGGAATATGTAGAAGAACCATTTCGCAAATATCATCATCTGTTAGCTGACTGTCCGAGTAACTGGTGTCTTCCTTTAACGTAGTATACAAGTCCAGAAAAACTTCATATGCTTTTCGGCGAAAAGAACCGAACAAGTTCTTGTTGCACTTAAGAAAAGCACGCAAGTCAGTCTCATTTTTTACGAAGTGCAGAAACTCTTTGCGAATCCATTCAGTGATTCTGGACTGAGAAGTAACAGGTGGCGGTGTCTCAACATCGGGATTCTGGTTATCCAGCTCTTTAAACTCTAAAATCAATGCATTTGCGTCTGCATATGATTGCTTATGTACAATATAATATATGTAGATTAAGTCCTTATAATTTCGCAGGTAAAAGCCATCATGTCCACAGGAATGCATGATAAAATGCTCAGCTTCATTCCAATCAAGCTGTAACGCAAAGGCAATCTTTATAGCGGACTCACGGCTGATTACCACCTTCCCACTTAGCCAGTTACGAATATTTTGCGCACCGAGGGTCGGTTTAAGCACTGTGTCCACAAGCTGCGTTGCCGTAACCCTGCGCTCAGCAGCTTTCTCATCCACGAGTTTTTGAAACTCCTCGCAGGAAGTGCGCAAGGGAAAAGAAGCTTGCAGAAGGCTTAGTGTTTCGTCAATGTCGAAGACACTTTTCGCTTTTTCGAGCATGTGCTTTGTTAGGTTGGTGTTATGGGTCTGTGGCATGAGTGTTCGCCTTTCATAAAAATTAGATGTGATTGTCAATTTTTAAATGAAATCGAAAATAAAACAAGTCGTTGAAATGTGGAGTCTTACGTGGTAGAATTATGTTAAAATCTGGTAAAATAATGATGTATTTCGAATATTTGCATAGTTGCGGAAAGGAGATCGAATGGTTACTAAAATTGATACTCAAGAAATTATGACTGTCTTGGAAATGAGGAAGCGGTATCCTACAAAATGGTTTAGGTATGTCATGGTCGGCGAGCCTGATATGATGAATCCGAGCAACAATGCTGGCTTTGTTGTTTTTGTTGCAGATACAGAAGTGGAACTGTATAACAGCCCGGAAGACGGCTATGACTCTCGTCCATTTGGATTTGATCTTGGCAGAGAAGTCCCACATCCCCTTGAGGTTGGTGGTGTGGTTTATGGTTGAACTGGATATTGAGTCAAGTGGCAGGACATTCTGCCCTATCTACATAAGTCGATTCAACTCTGCCGAAATGATTCCAATCAACTTTAAAATAGACACAGGTGCTGATTTTACGACAATTTCCAAGTCTACGCTATGTAAACTAAATTATTCGCTCGAGTGGATTGATAAGAATAAAATCCCTGCAGCAACTCCTGCTTCGGTCGCTTCCGGCGAAAATATACCAACATATTTCGTTCCACTTCAGTCCATAAGCCTATTCGGGGTCGCCGGGATAAACTACCCATTTGGAGTCTTGCTTGATGACGAAATTCTGGCTCCACGTCCCGGCTGTGAAGATTGTGCGCATATCGGCATCAAAAAAATGGATTACAGATTACTCTTAGGTAATGATTTGTTATCCTGCTTTGATATTAGGACGGACAGGGATTGCAGTAAGTTGTATTTGGAACGTCGCAGTTCTTTGTCAATGAAAGCCCCGATATTATTTCCGAACCAACATCTTCATTCGTTGGAAGTTTGACGTGAGTATTAGTTTAAAGTGACGCATGTTATACAACATTTTCATATCCATTTTCTTCTCTCCATGCCTCTTTGTCGCAGTAATAATTACATGTCTCACAGAAGCTGTAAAAACTTTTATGCCCAATTATGGTAACTTTAATTTTTGTTTCATTCCCACAAATTGAACAAACGTGAATACATGGTTTTGAAGTGCAGTAGCGACTACCCATATAGGCATGCGTTTCACTGCCGCAACTGCGGCAACGCTTTTCTCTCTCCCATTTATTTCTAATACTTTTTGATTTTTGCCACATTTTTTTCATCTCTCGCGCTTGCGGACTGTTATTCCATTGTTCCTCCGCTTGTCTGAGCCTAGTGTCACCAAGTTCTTTTGCTACATCGTGTCCACAACCCGGGCATGATGCCATTGCTGAGCTTATTTTCTCTCTCCCGCATAAAGTGCATGATACTAATACTGCCATGTTGATTACCCTCCTCTTTTCATTTTATCCCCGCCCGCATGGTCGCCGGTTTTGGGTGGGGCTTTTTGAATTATTCATAATGAAATCCCCTGCATTACTTGATAATAAATCTACGCAACAAGCCATATAATTACAGTTGCAACAGAACCTACTACTGCTGATGTCCGAAGATAAAACCATCTGTTAAAGTTGTTGTAACCGTTTAGCATTAACCGGATATCTTCAATAGTTAAAACGATTACTGCCAACAAACCACTTATCGTGTATATCGCATCCGGATTCCTAAATATCGGCACATCGCTACGAGGCACTGACGACATAAACGCGTTAAGCAAAAACCATGTGCAAAGCAGTATACCTATATCACCCAATTGCCGAGGAACTGACCCGTTGTTCCCTTTAACTTCAAAAGTTTTCCAATCTGAACCATACTCAGCCTCAAGCAACTTTTTAAAGTGATTACCAATCGATACATCTATGAATCGCACTTCGCTTTTCTCAAAGTAATCTGCTATCGTTTTAATGTTAAATGGCGGGGAAACTACAGCTTGATAAGTTATTTTTTTCTCATAATATTTTGGATATTTCGAAGCAATTTTTTTTAGGTTTTTTATCACATCGGCATAAGAGTGGGTATTATCGTTATAAACACGATACTTGTCATGGATGAAAGCAGGTCCATCAAGACTGATTGTGCACAAAACGTCATTTGCAACAAAAAAGTCCAGTACGTCTGTGTCTAAAAGAGTGCCGTTTGTAGTTATACTGTAGTTGTATTTATGCCCACGGATATTTCTGCATCCCAGATAGTCTACTGTAAACTTAATAAGATCAAAGCATAACAAAGGCTCTCCGCCGTAAAACGAAATCCCTGTCTCGTAGGCATCGACAGAATGAGTGAATATGAAGTCTATAGCATATTTAAGCGTATCCTTGCCAATATTCTTCAGTATAGTATTGTCCTTGTAACGTGTATCATGATATCCGCAGTATTTGCATCGCAAGTTACACTCATCAGTAATTCCTATAATTGCATGGCTAAGTCTATTGCTTGCTCTCATTCTTATTTCTGCAACATCATACTCACAATCCACCTCTGTAAAATATTCATTAGAGTAAACACTGTTAGCATCATTCAGTGATTTCTGTAGACGATCATCAAATTCTTCAATGGTATTGTCGTACCCATTATAGATATATTTAGTACCGCAACAATCCATGACTCTGCATAAATCTTTTATTTTTTTCATAGTTCCCTCCTGTGTGGATGAATGAAAGGGCTTTCAAACATCGGCTACGATTTGCTATAACCGCCCGGTTGCTGAAATTCTATGCTGTATTATACAGCGCCCCGTTGTATTGGGCACCTTGTTTGTTGTACTCATGTTCATCAGGAGAACAATAACAGCCGCAATTACAATAGCACATTGGCATTGCTATATTTTTCTTAGGGTCAACAATATTTGTCTTCTTAAGTTTTTTTTGTTCATTTCTCTTTTTTAGTTCCATATATTGATTCCTCCGTATATTAATTACTAATGAATGCCCTTTCATTAACCACTACTATTTAGAATCGTTTAACCAGTTCTTGTGAACGATTTTGTCAAATGCCGTATTTCTGCTATCTAAACCGAATTTGAAACACCATTTGCGGAGGATTCACGTTTATATCTATCTCGACACTTTTATTATACTGTTTTATATACTCTTCGCCGGCAATCTGCATGACCTTGTTCACAACCTTTTCTGAGTTATTAGTATTAATTGCTTTGAAAACTATTTCTCGATTTCCTTGCTTTAAGCTGTGCCTAATATAACTTTCAAGCTCTCTCGGATTATGTACAAGCATTGAATTTTTTGAATAATAATCATTACCTTTTTCTTTACACTTCGGAGCTTTACTCGTTATGGTGTGGTCACGCAGAATTTCTTCATCTGATACGTTAAAGTAGTCGTATCTTTTAATTGTGTTTGTCACGCATAAGTCAAATGTCACATCTAAGTGGTAAGTTTCATTTCTCAATTTAACGATATTCCATGCATGGCACTCCATCATTTCATTATCTGGATTTTTTCCTGTGCCCAGTATAACCAGACACTTTACCCCTAGATACCCCAGAGATAGCTTTACAAATTTTGAAAAACCTTCGCATACAGCTGATTTATTTAGAATCGGACCTATAATCGAATATGAGCTCGCGTTAAATGATTTATCATAGCTGAAATTTTCTAAGCAATGGTCATGGATGTACAGTTCTTTATACTCATCGCTTTTTGACCGTATAGAGTCGAATCGTTTAAGGTAGTCCGAAACTGTTTCCCTGTAGTTGTTCGCTTGGTTTTTTGAAAATAGATACTTTGGTCTGAATGTGTGCTTAATTACCCCGCGATAGAAAATATGGTCATATGCAGATGTATAGAAAAGTAACGGATTATCGAGTAATACATACTCAAATATCATTGACATATCAGTTTCTGATGTTGGGGTTATGGCAATTTCATCCGACATAGACATAATGCCCGCTAAGATTTCACTGTATACCCCTTTGTGTTCTGTGCTCAGCCGAGAGTAATAAAATGGATTAGACATAAACTCACCAAATTCTCCTGTATGCAACTCATGGGGAGTTCAGATTAACCCACATCGCAGGACGAACTCCAGGACTCGTACCACGAGGATAAACATCACGACCATAGACGTTTATGGTGCCATTTTCATTGACATGGATAGCAAATTGGTTAGGATCAGACATGCTTAAACTAGCACCAGGAGAGCGAAGCCACCATCTTACTGTATTGCTATCAGAATCTCTTGCTACTCGTGCTCTGTCATAATGGTCAGAGAGTGTAAAGTCTCTTGAACCATCTCTTAAAGTACCACTATCTCCTAAGAATCTAACTACTTCTTCTATGCTTAACAAAAAAATTCTATCTGTAGTGTTTGCACCTCCTTCTCCTTGTGTATTAAGCCATCCTCTTGGCTCAAACCACGGATTACTATTGTTGATTGATGTGCTCTCCACAATACGTGATTGATCATATGATGAAAATCTGTTATAGAAATTATTGTTCAGATAATGGCGTAAAGAACTTGTTTCCCAAGTTACTGCCTCTCGGCTGTTGTGATATGGTCTTGAAAAAAGTATATATTCACTCAGCAATAAAAGATCATCGTCTCGTATCTCTAAAATGCGCCAGTCGTGGCCACCAAACATTATTACATCACCAACACTAGGATTAAAAGTAACTTCATCTTCAACATATGAAATTCCAGCAGCACGTGAAGTATTTCCAATTGCTTCTGAATTTAACCTGTTCGGGTCAAGTATGCCTAACTGAGTTACAACAACAAGAGCCAAAGTTGCTACTCCCAGTGATATTGCAACTACTTGTTTCATGCTTGCAACATAAAAGGTGCTGTCCCGTACTAGCATAGCAAGAATTATAGAAGACGATAGAAATCCAAATGGGTACATTATTGTCAAATTAGCATAAGAAGTATCACCCGAATTAATCGGAGCAACAACAATTGGCACGGCAAGCATCAAAATCCCGGATAATAAAGTCCATAAAATCACGCTTCCCCATGCCCTACTTGTCTTCATCTCCAGATATAATGTCAATGACTTTCTCTGCCCCGTCAATTCCTTTATTGACCAAATCAATTCCTTTTGTTCGTACATTTTCAAGTAAGCTCTTTGATTTTTCAGCAATACTCGACAAGCTTTCTCTTTTTGTTTCACATGAATTATTTTCTTGATTACTTGTGTATTTTGTTTCTGTTGCTATTGAGTCTTCTTTTTTTTCAATATCGCTATCCACATACAGATGTGGATAGGCTTGACGTTTCCACTCTTCATCGTGCTTTTGCTTTAGGGCTACCCAATCAGGTTCTTTATAGTAATCAGCATGCATAAGTTTAGGCTTAATAGAGGTGTTTATCAGAACTACAACTGTCTTGTCGTCATTTACTTGTTCCTCAGGAATATTGAAAATAAATTTTTCAATTTCTTCCTTTACAGCTAGTTCTCCGCGTTTTTCAATTTGCAATCTTCGGTTATCCATGAAAAATTCTGCAAGAGTTACATAAATGCTCACTTCTTCGTTTCTTATATAAAAAGGAAATAAAGTTTCTAACATTCCATCTGTTGCTAAGAAGAGGCTACACACTTTCTCATCGAATTCTCCAAAAATCCATTTTTCCTTGAAAAAGAGTGGGAATACACAACCGTTCTCATCACGTTGTTGCTCAGTCACTTTCTTGTATTGCCCTTTGGTTGTCAAAGCAACAATCCCGCTATCGCCCGAATGCCCATAGAATAACCTATCTTTCATCAGAACAGCGAAAGAAAGTGTCGTATCATAACTCGTTATATCATGGTTTTCTAACTTTGCTTTTTTCTCAATTTCATTAAGAGCGCGTAAAAATGACTTTTTAACAACTGATAATAGTTCTTCTGAATGCATCGACAGTGTGATATTTTCTATGCAATGCGAAATAGATTCTTCAACAGCAATTTTTGATGCAACATCGGAATGCTCTGCACTACCTAATCCATCAGCAACAGCAGCAAAAGCAAGCACATCATTGCATTTCTTTACTTCACAATAATCTTGATTTGGTATTTTGTTTTTTACATGATATGCACCCGGCAGTGACACATTATACGCATATATCATTGCAAATATCCCCTAAACTATTAATCCCAATCATCTGTGCTTCTGTGAACAGCCACATCTGCTCCATCAACAGGCTCTGCCTTTGGCTTATCTCCCGGCGAACTAAGAGAGACTGAGCGCATACTTTTGTTAACCCAGTCAAAGAAGCTTGTAAAGTTTGTTCCTTTCAATTCTAGCACCTTTTTACCGCATAATTGATGCAGAACTTTGAAATTACACCCCTCTACTCCAAGTGAACGAAAGCTGACTTTACCTGCATCTTCCATCGCTTTTATTTCTTTTTCAGCGCCATCAACGTCATTGTCGTGATCAGGTTCTCCATCTGTAATTAATAATACCCAGGGTTTATATGGTTCTGTTCCCGTAGTTCGATAAAATCTAGACCTATCATCAACCATACGCAAGGCATCTCTTATTGCCGGCACCATATTAGTTGAGCCATCAACAGCTAGATTAACTTCGTCCATATATTCAATCGGCACAAAATCTTGCACAACTCTATGTGAACTATTGAACTCAATAATAGCAATATCAAGAATTGATTTTGTTTGACTGTTTTCACAGACCTCACGCTTAAAGCGGTTTAGTCCCTCATTGAGTGCTCGGATAGGTTCTCCCTTCATTGAATATGAAGTATCCAGCAGGAATACAAGTGCCATATGCGGTTCACTTGCATTAATGATAGTTGGGGATTCGTTAAACTTTCTTTGTTCGAGATTTCCCATGACTTAATTTCCTTTCTTTGACTGTTTTTTTGAATTATAGTGTGTCGGTGCAGTATATTGTCTTTGCTTTCCTATAGTCGTTATAGGAATCGGTCTAACAACACTTCTCCTTTTTGAAGAAATAAGCATAATCACTAACACTGCAATAACAATAATTGCCAAGATAAAAGCAAGTAATAGCCAATTGTCAAAAATTGTCGTGTAGTTATGTACCTCGTGGTAATCGCCCGGAGGTCTGCTATACTCTTGCTCCACTCCGAGAAATGGTTGAGTATCATTTTGTGATAACCCAAGCACTTCATCTATGTCGACTCTCATCTGCCATTCACCGCCAAAGGTGAGTGGATGAAGTCCTTCAGGATACCACCAAGCAGAGTCTATCCAAATCGAATAATAGTATGTTTGCCCATATTCAAAATCATTATCAACAATGAAGTCAGTGTTAAAAAATGAGAAATCGAAATGCTCATCGTTAACAATGTGGCTTATTTGATTTCCTTTTTCACCGCGCAAAACTGAGCGGTATATAGATATACTGCTAATCTGCAAAGGAACCCCCCTTTGACCGGCAAAAAATCGGAGTCTAATTCCATCGTCTGTAGGTTCTGCGTAGTAACGGCTGGAATCACGTAGCGGATTATATCTAACCAATGTATATGCTACATCGTCTACAAAATATGTAATTTCAGTTATGAATGTCCGACTTTGGTTGATATGAATGCGGTGGGTATCAGCCATATGAAGATTAAACTCATTCCACCCATATTCCCAGAATGTAAATCCATCTAAATTCTTCCAGTATATTTGTTTGGTAGTATCGTATGTAAGCTCAATGGCACCACCCTGTAACATTTGCAAATGAAGCGGATAGATTGGTATTCCCGGACTTCCTGTACCGCCACTTACATTATAAGATATAGCACTATGAAAATCCGGTTTTGCTATACCCTGAGGCCAAAACACCCTTTGAAGAGGATTCAATACATTCTCATCGATTATATCGCTATAATAGAAGCGAGCATCAACCCAGTGTCCGGCAAGGTGTTCAAGTAGCGAAAATAAATCGTAAATCTCTATAGGCTGCTGTGTTTCCAGCCTTGAATCAATGTATGCCAAAAGGGTTATTGCGTCAGTATCTTCACCCCACATATGAAGTAGTCGAGAGCTATAAATCCCAAGTACCTCCGTTTGTGCTCTTGCATATTCAACATTACTGACTAGCTCACCATTTACTCGCCAGATACTTTCGCCAGTTTCCCAGTTCTCACCTTCAAAGGTATGCAAAACAGTGACCCAGCCGAAGTTTTGTAACTTGAAAAATTTTGCTTCGACAGTTAGTGCCCCACCAAAGCTAATATATGACAAATATGTTATGCCATCTGTGCAAGTTGCAATGCCGTAAGATGCGCTTGAATCCCCTGTTTCTCCACCGCCATCATTAATCCCTGTATATATTATCTCTGCTTGACCATTTCTATAACCAGCAATAATTACCGCTTCATCCCAAATTGCGCCAAAATCTACTACAAGCGCAAGTTCAAAAACGCCATTATTGTCGAAATCAATTAATTCAGCATGACGAATTGACTCAAAGTTCCAGTTTATGTGAACTACCTCACCCCATCTCTCAATTTGGACGGATTGGTCTGTTGTCATGAATTCACGATACACAGACAATACAGAAAGATTGTTCTCAGTAGCGCGTGTCTGAGTACGTGTGATTCCCGAGAAAATTGTTATGAGCAATACTACACATATTAAACTAATTATTGACTTACGCTTTAAATATCTCTCTTGCATGACTCCTAGTAAAATATCCTCTCAAAAAGTACTCTTGATAATTGACTGATATATCTTATCGTTTATCTCTAACAAACTCCTTTTGCCATCTCTAAATTCAACTGCAAGGAGAAATGATTTATTGTTTTTTGCAGACAAGGTGCCGCCCACCATTCCCGCTTGCCCTAACAATGCGTTGCCTATTAGACCTCGGACAATGCCTGATATTGCACTTTTTCGTTGATCAGTTGAAACAACCTCATATGAGTCTATCGTTGCTCTATCTAGTGACAGCTTAGAAATTACAGACAATTGAATGGCTGGAGTGCCCAATGTTACCAAAATTCTCTTTCCGTTATAGTCACCGGCAACAACTTTGTTTTTAGCCAAGGAATCACCTTCGTTCTATTAAATATTTTGTCACATCGCAGTGAGTCAGTTGTGATGTATACTTTTTTCATCCTACCGCTCAATCTTATAATCGCCGCGTTGGACTGCTTCATAATTTCCACAATCTCTGCAATTGTTGCTGCTCATGCAGTAATAGTCTTTAGAACTACCATCTTGATATGCGCTTGAATCGTATGGGGTTACTCTACATTCTGATGTTGATGAGTAAAATATGGACACATAATATGATTCCTCCTGTTATATTTTCTATTTTTCTTCTCCACATATCTTGCATGTTTTAGTAAAAAACCCTTTCAAATCTCCACCGCAAAAGCGGCACTTACCGGCTTTTATCCACTCTGAGACCTGGATTTTCTTTTTTCCTTCCGGCGTTCTGCTTTTAGCATCTTCTAAGCGTTTGAGCATCACTTTTAGTTTGTCGCTTTTTTCTTTGATATCGTCAAGAAAAGGATTATACACACCTGCACGTGATGCGGTTGAATTTTCGTTTGCATAGCGGTTATGCGCTCGCTTGGCTTCTGGTTCTAATTTATTGATAACATAAACAAGATCATCATAACCTAATAAATTAATTTCAGCATCGGAAATGTCCTCAACACTATGACCCAATATCAAACTATACCTATCTTTTATCCTTTTTATTTCCTTGTCTTTGGACCTGTTTTTTTCCGGATGAGATGTATATCTTCGTTCAAGCTCCTTCAATATTGATTTACGCTTATCTTGTTGCCGTTCGCGAGATTTAAGCTGTGAATCACTAAAACTGTAATTCGATTTTAATGAAGCTTCTGTATTTGCCATTAGTTTTTTTCCCGCTGAAATATAGTGTTGTATCTCTTCATATGGAATCTCATTAATATTCTCTTGGCTTAAATTCCCGAAAATATCTTCATAGCTTGACATTTGAAACTTCCTCCTCTTCTTTCGATAAAGTTATGATACAGCATAGTTTTTGCTATTGTCGGAACTGTTTTTCACCGTTCCGGTTAATGCCATACCAATAATAAAAACTATCAAAGCAACAGATTAGCAAATATGTTACAT
>Ga0209755_10001134_pt1 | contig 43828 bp, 61 predicted proteins | sample TergutCo191P1_FD_187301 | JGI IMG/M metagenome (GOLD analysis project Ga0209755, IMG submission 187301) | Cornitermes sp. P1 segment gut microbial communities from Petit-Saut dam, French Guiana - Co191P1 (SPAdes) (version 2) | ecosystem: Host-associated > Arthropoda: Insects > Digestive system... | reverse complement strand
ATTGGCAAATCATTCCGGCAACCGGACCGAATACTGAAATATTAGACATATATGACGATGATTCAGAGGATACAACTGATGTGCCTGTGCCATCAACATCATCTCGCCAGCCCACTTTAGCACCGCAGCCGACCCCGGCTCCGATCACACTGCATGTGCGTGCCGGTGCCGACGATGGTACTGTTGCACACGAACTAACTGTTACGGGAGCCATTGATGAAAATAATGTGCTGACTGTCGATATGGATCTTGACACCATAGTGTTGCTCATCGAAAAGGCGCTTGCTGCCGTTACGGATTCAGCCACGTCGCCGGTGGTTTGCTTTGATTTTTCGGATCTGCCGGTACAATCGGCCTCTTTTGCCATTCCGTTGTTTGAAAAACTTGCAAAAGCGCGTGTGGGGATTGAAATTCAGTTCCCTGATGGGATCATTTATATCGATCCGGATGCGGTGGATTCGATTTACAAGGACGCTTCCGGTGATACAGACCGTGTTTTGGTGAAGCTGCATCAATCCACAGAGGCATTAAATAACGCACAGCACTCCGCGGTACAAGATACCGACTTGGTGTATGAAATTACCATTTATGTTGGATCGCAGCGCATCACAAATTTTAACGGACGCATCACCATCCGCATTCCTTTTACGCAAGATGCACCTGCCGGGGTATGGCATTTGGATGAATCCGGTTATGTGCACTTTGTCACATCGGCGCTGAATGCCGACAATGAAGTTGTTTTTAGTACAAACCATTTATCACATTATATGATTAATCAGTTGCAAGCGCGTATGAACATGGTGCTGCTTACGGTGGGTTCTTATACTTTGTTATCAAATGGTGTGGCGCAGTTTATGGATGTAGTACCCATCATCGTAAATGACCGCGTGATGGTGCCGTTAAAATTTGTTGCCGATGTGTTTGACGCTCACTATTCATGGAATGAAAGCACGGCACAAGTGACATTGCATACAGAGTATATTGATCATACGTTTACCATTGGTGTGCCGGTGCCTGGCATGATGGTTGCACCGCTGATTCAAAATGACCGAACCTATGTGCCGCTTCGCTATGTTGGGGAAGCCTTTGGCGCTGTTGTTACATGGATAGAAGAAACACAACAAGTAAAAATTCTTCAGTGGATTTTGCAGTCATGATTGACAGCGGCGATACATGGTTTATACTAGGTGTAACGATTTTTATATGAGGTGAACATGCAATATACACGGCTGGGCAAAACAAATTTAATGGTGTCGCGTACGGCATTTGGTGCGATTCCGATTCAAAGAATTTCATCAGAGGATGCGTCCGCGCTTTTGCAACACGCATTTGCACAGGGGATTAATTTTTATGACACTGCGCGCGGTTACACCGACAGTGAAATTAAAATCGGACAGGCGCTAGGTTCTGTGCGCGATAAAATCATGATTGCAACAAAGAATTCCTTTAAGACTCCGCAAGGTTTGACCGATGCCATTGATCAGTCTTTGTCAGAACTGGGGACAGATTATGTGGATTTGTTTCAGTTTCATAATCCGGACTTTATGCCCGTACCGGGTGGTGCTGATGGATTATATGATGCGGCATTAAAGGCAAAGGCCGACGGTAAAATTAAGCACATCGGCATCACGAATCATCGTTTGGCACTTGCAAAAGAAATGGTCAAAAGTGGTCATTTTGAAACCATGCAGTTTCCCATGAGTCATTTGGCAACGGATGAAGAACTGGAACTGGTTGCATTGTGTGAAGCGCATGATGTGGGTTTTATCGCAATGAAAGCATTGGCGGGCGGCATCATCACCAATGCGCAGGCGGCATTTGCGTTCTTGCGGCAGTATGAAAACATTGTACCCATTTGGGGCATTCAGTTTATGCACCAACTTGATGAAATACTGGGCTATGAAATGAATCCGCCGAAGCTCGATGATGCACTAAAGGCAATCATCCAAGCGGACCGGGATGAATTGATGGGTGGTTTTTGCCGTGCATGTGGTTATTGTTTGCCCTGTCCCGCAGAAATTGACATCCCACAGGCTGCACGGATGCGGCTCTTGCTTGGGCGCACATCGCTTAAATCATTTATGACCGAAGATTATCATAAGCGCATGCACCGCGTTGATGGCTGTACGCATTGCGGGCATTGTGCGGCACACTGTCCGTATCAGCTTAAACTTCCGGAGTTAATCTTTGAAAATTTGGCATTTTATGACCGGTTTTATGATGAATATATGAACGCACATTAAGAAAAAAACGCCGCATGATCCGGTGATGAAATGCGGCGTTTTTTTCATATGTAAATTTTTGGGCAAAATCACGAATATATACATAATCACAAAAACATTTTGTAATAATATTGACATATTTACAAAAGGCTTGTACAATGAACTCCATTGGTTAAACGGTTTCCTAAATGAACCGAACATGAAGAAAGGGTGTTCTTGTGACAAAGACAGGCATCTTTAGAAAACGGCAACGAATGCAGTATGATAAACCATTTTTCACACGCATGAGAAACGACTTCAAACGAAATTGGGGATTGTATCTTCTGGTGCTGCCCGTACTGGCATTTTATGCAATATTTTCATACGGCCCGATGTACGGTGCGGTTATTGCGTTCCAAAACTTTAGACCGGCACTTGGCATCGCAGAAAGTGATTGGGTCGGATTACAGCACTTCCGAGATTTCTTTAATTCGGTGTTCTTCAACCGTGTTTTGTGGAATACGGTGCGCATCAGTTTGCTGAGACTCTTGTTTGAGTTCCCGGCACCGATTTTCCTTGCACTGCTCATCAATGAAGTGCGTCATAAGTATTTTGCAAGAACCGTTCAAACAATCACCTACATGCCATTCTTCATCTCGGTCATCGTGGTCGCCGGTTTGATCCGTGCGTTTGTAAATGTTGATGGCATCATTACCAATTTCTTTGTGATGTTTGGTATGAACAACGCCAACATGTTGAACAATGTGAGTTATTGGCTTCCGATTTTTATTACTTCTGATGTTTGGCAATCGGTTGGTTGGGGCTCGATTATTTTCCTTGCAGCACTGCAAGGCATTGACCAAGAACAATATGAAGCCGCAGCAATTGACGGTGCGGGGCGTTTAAAACAAACACTGCATGTAACGCTGCCCGGCATTATTCCGACCATCACGATTTTGTTGATTCTGAGGATGGGTACCATGCTCAGTGTTGGTGCGGAAAAAATCCTTCTGCTGGATTCACCTCAGGTTTGGTCTGTTTCAGACGTTATCGGTACCTTCGTATTTAGACGCGGTATTTTAGATATGCAGTTTTCGTTCGCAACCGCCGTTGGTTTATTTAATTCTGTCGTGAACATAGCATTCTTGCTTACCGCAAACTTTATTGCCCGCAAAGCATCGTCCGACGGCAATAGCTTATTCTAGAAGGAGGGATATGTCATGAATAAATTTGAAACAAAAGGCGAAAAGATATTCAGATGGTGTTTTAACTATCCGCTCCTTGTCCTGTTATCATTCGTATGTTTATATCCGATGCTCTATGTTGTTTTTGCATCGTTTTCAGAGCCCTTTCAATATATGGCACATACCGGGCCATTGTGGGGCTCACTGGGTTTTACCACGGTTTCTTATACCCATGTGTTTAACAACCCCAACATCCTCACCGGCTACCGCAACACCTTGTGGATTCTCGCTGTGGGTATCCCCATTAATATGTTTCTGACCATTTTGGGTTCGTACTTCCTCTCACGCAGAGGTGTTATGTTCTTCAAACCCATCATGTTTTTGATTATCTTCACCATGTATTTCTCCGGTGGCTTGATCCCCACCTTCTTGTTGGTACGTGACCTTGGTCTGTTAAACTCTCGTTGGGCATTGATTTTACCCGGTGCGGTATCGACCTTTAACATGATCGTATTGCGTACCGCCATGCAAACCATTCCGGATTCACTGGAAGAGTCTGCGAAACTTGATGGTGCAAACCACTTTAGAATTTTGTTCCAAATCATCGTGCCGTTGGTAAAACCGACCCTTGCCGTACTCGTGCTGTTCTATGGCGTGGGTCACTGGAATTCATGGTTCTCAGCGATGATTTATATCCAAGACAGGCAGTTGTTCCCGTTACAGCTCATCTTGCGTGAAATCCTTGTTATTAATGACATGGCGGCGATTGATGCGGGTGCGGGTGACCAAGAAATGCTTGCAGCCACGATTCAGTACGCGCTGATTATTGTGGCAACAGTTCCGATTTTGGCATTATATCCTTTCTTGCAGCGTTATTTTACAAAGGGTGTAATGATTGGTGCGGTAAAAGGCTAACAGCTTTTTATATATGTATATGGGGGTAGGTCCCCTTCAAAACCGAGAGGAGAAAAAAATGAAAGTTAAAATGTTACTCATTGGCATCTTGTTGCTCGGTGTGTTTGCTTTCGCAGCATGCGCCAACAATGATCCAGCGGCTACTCCAGCTCCGGCTGCTACCGCAACCCCGGCTCCGATTGCCCCGGTTGTAACCCCTACACCGGCTCCAGAAGAAGCAGCATTCACTTATCCAATGGATACAGATGTAACCGTTACATGGTGGAAAGAAACCGCCGGTAACTGGGCACCATTCTTGTCTAATTATGGCGAATCTGCATTTTCTCGCGCATTGATTGAACAAACCGGTGTAAATATTGAGTGGATCCATCCACCATCAGGACAAGCACCGGAAGTTTTTAACATCATGGTTGCTTCAGGTCAATTCCCTGACATCATCGAGTGGGCATGGACATCACAATTCCCGGGCGGTGCGATTGCAGCGATTCAAGATCGTGTTATCATTAACATGGATGAACCAATGGCACAATGGGCACCAAACTTCATGCATTTCTTGTATGAGCACCCACACATTCACAGACAAGTTGTTACAGACGAAGGTACCTTCTTTGCTTTCCCATTCCTCCGTGCTGATGACATCCTTAAAACAACAACCGGTCCGATTGTTCGTGCAGACTGGTTAGAGTCTTTAGGTCTTGATGTACCACAAACCATTGAAGATTGGGAAACCATGCTCGTTGCGTTCCGTGACGAAAAAGGAGCAACCACCGGTTTCACCGGTCAAGCAGGTTCCGGCGATCCGAATGGTCTTTTGAATACTTTCCTTCCTGCATTTGGCATCAGAAACGGTTTCTTTGTTGAAGATGGTCAAGTTGTTTACGGAAACACCACCGACGAATTCCGTGCATTCCTTGAATTAATGGCACGTTGGTATGCAGAAGGTCTTATTGACCAAAACATTTTCGCAACCACCAGAGCAGAAATGGATGCAGCCATCCTTACCGGTACATCCGGTGCTGTTATTGGACCGGGCGGCGGTGCATTAGGTCCATGGCTTCATGCCGGTTGGGCACAAGATCCAAATTATGATTTAACTGCAGTGCGTTTCCCAACCTTTGACGCAAATGTATGGACACGTCATGGTGGAACCTCTAACGACCTTGCTGATGGTTCACGCGGTCATGCTGCTATTTCTTCTAGCGCAACAGAAATCGAAATTATCACCAGACTGCTTGACTTTGCTTTTTCTGAAGAAGGTCACTTGCTTTACAACTTTGGCCCATACGGCGTAAGCTGGAACTGGGTTGACGGTGTGCCAACTTATACTGAAATCGTTACCAACAATCCTGAAGGCAGAACCTTTGCACAAGCACTCACATACTTTGCACGTGGTGCATTCAACGGTCCTTTCAACCAAGATCCATGGTATTTGATTCAGTTCTATGCTTTAGATCAACAAAAAGCGGCACTTGATTTCTGGCGTCAACAAGACAATCCGGAATCAACCATCATGCCTCCAATCTCTCATACACCGGCTGATGCACAAACCATTGCGGCACGTATGGCTGATATTGATACCTACCGTAGAGAGCAAGTTTCCTTGTTCATCACCGGTGCACAACCAATCAACGATGCAACATGGAATACTTTTGTAACAAACCTTAACAATATGGGTGTGCCTCAAGTAAGAGACATTCATCAAACAGCACTCGAAAGATTCTTCTTGAGATAATTTCTGTATTTTAACTTTTTAAAAAGACAGAAACCTCACAGAGTGTAGGATTAAACAAATAATCATGCAGGCGGCTGATTTTCAGTCGCCTGTTTTATTAGTCGGTACTATAAATTCCTCAAAGTACGGTTTCATTGCTAAGAGCGCATCCATTTACGATGAGCATTGCTTTGGTATAAAAAAATTAAAAAGAAACACATGATTTACATAAAGATTTTGCATGCAGTGTAAATTTTTGGTATGATATACAGAGGAAATTTTATAAAAATTTCGCTTCTAATGACAGCATATTTAATTTGGGGGACCATATGAGTGAGGTTTATGTAATTACATCGGGAAAGGGTGGCGTTGGCAAAACAACGACATCTGCAAACCTTGGCGCGGGGTTAGCGCTTCAAGATAAAAAAGTAGTACTCGTAGACGCGGACATTGGACTGAGAAATCTCGATGTTGTTATGGGTTTGGAAAACCGTATTGTTTATGACATGATTGATGTTATTGAAGGCAATTGCCGATTGAAGCAGGCATTGATTAAAGACAAGCGTTTTCCATCGCTGTTTTTGCTTCCTGCGGCACAAACAAAAGACAAAGATGCGGTGTCTCCCGAACAAATGGTGGACTTGTGCAAACAACTACGCGATGAATTTGATTATGTGATTATTGACTGCCCGGCAGGGATTGAGCAAGGTTTTAAAAATGCCATTGCCGGTGCGGATAAAGCCATTGTGGTGACCAATCCGGAAGTGTCTGCGGTGCGTGATGCAGACCGGATTATTGGACTTTTAGAAGCCAGCGACATTCGCAATCCGTTGTTGGTGTTAAACCGCATCAAACCAAACATGGTTAAACGCGGTGAAATGATGGCACTGGAAGATGTGACGGAGATTCTTGCGATTGATGTCCTTGGTGTGGTGCCGGATGATGAAAAAATTATAGAATCAACCAACCGGGGTGAACCCGCGGTGGCGGATGATTCTTCGTTTGCCGGCATGGCATACCGCGATATTGTCAGACGCATGCTCGGCGAACAAGTCCCACTGATGGATCTTGATCAAAATAAGGGTTTCTTTTCAAAACTCGCCGGATTTTTCTCAAAGGGTTAGGGGATAGTTATGAGCTGGTTAACCAATTTAATTAAAGGCAAACAAAGCAGTAAAAATGTCGCAAAGGAACGGCTTATGTTGGTTTTGGCGCACGACCGCGCCAATTGTTCCACCGAATTGTTAGAAGCGATGAAGAACGACATTCTCGCGGTTATTGCAAAATATATGGACATTGAAGAGACAGAGGGTTTGGACATTTCCATCACCAGAGAGCGCAATGACCGCAACGAAAATGTGCCGGTGCTTACCGCCAACATTCCGATTACAAAGATGAAAAAACAAATTGACGCATGACCTTTAAACAAAAAGTTTTTAGCTATTTCAAACACCTTGATTACATCTTGGTTCTTTTAACCATTGGGCTGAGTGTTTTTGGGGTGTTTTTAATTTATTCATCGACCAATGCGCCGTCAATCCCGGCGGTGGTACACAATCAATTCCACTGGTTGTATGACCGTCAAATTTTAAACATTGCAACGGGCGTTGTGATGATGTTTATTTTTTCTGCGATTGATTTTCGCAAGATTACGCGTTTTTATTGGTTGGTTTTTGCGTTTATGTTGGTGCTGCTGTTGTTGGCGCGTTTTATCGGTGCGGATGACTATACGCAAACCGCACGCTGGATTCGTATTCCGGTGCCCGGTGTGGGTGATATGTCGTTGCAACCATCAGAATTTGCAAAGATTTTCATGATTATATTTTTGGCAAAATTTTTAGAAGTAAACAAAGATCGGTTTAATAAAATCGGCTGGCTGTTTGTTGTGCTCATTACCATTGTGGTTCCGGTATTCCTGGTCATTGAACAACCCTCACTTTCTGCGGGGATGGTGGTTTTGTCGATTTCTCTGATTGTGTTGTTTGTTGCGGGGTTATATTGGCGCACGATTCTTTTAGGATTGGCGATTATTACACCGGCCGCGATTTTTGTATGGTTTGACTTACAGCGCACCGAGCGGATTTTTCTCAACCGTATTTTGGGTGATTTCCAAATGGCGCGCATTGATACGTTTTTATATCCTATTCCAGGTTCTGATGCGTTCCGCCAAACACAGGGTTCTTTATTTGCCATTGGTACCGGCGGACTGACCGGACGCGGCTGGTTGAACAATCCCTTTGTTATTTTGGGTCACAATGATTTTGTGTTTGCAGTACACGCGTCGCAATTTGGCTTTGTAGGGTCGATTTTGTTGCTTGCGGCGGTTGCCGCAATCATCATCCGCTGTATCATGATTGCGCTGCGCTCGCCTGACTTACAAGGACGGCTGATTGCTGCGGGTGTTGCGGGCATGATGCTGGTGGAAACCTTTTTCCATGTGGGTGTCACAACCAATTTGATTCCCAATACCGGCATGCCGTTTCCGTTTGTGTCTTATGGCGGCTCGATGATTTGGGTGCATATGATTGCCATTGGCATGGTGCTGAATATAAAACTGCCGAGACCGCTAAAGTCAATGTTTGATGAAAGTGAAGGGGAACAAATATTGTAATGCGGACATTGTTTGCCGAATAAACAAAATGATTTTGCGGTGAATTATAAATGATGTTGTTTCACTCGCTCGCGCATAGGGGATGTTTGCTCTGACCTTCGCATGCGCGAAAACCACGCGCATGAGGCGGTCATCACAAAATCCCCAATGCGCTTGGGTTGATCGATATATGTGTGCATAGAAAATAGTGTTAAGCATTCAAGAGTAACGAACACTCATAAAAGGGTAGTGTTCTTTTTTTTGAACAAGTTTGATAAGAGTTCGATAAAAAATGTCAAATTAGTTGACGTTTTCGCTGCTTTTTGATAAATTACTGCTAAGAAGAACAAAACCACTAAAGGGAGCAGTCGTTCATGAAAAGTAAAGCGTTATTAATCGTTACGGTGCTGTGCATTTTTCTTTTTGCGCCGGTTGTATTTGCAAGTGAATCAAATGATGTAATTCAAGTTTCAACAAGTGAGGAGCTGCGTGCCGCAATTGGCCCGGCGATGCTAAGTAACGGAACGATTCAATTAATGAATGATATTGAACATGATCGTGCATTCGGATTCAGTAGTGGTATTATAACCATTGATTTAAATGGTTTTATATTGAATGTCAGCACGGAAGTAGAAAACATGTCCGCCATCAGTCTTGGTGGCGATGCGCAGTTGTTACTAACAGGACAGGGTGCAATGAATGTTTCCAGTAAAAGCGGGACTGCGATTTCTGCCAGAGATGACAGTAAAATAATGGTGAATGATGTTCATTCCGGCGGTTCAACGGCAGTGCGGGTGTGGAACAATGCACATGTTGTTATTAATGGTGATGTTACCAATGAATATGCACAAGGTATTTCTGTCACCGATAATGCAAGTGCTGTTGTATATGGAAATGTTCGTGCGGCAACAATGGCGGTTTATTTATATGACAATGCGGTGTTTCATATGACCGGTAATGCTGTAAGTGACACGGTAATAAGCGTCATGGCAGAAGGTGCCGGTGTGACCGCTGTGATATATGGAAATATTGAAGGCATTGGTGGTATCAGTTTATTATATGGTGCTAATGCCGAAATTACGGGGAATATTGTTGGTAAAGAATGGCCTGCGGTACACTTGAATCATACCGGCACCCATATTTCTGTTCGCGGCAATGTTTATGCTCATGCATATAATACCGCTGTCACTGCTGCTCGTGGCGCAACTGTTGATATTGTTGGCAATATTTCAGCCGTAAGAGGATCCGGTGCGTCAGCGTCTGGTATTGGTACATCTGTGACCATAAGCGGTAATGTTAATACCCAAGGATTTTCCACCGCAGTATCTGCATCGGAGGGTGCTTTGATGAATATTACCGGAAATTTAAATCCAGAACAGGGGTCTTCAATTACAGCGAATGGAATCAACACAAGGGTCATGCTCCGTGGCGATGCTATGGAGCGTGTTTCTGCAAGCGAGGGTGCTTTAATTGAAGTAAATGGCAATATATCCAGCGAACATGTCGGTGCCAGTGCGTATGGCGCCGGTACACAAATAATCGTATACGGAAATATTATTGGTTCTGTTTTGGCGGACGCCGGTGCCTTCCTTGAAATAAATGGGAATGTTTCTCAGCGCTTTACGAGTGTCCGCGCAACCGATGAAAATACACGTGTTCTGATACGCGGCAATATAACAGGAGGTGTGTTTGTTGAATATGGTGTATCCATTGTTATTTATGGGAACATCTCCAGTGAAAGTCGTGCACTCATTGCCAATAATGGCGCTACTGTTCGCGTAAACGGAAATATTACAACAAACGTAGGTCCCGCAATCAATGCATACACCGAAAGTACTACCGTTCACATATATGGAGATGTTCGCGGCGGAACGATTGGGGTTAGCGCATTTGCCGGTGCGCATGTCTATGTTTTTGGGGATGTGCATAGCAGCAGCGTTGGCATTACCGCGGTTGAAGCAACCGTTACTGTGGTTGGCAATGTATATTCAAATTCACTCGGTATCAAAAACGGAAACGCAGATGTATCAATATATGGCGATATTATTGCACGTAATCGCTTCATTTATTTTATAGGTCCCGAAGTAATTGTGGAAATCCTTGCAATTGTTGAAGGCATTGTTACTATTGAGATTACAGACACGGAGCAAGATAAAAGCGAAATCATTGAGGCGCAATTTGTTATTATTTTTAATATGATGTTAAACATTCAAACGTTTAGATTTGTTGCTCAAGATGAATATACCGAAATTGTTGATGGTTATTATATTTATACTTTTTGGGGTGGCATCGTGCGTGTTAATAACATATATGAACTGCCTCAAGTACAAAATGATGCAAGTGTTTTGCGATTTGTCATCGGCGCAACAACATTTACACAAGATGGCAGAATGTACACATTGGATGCTGCGCCGTTCATTCAAGATGACCGCACGATGGTGCCATTGCGGGTTGTTGCTGAAGCATTTGATGCGACTGATCTAAATATGCGTGATGGCATTATTACATTTAATATCGGTGGTGAATCTTTTTCAATGACGATTGGCGTATCTTTACAGGGTAATATGGGTGTGCCGGTTATTGTTGCCGATCGTACTTTTGTGCCACTTGCCTTTGTTGCCAATGCGATGGGTGCCGGTGTGCGCTGGAACAGTGACACGCGTGCCGCATATGTATATGTTGGTTAGACAATTAATTTAAAAAAGTAAAATATGTACAAGAACAACTGATTTGATATTCTCCAAACTTTCATTTATAATGAAAGTCTCATCGGGGATGTAATGGTCTCGACGGGGATTTTGAAAATAGAGATAGCCATCCGCAGTACAGGAACTGCGTCATCAAAGCCTGAACCTTAAAAAAGAAACGACAATAATAATTACGCTTTAGCAGCTTAATGCTGCTCGTCGACCCCGGTTCACTTGCAGGCCGGGCGCTCGGCGTCGATTATGCAAGGACCATGTTCACAGAACCGCTTCGGCTGGAACGTGATTTAGAAGCTACCGAACAATGGCGCGTGTTGGTTTGCGCTATGCAAGGGAACCGCCGCAAGGCACCATAATCAACTATGATGTGTAGAAGTCTTTATCGATTGGTCTTCGGACAGGGGTTCGACTCCCCTCATCTCCAGACAGTGTCACTCATCCGAACCCTATTCTCATGGTCGGATTGTGGCACTTTTATTATGTCTTGTTCATCAAGATTCAACGAATTTATTGTAATTTTTTCAAAGTCACCGTGCTTATCCTCATAGTTGGCGGTGATAATAATTTTATCGTCATACAAAAAGACTGCATGGATGAATGTGTTGATAATTTTTCGCCAAACATCAGCCTCGCTCATGTCTAAATCACGAAGATGGGTGAGCCAATAAATAATCTGCTCCTTGGTTAGTATTATCCGGGGGAGTTTTTCTTTTTCGATTTGGAATTCAAGATCTGTTTTTGTGGCGTCAAGCTCAACGATGCGCGCCGCTAACGGCTGCGGATCATCCATACCCTCGGCTAACTTGATCAAATTATTTAACGAGCGGGTGGCATCGGCGAGTTGTAATTCCAATGATTCAAGTGCGCTGTTTTCGTTCGACTGCACCCTAACCGCAGCCTCTGCGATGCTTTCAATAACAGCTTCATTTGACAACACATTATCATAAATGGCGCGAACAACAAATTGTTCAATCCATTCTTTTTTGACGGTTTCCTTTTCACAATTTTTATGATTTTTACGAGATGAGCATTTGTAGTAATTAAATGTATTCCCATGTCTATTGTTTCCGGATTCGCCAATCATTGACGATTCACAATAGCCACAATACAATTTAGCGGTTAGCAAATATGGCACTTTTGCCCTGCCGCCTCCGGGTGCACTTTTAACCATCTTAATTTTTTCTTGACACAAACAAAACAACTCCTTGTCTATAATTGCCGGGATTCCGTCCTCGATCACAATGTCGCGCCAACGGAAAACACCTATATACTTTTCGTTTTTTAATATCCGGGATATGCTGTTTTTGTTATATTGCCCACCCCTCTTTGTTTTAAGTCTCAACTCATTTAATGTGGCTTCAATTTCCGAATACTTAAATCCCTCCGCAAACATGTTAAATATGCGCCGTACAACCGCAGCCTCAAGCTCATCGACTACATATTTTTTATCCTTATCAATTTTATATCCCAAACAGGCGGATCCATTGATAGCTTTTCCTTGCAGTGCGTTTTCTGTTAGCCCTCTTAAAATATTCTGTGAAAGCTGTGCCGAATAGAACTCCGCCAAGCCTTCAAGCATGGATTCAAGCAAGATGCCCGTTGGCCCTTCCGGGATATGTTCTGTTGCGTATAATATTTCCACGCCGCTTTTGCGGCACCTTATTTTGTTTAAGGCAATTTCTTCTCTGTTACGACCAAAGCGGTCTATTTTCCATACAATGACGCACTCAAACTTCTTTTTTTCGGCATCTCGAAGCATTTGCTGGAAATAGACGCGCTTATCAGACCGGCCGCTAACGCCCCGATCGGCGTATGAACCAATTATTTCAATGTTTGATTGTTTGGCAAAACGAGTGCATTCTCTGATCTGCCCCTCAATAGATTCTTCGCGCTGATTTGGTCCGGCTGAATAGCGGGCATAGATTACGCCTTTTTTCATTGTCGTGTCTCCAGTTGTTGTTCTGAGGTGTATATTGTTGTGTCGGTAGTCATTTGTAATGAGTATAAAAATAGCCTTTAAAGGCGGAAATGGTTTATCACATGCAGCAATTACCTATGTTTTGTTTTGCGTAATATTAGACAATTAATTCAACTTCATCAAAAAAATCCAACATCCTTATGCATCGAACATGTAAATCATTAGCAATGTCCGGAATCTTGCATTCTTTTAGCAAATTTACGCTATCCAATCTCCGGTTGCTCAATTCATCCGTTACGATTGTCGCACCCTCTTTTTTTGCGATTGCTATAATCCACGCGTCTGCTATCGTGCTGTTTCCCCATCCGCGTGCGGAGGTTAATGCCGAATCCTTGTATAGTCCACTATTGTTGATATGGTTCAACACTTCGCTCCAGCCTTCTGAATATGAAACATGATTCACCGGAGATTTATCATATGCATTCGGTAAAAAATCATCAACAAACCATTCATTTTGATATGCTTCATCAATAACAATTTTAGGTATAATCACTTCATTGCTTAACACTGTGCCGATTTTATCCCAGAAGGATGGAAAGTTTTTATACGGATAACATCGTTCGTAAAAAGATATATAGATGTTGGTGTCGAGTATATACATTGTCCTTTAACCTCTCCTTTAATGCATTGTGTCTTTTAATGTTTTATATCCCTTGTAGCCAACACCCAGCAACTTAAAGGCGTCCGTATAAGAAATCTTGTAACTATTTAATGCGCTTTCAATAAAATCAAAAAACTTAGTATCGACTCGGTACCTTAAATTATGTTTATAGCTACCACCGGGCTCATCCTTATTCGAGACATGGTCTTTGATTTCGTTATATTCATCCTTGAGTTCCTTTAATTTATTAAAATATTCATTTTTTGAGATTAATTTAAAATCAAACATACGTTTAAGGATGACAAATTTACTCACTCTGAAATGATCGGCCAATGTCTCAATTGCTTGTGTTTTTTGAAACTGGACGATAAATTCACTTTCAGGAACCAAGATTTCCGCAGTAACACCATTCACGAAAGACTCAGTGCTATCAAAATCAAAGCTATCGTTTTCCAGTCCAAAAATTTCCTCATCACCGATAAACAGATGAACAAACTCATGCACCATTGTAAAAAGCTGTCCGTTTTTTGTATCCCTTTGATTCACAAAAATTATAGGTGCTTTTCTATCAACCAGCACAAACCCCCTGAATTCGCTAAGCTCAAGCGGCCTGTGTGTGTTATCTCCAACTTTACCGTTGAAGAAAACAAAAACCCCTGCATTATTCATCTTTGATCTAATGAAAGCCTGTATTTTCTTTCGCGGCACGGATTCATAGTAATTAATATTTATTTTCAATGTAGCTCTTATTTTTTTCGCGAGATCTGAAACATTGTCATTTATAGTTGCGGAGTTTACAAAATCGACCTCCGAATCAATCTCATCCTGCAAGAAGCTTTGTTTGAACTTCATTTCTTTTATTGTATCTTTGAGATTTTCACTTAAATTATTCAATGAGCTAGAATTGAATGTCCTGAAGTTAATGTCAATAACCTCTTCCGATATGGGTTCTTTCAATAGCAATAATCCGGTCGGAATATTAAATATTTTTGCTATTTTAACAAGTTGATTAAATGTGGGGATTTTGTCACCAGAAAGAAATAGGTCAAAATTTTTATGCGCTTTTTCTTTCATGTATTCCATTGAAAGGTTTGATTTTTCAAAATATTTCTTTAAAACTGTATTATTCATGCAACTCACCCTTTCATTCTCAACTTTTAAATGTGTTTATTATTTACAATCACAATCTAATTCTATTATACACATAAACAGTGGCATATCCTATCTTATTTCGATAATGCATATCTATGTTTGATATGGTGTAGCAAGACCCATTGAAACCCCGAGGCCAACAAATATAATAAGTACATATAAACATCATGTATTAAATGATTGGAGCGGGTAAGATGTCGAAGTCGAAATTGACGAACAAAACATGCAGTGTATGCCGCAGGGTGATTTCTGATGGTGAGGATTGTATATGTTCCTTGTTGCCATTTTCTTTAAATGACATCCCGCCTGTACTGCTTGGCGGACTATTGAGGGTAATGGAATCCCCATGCAAGGAATTTTATAAGGATCCCATTAATATAAAAAATTTTAAAAAGTGGGAGATTGAATATAAGCGCAGGAAGCGGCTTGGCATTAAGCCTGCGATTCCTCCCACAAATTTCGGAAAACTGTCCGAATAGCGAGTTCACCGAAGATGATGGCATTCACCCATTTAAAATAGAGCCGTCGCTTATTGTTAAAAAAGATTCTAAATCCCGGAGATAATATAATTCGTTGCGATTTTAGATAATGTGGTCAAAGATAGCGATCCGGCTTTTTCGCTATCTTTTTTTATTGTCCCAATTTTCATCAACCAATAAACAACAACACGCTTTGCAATATTAAAGATGATGCCGTACAATGTAATAAGAATGTGAACAGAAAGAGTGGTTGCAGTGAAAGAAGAAAAAAACGATTCAATTGTTTATGAATATGATGAAATGATTGCAAGTGAACATGTATATGGGGAAGAAATCATTAATGGCATGAACTTTGATGACCTGTTTATCTATGCCACAGGGATTTGTGAGGATGATTCAATTTTGGTGCGTGTTAATAAAAACCCTGAATCAAAAGCACGGCAACTGTTTACAAACGAACAATTGGAAAATGCTATAATGGAAGATGTTCGTTGTCATATCCGGCAAGTGTTTGGAGCTTAATAATTTTATTTTTTGGATGTTTTCCTTTGTTGTTTCTAAGAAAATCCGCAATAATAAAAAGTATCTGTCTTCTTGTTAATTTTACATATGAATAAATCTTATAAGTGGTATTTGTCGAGGTGTTTTTTATAATAGTTATTACATTGGGCATCTCCATGCATTGCTTCCTTTCTTAAAAAACATAAAGCATTTAAAACACTTGCTTTTTGTGGGTGTATTTTTTATATCTTTTTTTGATACCGCATAACTGTGTTTGATACGGTGTAACAAAACCCCTTGAAGCCCATGACGGTGTAAATATAATGGATGTATGGACAATAAAACAAGGGACTGGAGATGGTTGCATGGAACAACAAACATGGATTTTTAAATGCGAGACCGAGGACGCGCTTGTGGAAGCGGCTTTCAAGGTTATTCCGAAGCTAAAAGAAAACGACGCTCTGTTTATTGATGGCATATGCTCATTGACCAGAAATAATATTAGGAGCGAAAGTTGCGAAACTAAAGAGGTCATCCTGAGAATAGATCCGGTGTTAAAAAAGCTTTTTGATGCAGTAGTAAAAATAAACATAAGCCATATTAGGCGGCATTAATAGTGTCAAGCTTAAAAACAAATAAAATAACTACATGTCGAGCCCTGATTGGATCAACCGAGCATCTCGACGCATTTCTTCGCTACCATCATATAGCGTCAAGGCGTCTCTCACTAATTCGGCAGTATCCGTGATTCGCATTAAGACTTCCAATTCTGATGTGTTAGGTCTCAGATCACTCCATTTTGATATTGGTTCATAAAACCATAAGCGCAAAATGTTTACATCAATCCCAGAACTCTTTGATAGAATATCAATATTGCCACCTACACTAAAATGAGCTTCACTAATGAGTTTTAAACTTTCTTTTATCAAGGCCAATTCGGCGACTGTGTTTTTCATGTTATTTATCTCTCCCATGGAAATATTTCGATTATTTTTAATTGCACCTGTTGTGAGCCATTCAATACTGATATCACATTTTTTAGCTATATTGCATATTTCAATAAACGACTCGCAAGGCGGGTTGTGTTTTCCCTTTTCAACATCATCTATTGTGCTTACCGATAAACCAACTCAAGGTGACACCGAAATTTCCATATATGAAAAATTTTTAGGAGTGGATATAATGAATGTAAAACAATATTTTAGGCATGAAACCCCCGAGGTTATCTACGAAATATACATGTCTATAGCCCAAATATCAGACAGGAATACAATTTGGCAGAGAAAAATGGACATATATGAACCGCTAGGGAGGCGTGCTATTGTTGAATTGGGGTGTCTTGAGAGGGTTTATGATGTCATTAAGCGCATGGAATCTTTGCTCTATCTTGAAAGTCGCTTTGGAAACATTCGAAATAGATATCCGCATTTAAAAACACATGAGATTGTTGAATTACTTTATAGTGTGGTCACTATCATTTAATTCATCAACCATTTCACTGAATTGCACAAAGGCGGCAGTTGCTTTTTCATTGTCGCTTTTTCTTTCCCTGTCTTCTACATATGCAAGAATAGCTAGGGCCTTAAAACAATCAGTAGGGGCTTCAGCGAATGGAGCGAACACACCCATCATAATCCAAAATACCTTATGTGATGGCACTTCTTTTCCATGCGCATATTGATCAAGCATTTCAGGCGATATTCCATGCGCTTCAAAGTAGTCAGTGTTGCTCCTTGTGGATATTGAATCAAAATATTGTTTTATGCCTCTCTTCACTTCTCTACGTTCATATGGATCCATGCTATCATTTTTATTTGCCGGTGATGTTTCCTTTCCCTTCAACAAGTAGTCCGCTGACACATTGAGCCTGTTGCACACAGATAATAAATAGTCCGGGCGAATGTGCCCCTTTTTCCATGTTGGTGCGTTTCCTGCGCTTCCAGTTACTTCTGTAATTAATGTAGTAACACTTAGGCCTCTTTCGTCACAAAGATTTTTTACTCGTTCAAAAATTATTGAGTTAGACATAAGCAACCTCCTAAATAAAAATAATCAATATATTGATTATTTTGTTGACATAAATCAAATATTTGATTAAAATAATACCAAGCCATATAAAACGGTACAAAAAAGCGCACCCTCGCTGGGGCGTAGTTTTTCCTAGGCAGTTAAATTATATCCTCAGCGCGCGCTTTCCGTCAATGTCTTGGTAATATTTTAGTTTGCTTTATTTGAAGGAGATGAAAAATGTTTGATGGAATGAAACTTAAGTCGCTCCGAGAAGCGGCAGGTTTAAGCGGCGCAGAGCTGGGTGAGACGGTTGGTGTCACCCAGTCTATGATTGCGCATTATGAAGGTGGAAGGAAAACACCGTCAATGGTGATTCTGTGTCGCCTCGCTGACAAGCTCGGAGTGTTAATTGACGAGCTTAGGAAAAAAGAAACGTGAGACTAAATAGGGGGCAGTAATTATATGGAGCAACAAAATGGATCTTTAAATGCGAGACCGAGGATGCGTTTGTGGAGATTGCCTTCCGGACTACTCTAAAATTAAAAGAAAATGTGGCTCCCGTTATCGGTGATCTTATACCGCTCGCCAATAAAATTACCTTAGAAGTAGGCAGCTATGAATCCGCTTTGTCAATTTTGGATGAATTATTTGCATTGATTCGCATAGAAGGGCGTGATGGCGGCATAATGCGAAAATATCCAAATCTATCCCGATGCGAATAATGGAGCTCATGTACGAAAGAATCAAAAAAGAACGGAAGCCCAAATAAGGGAGTAGGGGGTGAAGACATTGGACGCAAATAAAAAAGGAGATGCCATTTTAGATTCTCCCTTTACGAATGCATTTGTAAAGCAAATTTCCATGGCTCTTGGTTTACCCACTTATGTGTTGCTTAAAAACGAAACGAAGCATAAATTCAGGCTGGAAGACGGAAGCATCTACTTGGATGATTTTCTAATTAAAAGCTGCCAATACTTTAAGCTTGATTGCATGAACAGCAAAACAAACATCAGTCCGCTTCTTTCAATGAAAATCAACACTATTCTTGGCGAGGTGGAAGCTGATGGCGTTTACGGAGGGCTTCATGGCCTGTCTATCCGTGAAGGTTATGTTTGTCTCGATGATTTCAGGCCAATGTCTGTCATTGGGTATAGAGTTAAGTATAGATGTCACCTGACAGGTGCAAGTAGTGTGGAGATAAAGATGCTCGTAGATGTCTAATGAAAGATGCATCAAAGAAAGGGGATGATATGTAACATGAAAGTTTTCAAATTCAACGGAAACGAAGTGAAGCGGCAGCGGGCAAAGCTTAATATGACACCGCTGCAAGTCGCTGACACGCTTGGCATGTCGGAGTCGGTAATCCGGCACGCTGAAGCGGCAGCGGGGCATTGTAAGATGTCTGCCGACAATCTGGCAAATCTCGCCGACTTGTTTGGCGTGAAAATCGATGATTTGCGCAGAAGCGATGGATAAGGAGGGAGCATAATAATGTTAGTTGTGCAAAGTCAAGACGGCATGAGGGCTACTGTGATGGGTCCGGGTTGCCATGTAGAAGTCGTGACGAACATGCTTAGCGTTGGACACTATTCTTATAGTCTGCGCATCAATGACGTGTACTTTGGGGTATTTAAAAAACAGGCTACCGCAATTGCTGCATTAAGTGAGATTGTAAAAAATTTCGGTCACATGAAAGGCTGTGCTGCGGGCATGGTGATCCCGGATGATCAGGATGAAGTGTCATGATTAAAAAATGCAAGTTTTGCAATGCCGCAATCCGGTGGCTTGACACGGTAAACGGCAAAAAAATGGCGGTCGAAGGTAATTCCAGACCATACTGGCTGACTGCAAACGGCAACATGCGGATCGTTACACCGGCAGGGAAAACCATTGCTTGTGAATTTACGGGTGAAGGTGAGCCGGACGGACATGGGTTCGAACCGCACTTCGGATACTGTAATCGCAGGAGGTAGGATAATGGGGACATATGAGTGGCACCTAGCCAACGCATGGAATTACTGGTGCCAAACAAATCGAAACAAAGATGGTGTTTGTTGTCTAACACGCAAACTGTGTGCTGGGCATCATGACAGATGGCCTGTTTGGGGAAGAGATGCACGTGAAACGTCTCACTTAATACACAAACGGCATAGAGCGCTTAATGACGCAAGCGCAGCCAAATGTGGAGCATCAGATTTTGATGTGCTTTCTAAATATAAAATACTAAAGCTTTCGGGGCGAGATAATTGCGAAGATAAGCATGAATTGTCACAAGAAAAGCTGGACTGGCTGGAAAGTATCGGCGCGGAAATGCTTCTTAGTCCAATTAATTATATTTATCAGTTTCAACACAAAGATTGCAATCTGTATTTATCTGAAAAAGAAATCGCAGAAACGCCGCTATGTGAATTAAAAGCGTGGTTTAACGCGGATCACGATGCATTAGAAGATCGTCATGCTTATTACCAATACGCCAACACCACTATGTTCATTCCCGGTGATGCAAGAGCGTTATTTATGACAGATGATTTCAATATATTTTCGCACACGCAGGCAGGAGATCAATACATTTCAATCTCGACACCAAAAAGTGATGAGATTATTACATTCAGTGAAGATGCGCTAAAGTCACTTTTTATTGCACTTAATGAAATAGTTTATGATGCTACCAGCGAAGGAGCGCAACCGTCAATTAATGATATTCGCTTTTTTACTCATGAAGAGGCGGACAGTCAGGATATAGTTCTCACATCTGCACGAAGCGGAGAATTTATAACAATAAACAAAAAAGACATTCAAACACTAATTATGGTTCTTAATGATGTTATTCATGATGAGTGATGACCCTAATGGATCCGTTAAATGGTAATGATTTGCGTTTATAAGTGCGTAACCATAAATCCACGGCAACAACGACTTCATCAATGGTTAATTTACGGTAAGCATAGCAACGAATCGTACAGTTTGTTCTTTTATCAATGAATTTTGTAATAACTTTCGGGGGTGCAATATTACCCATAATATACCTCCTTTCGCTCAATTATACCATGACGTGAAGGGAAGAGAGGGGATCACATGACAAGCACAATTAATATTGATGCGGATGCAACAAAAGAATCTGCTTCGATCTTAAAACAAAAAATCAGCGAAACAAAGACGCTGATTAACAGGGCGATGGAGGCACACACCTTCATGAAAACAGCCAACAAATATTTCCGCAAGCACGGTACATGCCGCGGCATGATCGGCATAACGGATGAGATGGCTGCTAATCTGAATCGCAAAGTTGATGCCAAATCAAGCGCACCATATACCTCCGGTGATTTATCGGAAAGTAACAATGATATTAATCTACTAAAAACACGGCTGAGTGAATTACAAGACAGCCTGCAAGCGACATTATAAAGGAGCGTCAAGATGGATAAAATAATGTTAACACCAACACCGATGCCAAAGCGCATCGATAAAATTGTTAATGCGAAAAGCAAAAAGAGGCGGCTTAACATGCGCCATATGTTGGCGCTTGCGGTTATTGTCATATCAATTATGGTTACGCCGTTTTTGGTGATTGCTGCCATTGCCGAACGCGGACATATCGCATTTGGCGGTGAGTTTATGTTTATACCACTGGGATTTGTAGTTGCTATGATCATCATGTCGGTCGCATCGATACCTGATAGATGCTCCGGAAACAAAAGGACTAAAAATAATGCATAAAAAAAACAAGCCTTGGTCGTCGGGAAACGGGGTAGGCTTGAAATAAAACAATCACTTGTTTTATTTATTATACCAAACAAAAAAGCGATACGCAAGGGAGAGTACAAAATGAGTAAACGGATGAATGGTGATTGTGTAATAAAAATGCCTCTGTACGACGGATCCGAGTATTTGATCTACGAGAAGGATGTTCGCGAATGGACGGCACACTATCCGACTATTAATGTTATGCAAGAATTACAACGCATGCGGTCTTTAATGATTCGTTACCCCTCACAGTGCAAAACAAAGAGCGGGCTTAAGCGTTTTATGTATTCTTGGTTTTTAAAAGCACATGATGATTGCGTGCGCAGAAATGAATACCCTGTGGCTGGCTTGAAAGATCATCAGAAATTAAAAAGGTTTTTTGATACGGTTGAGAATCTTAGTGTGATTTTCGGGGCGCACAACGTGACGACACCGCTTGCAATTCAAATCAATGAAGCGCAAAAGCGTCAAATACAAATTAAGGAGGATTTGAACATGGAAAAGTTTTATGTAGTAAGAACACACAGCGCAGGAGTTTTTGCCGGCAATATCAAGGCGCGTGATGGTGACACTATCACAATGTCGAACGCCATCAGGTTATGGCGATGGGAAGGGGCAAATACATTGTCTGAAATTGCAATGGAAGGTGTTCAGAAGCCGGATGCTTGTAAATTCTCAGTGCCGGTTGATGAAATAATTTTGTTTAATGTGAAGGAAATAATTACAGCCACGACCAAGGCTGAGGACAGTATTAAGGCTGTTAAGGTAAGTAAGTGGTGGAAATAATGGTTTCCGCGGATGATATAAAAAAATTCCTGTTTGGCTTTGGCAGTGGCGATGGCAGTGGCAGTGGCGATGGCGATGGCTTTGGTAGTGGCGATGGCGATGGCAGTGGCAGTGGCGATGGCGATGGCTTTGGCAGTGGCGATGGCGATGGCGATGGCGATGGCTTTGGCAGTGGCGATGGCAGTGGCGATGGCGATGGCAGTGGCGGTGGCTTTGGCGGTGGCGATGGTTATGACTTTAAATTGAAATCTATCGATGGATGCGATGTCTATTATGTAGATGGGGTACCATCTGTGTTTCGTAAAATTAGCGGGGATATTGCAAGGGGCGCAATGGTGCGAAATGACAGTTTTATGTTTCAACCGTGCTATATCGCGAAACATGCGGGATATTTCGCACATGGCGCGACCGCCAAGGAGGCGATGCGTGATGCGGAGAATAAACTGTATGCCACGTTGGATATTGATAAAAAGATCGCCGAATTTAAAGTACTATTTAAACCCGGCACGGAATATAAAAATCAAATGTATTTTGACTGGCATTATATCCTAACCGGATCGTGCACGGAAGGTCGCAAGCTATTTATGTCGGAACGTGGACTGACCTTAGACGGCAGCATGACACCGGAGCAGTTCATCCAAACCATCAAGAGGCACCACGGCTGGAACCAAATAAGAGAATTGGAAAGTGTATATTGTAAGCAAGATACGTAATTAATTAAGTTTTTTAGTGTGGTGGCGGAATGGGTAGACGCTAGTGCCTGTGTAGCAGAGCAGGCCTTTGAGATACGAAGCATGTGGGGTTCAAATCCCCACCCACACAAGCGTGCGAAACCAGGAGCAGCAACAGACATTTTTTTAGCCTCTCTTTCAAAATGTCGTAGCCCGCCGGTCAATCCACGGTGCCACGGTTTTAGGTGATAACATGCAAACCTGTTTTGGACTGCGGAGGGAAAACAAAAAAAGAACATGTGACAGTTCGGAGAGACGAACGTTGCGCCGTTAGCTCAAGTGAGGTGCAATACGGGTAGAGCGGCAGCTGTACGCTGCAGGGGGTTCGATTCCCTCACGGCGCAAGTTTAGCATGGGTGGCGAGAGTCATAGCTTGTTAAGGCGAATCCCCATATAGCCTTAACCTCAAGCACACACGGGAACTTTGACTATACAATCCTACTGGGCAAGAAGTGTGTTAAGAATGGATTGACGGCTCGGAGAGACGAGCATTTTAAATCACGAAAGGATGAATCTATGATTAATTATTATGAGCACTGCGCAGCACTAACTGATCCAATTCAGTCCGGACAGCGGGTTTATCATCACCTGCATCCGGTGGCCGCAGTGCTATATTTAATTGCGCTTTCAATATCAATTGCCATGGCCGTTTGCGCTGTAGGGCGTTATTTGAAAAATCTAAACAAGCAATAAAACAACATAAATTCATTTCGGGGGGTAATTGTTTTTGGCATCAAGAAGAATGTTCGATAAGGGTATTATCGATACGGATAGATTTTTAGATATGCCGCTAAGCACCAGGGCGCTGTACTTCTTTCTTGGTATGGAGGCAGACGACTATGGGTTTGTATCGCCAAGGAGAACAATAAAGATTCATGGTGGCAGTGAAGATGACATTAAGGTGTTGATTGCGAAAAAGTTTGCAATTGCGTTTGATAGTGGCGTCATTGTGATTACGGATTGGCACAAGCATAACTGGATAGATAAACGGTATGTTAAGCCAACTGAATACATGGATGAATATAACTCCTTGTGTATTATAAACAAACAGTACTATCTTCGTGACTCGGAGGAGGCAATAAGAGTTCTTGATAACTCTATCGTGCATAATATAGAACACTCCGGCGATTCACAGGAACACCACAGGAGCACCACAAGGGAAACCCATGAGCAACACAAGAGCACCACAGGGGATTCACAGGGGAAACCCATGAGCAACACAAGTGAACCACAAGGGAACTCTTGTGATTCCCCTGTACAGTATAGTATAGATAAGTTAAGTATAGGTAATAATAGTTTAGATAATATAAATACTTCTTGCACAGAGCTATCGGCTGGCGCCGATCCTCCATGCTGCAAAACGGCAGTAACAACCAAAACAAAAACACAGCAGACAATCACTAAGCCTGCTGTAATAAACATACCCTTGAACGACAAGACCGAGTTTCCTGTGTATCAATCGGACGTTGATGAATGGATTGAACTCTACCCTGCTGTTGATGTTATGCAGGAACTGAGAGAAATGAGGGATTGGTCAATAAGCAACCCTGAGAAGCGCAAAACAAAAAAAGGTGCTCGGAGTTTTATAAGCAAATGGCTTGCAAGGGAGCAGGATAAGGGTGGACGTGGTTATCAAAGACAAGGAAGTTCACCACAAAATACAAGGGCCGATCCGTTTTTGGATCAGGCCAGACAGGCGGTAGCAAATGCAGCAGCAAGTATCAACAACAGCTCATAAAAATCCGTTGACTTTGACGGAGATGATGAGAGCACAAATCGTTGAAAAATACAGCATGAGTGATCAGCAGTTGGCAGAATACACTGCAACCGTGTCAATTGGGCTGTTTAAGCTACGCACAGCATACTCAACGCAGGCACGGAACTACACTGCCGAGGAGGCGGACGCTTTGACGGCGTTGTGGCTTGAGCATTTTGTGATGACTCCGGCAGACGTGCTTTATGATGCCATAAACCGATTCATAAAGACAAATAACAGCGGGTTTTATCCGTCCGTTGGTCAAATTATGAGTCATGTGGACGAGATCATTGCAGAGCGAAAATACGCTGAATATGAACGCATTGAGCGTATTTTGCAACATGAAAAATACATGCAAATCACAGGAGGTTTTTGATGAGAATACAAAATATTCCACTAGATCGGTTATATCCGCACCCGGACAATCCACGTAAGAATTTAGGGGACTTGTCGGAGCTTAGTAATAGCATTAAGGCACAAGGTGTGTTGCAGAACTTAACCGTTGTTCCTGCCAACATTGAAAAATATCAACGCGAAGTTGGTGGAAAAAAAGCATATACCGGTGATTATAAAATTATCATTGGCCACCGCCGACATGCCGCAGCCAATATGGCCGGACGTTCAGATGTTCCATGCGAAATCACTGTTGATATGGACGAAAAAACACAAATCGCAACAATGATGCTTGAAAACATGCAGCGCAATCAATTGACGCTCATTGAAGAGGCACAAGGGTTTCAATTGTTGCTTGATTTGGGCAGCAGCTTTAACGACATCAGTGCAATGACCGGCATGTCTGAAACAACGGTGCGGCGCCGTGTGAAAATTATTAAAACATTTGGCGCGGAAGCCATTGAGCGTGTGCAAGGCAGACCAATCACTTTTGATGATTATGAACAGCTTTACAAGATAAAAGATCCGGACACACAGGCTAAATTGCTTGAAAAAATCGGCACAGTTAATTGGGCGTGGGAAATAAAAGGAGCATTAAGTCATCAAGCTTCGGAGACGATCAAAGCCGAAATGATTAAAGTGATTGCCGGCATTGCAATAAAGGTTACGCAAGATGAAATGCGACGCGCTCCAAAACGCAACACGCTTAGTTTTTACAATTTCAGCGATAAAGAATTTGAGGAAATTTGTTCTTTTGCGAAAGAAATAAGGGACGGTGTTGGTTCATATGCAGGGGTTGATGTATTTTATTCAGTTGGCGATAGGTATGGTGGTATTGTCATCTACACACTCGAAGATGCTGCTGTTGATGTTGCCGAAAAAAATAAAGCAGCCGCTAAAAAAGCAGAGATGGCAGAAAAATACGAGCACATGAAAGGGTTATTTAAACAGGCTTATGAAATGCGGGTGTCGTTCGTTAAAAAAATAAACCCTACGGCAGAAAACAGGGATATTGTTAAGTTTTTCGCAGCTGAAATTTTAATGTGCGGCTATAGAACATGTGAAGATGTTTATTGTGATATTTTTGATATTAAAGGTGGACTCAGGCCGCATTGGAGTGACAGCAAAAAGGAGACACAGGTTGAAGCTGCAAGTCGAATTCTTGGCGAAAACTGCAATACATCCAATGTGTATGCATTTTTATTAAAAAGTGCATATGTGAATATAGAAGATCCAGATGCTTCATGTGTCAATATGAATTTAAAACACTATCAAAACAATTTGCTTGAAAAAACATACAAATGGATTGCAAAACTTGGTTATGTTATGAGCGATGAAGAAAAGGCATTGGTGTACGGAACGCACCCACTCTATGTCAAAGATGGGGAGCCTGATCAATGATGCACATGACAATAGATGAATACAATAAGTTTTTTGCAAAAAAAGCGAAACAAAATAAATATCGCAACATCAAAACCGAAGTTGATGGCATTATTTTTGATAGTAAAGCAGAAGCGCGCCGGTACGGTGAGTTGAAGCTTATGGCAAAAGCCAATGAAATCATGGGTTTTGGCATACAACCATCGTTTGTGCTGCCGGGTGGAGTTAGGTATCGACCTGACTTTATTGTCTGCGGCAAGGATGGCAAGGTGTGGTGCGAAGACGTTAAGTCGGCAGGCACACTAACAGAAGGATTTAAAATTAAGCACAAATTGTGGTTGGCTCATTATAAATGGCTTGAGCTTAAAATTGTGCGGTATTAAACAATATATTAAAGCGGGTGGTGGACGGAGATGAATAAAATAATACTTGATCCGTGTTGCGGAGGTAAGATGTTTTGGTTTGACAAACAGAATCCACATGTGTTGTTTTGCGACAATCGTGAAGTGAGTACTGTTGCCAACGATGGCCGGAATTTTGAAGTCGCTCCCGACATAGTGTGTGATTTTCAAAATCTTCCGTTCCCGGATAAGCAATTTGTTCATGTTGTATTTGATCCGCCTCAAATGCTGTATGCCGGGCGAGGCGGCCAAATGGCTTTGCATTACACGGTTTTGCCAAAAGAATGGCAATCGGTCATTAAAGCCGGATTTGACGAATGTTGGCGCGTTTTGGCTGACAATGGAACACTGATATTTAAGTGGAGCGAGCATGACATTCCGCTTAAAAAAGTATTGGATGTAATTGGCCGTGAACCGCTTTATGGTCACAAATCCGGAAAACGCAGCATGACACATTGGCTTGCATTTGTAAAGACGGATGGATCATCGTCAGTCCGAAAAACACAGATATAGGGTGGTGCAGTATGAAATTTATTCTTAAACCGCGTTGTTCCATTCATATGAGTAAAGCAATTGAAAAATTTTATGATTATATGGACCAAAACTACGGTACCGATGTTGTGGTCGATCGCACGATTAGGGAGATTGCGGATGAAATCGGTTACGGTTTTAGCACTATATATAATTATTTTGAAAAATTAAAATGGCATGAAGTTCTTGAAATTATCGAAAGACCCAGCACCGGCCCCAAGAAAGGTCGTAAAAGAGGGCCGTATAAGAAAAATAAAAAACAATGTCCCATAAATAACACTGCCCAAATGGGATGCGCTCCGGATGGCGATGAGATCGTTGACGCAAAACAAGAATTTTTACACTCAATAGCTGATTTGTTGGGGTTAGCGGGGAATAATAAAGACGAAGCAGCAATGCTTAACGATGAAATAAGTAATGCACTGGAGTTGTATGGCGAAAAAATAATCATATCGTTGGGGCAGGCTTACGAAAATATGCAATCACGTGCTTTGGATGCTGAAAATAAATTAAAGCGACTCATTAAGGCATTCAGAGCGGGGCTTTCCGAAGCCGGTCAATTGTAAAATGCGCATCGGATTAATTGATGTCGATTCCCATAATTTCCCGAATATTCCACTTATGAAATTATCGGCACACCATAAATCTTTCGGTTATGAAGTCGAATGGTACAACCCATTTGGCATGAAATACGACATCGTGTATATCTCAAAGGTGTTCACATTTTCACAGGACTTTAATTGTGTAATAAACGCAGACAAAGTAATTATGGGGGGGGTGGATATACAGCCGGAATTGATGGTTGTGAATATATGCAGATGCTTCCGGCTGATGTTGAGAAGCAATACCCCGATTACAGCCTTTATCCGCAGTACAAGGAAGCATATGGGTTTTTGACACGTGGATGTCCGCGCGATTGCTCATTCTGCATTGTGTCTCAAAAGGAAGGGCGAAAATCAATACAGGTCGCTGATTTACATGATTTTTGGCGACATCAGAAAACGATAAAATTGCTCGATCCAAATCTGCTTGCCTGTGCCGACCACGAACGGTTGTTGGTGCAGCTTGCAGAATCCGGTGCGTGGGTGGATTACACACAAGGGCTTGATGTGCGGTTGCTAGATAGAGATGTTATCCAATTGCTGAATCAAGTTAAGTGTAAAAATATACACTTCGCATGGGATAATCCAAGCGAAGATTTAACAAAACAATTTGAACTATTTAACAAGTATTCAACGAATCAAGATCCGCGCAAGAAGAGTGTATATGTCTTAACAAACCACAACAGCACACACGAACAAGACTTGTACCGTATTTATCGGCTCAAAGAATTAGGATATACACCATATATAATGATTTACGAAAAGCAAGCCGCACCGAGAATCACAAGACACTTGGCGCGGTGGGTGAATAACAAACAATTATTTAGGAGTGTTGAGCGCTTCGAGGATTATGATCACAAAATTGCGTGAAGGGGAAGGTCGGTGTGTCACTTATAGAATATACCCTTGATGGGAAACAGGACAAGGTGAAAATCGCAATTGAGCGAATAAAAGCATTTGACCCGTTGACAAATGGACACATGGATGCACCATATTACGTGGCGTATAGCGGCGGAAAAGATAGCGATGTGATCCGTATTCTCTTTGGGCTTGCGAACGTTCGTCATGACCTCGTACACAATCATACTACCGTAGATGCGCCGGAGACCGTGCGTTATATTCGTTCAATTCCAAGCATGCAAATATCTTATCCTGATATTTCAATGTGGGAATTGATAGTAAAAAAGAAAATCCCACCAACGAGACTTATGCGGTATTGTTGCGAGCACTTGAAGGAGCGTGGTGGCGCGGGGCGTTTCGTTGTTACAGGTGTTCGATGGAAGGAAAGTACTGCAAGAGCCAAGCGGCGCGGAAGTGTGGAGGCCATGAACAACGGACGCGACAATAACAGGATTATATTGAACGCAGATAATAACCAGCACCGGAAGCTGATAGAATCATGTACTTCTAAAAGCAAGTTTATGCTTAATCCTATTGTGGACTGGACGGATGATGATGTATGGGAGTTTCTACATGCTCATGGATGTAATTCTAATCCTCTTTATGCATGTGGCTTTAAGCGCGTGGGATGCATTGGATGCCCAATGGCGGGAAGCAATGGCATGATAAAAGCATTTGAGCTATACCCAAAATATAAAGCCAATTATATAAGAGCATTTGAAAAAATGCTCAAAGAGCGAAATATACGCGAGATGCCATCTAATAACTGGAATACAGGCGAAGATGTATATAATTGGTGGATAGCATCCGACAAAAAAAGCAAATGCGATTCTCGACAAATGAGTATATTGATGATTTATTGAGGTCTAAAATCGTGGTCATAAAGTGAAAGGACGGATTGCATGACAAAAAAGGAATACCTTGAAGTATTGAAACGCTATTCGATGGTTGATGTGTCCGAATGTCCACCATCAGCTCATCGTGATATTGTAAAAATATCTAACTATGTACAGGGGTTAGAACGCGACCGCAAACAACTCCGCAAATCATTAAAAAATGCAAAAGCAAAGGTTGCAAGTGCTAAAAATGAGGTCAATCGGCTCAATGTCAAGGTCAGCACATTAGAATCAACTTGAATTGATAGACCGAAGTACGAACTTCGATGCAGTGAGGTTGATTTAAGTAAAATCGAATTGAACCCATGCCCAATCTGCAGTGAGCAGCCCGATATATATCAATTGAACTTATGCGGCTTCATCATTGGCGGTGGCGGGATTCATTGTCCGAAATGCAAGACAACCACAAAAACATTCTTTAGCACGGAATGGTGGAATGATGCACAGGAGGCATGGAATAATAGGCGGTTTACTGCTCAAAGCAAAGCGTATGAAAAGCCCAGAAATCAAATATTTGGAGCGAACAACTAATACAGGAAATGCCGTTTTAATGGGAGGGCTGCAATGCCAGAAATCACAATTCAATTAGATAAATTCCAGTATCCAATCGTCAAGCGAGTGCTTGAAACGGAACTGAGCGCAATGAAAATATTATGTGAAGTATTTGAAAAGCAAGGTCATGAAAGTGACAGGGTGGAGTGTAAAAAAATCGCAGATTCCGTCATTGATTTGTTGGATGATATTAACCTCAAGGCTGAAATTACTTGGGGCAAAAGAATGGTGGCTGCTTTACGTAAAGCGGGTTAATTGAAAGGATTGCTGTGAAATGACAGTTTTTGAGTTCTTAAAGGCAACAGAAATACGTGAACAGCCACACATGCCGCGTCCTCGTGTAATTTGCGCAGACGGGTTTGAGGTTTCTATACAGCACGGATATGGCAATTATTGCAATATTTAGTTTATAAAAGCTTGCCGGTTGGAACATATCGCATACGACACTGTTGAAATTTGCTATCCATCGCAGCGCGTAGATGAATGGATGCCATATTGTAAAAATGAAAATTATCATATCGGTATGGTATATGGCTATGTTCCACTGGATGTTGTTGAATCAGCAATTGCAATGCATGGTGGGATAATTGGCTCAAACAATGAGGGTGAGAAGTTTAGCATTGAGCAATTGGGCGATGAGGGAGTGGAGTAATAAATGTTTGGGTTATTTAAGAAGCCGGCCTGCCCTTATTGCAAGGGAAGTAATCTGTATTTGAAGCGCACAAGTCCGATGGAGGTGCTTGGGTGTCGGGATTGTGAGAAAAAGACTAAGTTGCTTGAAAAGAAGGGTTTATCACGGCGAGAAATTGAAAAAATTATAAAGGGATGATTTATATGAGTGATGGATATTGCATCGCGGAAAGCATGCAGGCCAAGATGAAGCGCATACTAGAAATGAGGAAAAGTAGTGACGATGACATTTGAACTTTGGCACATTATCGCACTGATTGTGGCCGTGGTGGCATATACGTTGTTTGTCGTATATCAATATCAGAATGTTGATGGCGATGGTATGATCTCGGCTTGGCGCATGGTAGCCATAATACTACTAATAGTTTTACTTGTTCCATTCTGTGTTGTTGCATATATTCCGCACTGGATATATCACTTCTTTAAACCGTTGAGGTACGAACCGCGGGTACTGTATCGGAAGCATGATGCTCTTATTAGAAAAATGCAACAAGAAGCGGGACTAAAACCCCATAAACGATATTATCACTTATGGCGCAATGTGTATCTTGATGTGTACGCCCAATGGTGGCGGCCGGGTCATGCATACTTGACGAGAATAAATTGGAGGGCTTGATAATATGGGTGTTATGAAGGATATTATGGTTAGTATTCTGCTGAAACACTGTGTTGGTGAGAAACAATGACACGCAGTGAAATTACGACATTTTTAAACGAATTGTTTGAGCATCATCACAAAAACATGTGCTACGCCAAAGAGGTCACTTTTAACTACGGGATGCAAGACATGTTCCGTGTTGACTATGTAACCTTTAAGCCGAGAAACCAATCGGTGAGCGGCATTGAGCAGGGCATTGTTACTGCCTATGAAATTAAGTCGTGCCTTGACGACTACAAAAGTAAAAATGGTCATAATATGTTTTTTGATAAAAACTACTACGTTATGACCATGGAGACACTGGTGGCAATAGATGCGCGTGTAAAGTGGTTGGACTGGGGGCGTGGTTGTTACGTACCCGTGCCGCAGAGGTGGACGGTGCAACAGGAACGTGAAACACCAACTAAGTTTGGGACACTGGACTTCAAGGCAGAAATGCAACGGTTGGCGCGATGGGATTTGGTGTGCGCCATTAAAACAAAACAACAAGATAGGAATATACCACTATCAACATGCCTGTTTAATATGTTGCGGAGCGGGAAATGACGAATGGGTATGTGGAGGAGAAATGATTAAATATGCCGCAATTAAAAAGACTGAGACCGAAATATATATTGGTTGGCATCATCACCATATCTTGTGGTGCATGCCGATGGGGTATCTAAGTGATTGCGCGCAGGGGTTTGTAACTACTGGTGGGCGGTTTGTTGACCGGGAAGAAGGCTTGAAAATCGCAACAGAACACAATCAGATTGTGAAAAAGCATGGTTATTTGAACGAGTTGTTCTCTGAAGATATGTGGAGGGTACGCGATGATAGCCCGTTGCGGTTTGCAAAGTTGATGGAAACGAGTGATTTTGTGTGAAGTATAGCTATAAATTATGTTCGGGATGTATGTGTTACGGTACTGCGCGTTGTGTCCATGCGGGATTACAATCACCGCTTCAGTACGCATGTGCAGTATATACGGACAAACCAATGGCACGGACAAACAGCACATTGGATATGTCGGTGGGGTTGAAGTTGGTCAAGATGCCCAAACTGCTTACGGATAAATATGATTAAGGGGGTTGAGTGGCGATGACTCGTGCACTCTTGGAGAAAATCAGAGAATATGCCAAAAAAGATGGCAGTCAATATGGTGTGTCGGTGGTGCGTAGCTTACTGGCGCACATAGATGAACTGGAAGTAGGGCACAAAAAACGTATTAATGAGATGTATATGCGTTATAAGACACAGTCAGGCGGCGCGCTAGCAACGATGGCGGCAATGGGACAATGGCCAGCAATGAGATGTGTAGATGAGTCGATTAAAAAAAGTATTGAACGCGATATACAAGCTGAACAAAACCGATGATGAAGTGCTTGAATGGTTTTTAGATGGATTGGGAGAAGATGATGAGTAGTGAATTAATTGATAGGCTCAAAAGGATGTCAGCCTCTGTGTATCTTGCGGTTGATTCGGAAGGTGTTGCAAGGGATATTAGCGCAACAATCCTTGAAGCGGCAAATCGAATCGAAGAACTTGAAGTAGAGGCAGGAGCAATCAGAGAAAGATATTGCGCATGGAGCCAAGACCATAACGGGGCATATGGTCAACGTCCTGTGGTCTGACGTGGGAGATGAGTAATCCCGAATCGCCGAAAGAAAACGATATGTATTTTTGTCCTAAATGCGGGGCGAACATCGAAGAATTGTTATACAAGGAGTTGATCGAAGATGAGTAATTTAGTTGCGCGACTGCGGGAAGCTGCGGGTGAAATTGATGTTTGTCCGAAGGATTATGATGCACCGACATGTAATCCCAACGACGAATTGCTACTTGAGGCGGCTGATGAAATTGAAAGGCTTAAACGCAAAGTAGAGTTATTAACGCGGGAACGGGATGCGGCCGTTGCGGATTTGACCCATTATACAAAAAATTATTACGTTCAAAGCGAGAAGTTATCAACACCATGTGACTCTTGTAAATATGGGTCTAATGCGCATAATGTCGAGATTTGCGCATCGTGTGACGTTGACATTAATACACAAGATTCTAACTGGGAATGGCGGGGTGCTGACACAACATGATAACACACATATCGTACGACAAGGCATACAGACATGCCTTGCGTGATATTATGCATTTCCTGTTCTTTTGCGACAATACAATTGAAAGTCGCATGTACACAAAGAAATATTTAGAGCCATTGTTTAAGTTGATCTATGAAAATTATGAACAATTTATGCAGTCACCGGAGATGTTTCATGTTTCTTATGAAATAGATGCAAAGAAAAATATCACATATCATCTTTGCAGAGAAAAGGACAGCGGGGATGGCTTCGGTAAAGGGTTATATATAAGAACCGGCCAGTCTACCACCAGTGCAAAACATAAAGGAGGTGCAAGATGACAGATTATTGCCTGTGTTTGGAAGGGATTGAAACTAAGGCTGATTTAACAGATCTCAAATGTCTTATTGCTGAATGGATGAGTAATAAGTATTTAAAAGGACACATGGATGCTAACGGGATGTCGTCCATCGGTGAGATTAGTTTTATTACTCGAGCAAGACTTCTTCCGAACATGACGTTGAACGCAATGACGACCAATGAATTTTATGATTGTATTGCCAAATCATCGCGAGTATCACGAATAGGCCAATGCCAAACATGTGAATCATCATGGAAAACGCAATATGAAGAGCAAGTCAAAGTAAATTCTGAACTATCTAGGAGAACTCGGTTGTTGAAAGAATATATAAGCGGCAACTGTGATAGGTGTTTTATATGCCAAAAAGATGGTTCAGATCACGATGATTGCGAATTTGAAATTAATTATGATTGGATTGAGTTTTTAACTACGTGAGCGAGATTATTGAAAACCGGTTCAGTCACTCAACCAGAAATCAACAAAGGGGGTACAATCAAATGCATAAGGCAATGACCGCACAATTAACACATGGCAGCATGGCTCATTTAAAACAGCGTGGACAAAAGATAAATATAAGACTGCTTAAAAGTGCAGTTGAACGTTTATGTATTGCCTTGACGCAAAAATCAGCCGGACAGCGTGACGGTGATTCGGCTGATAAAACAGTGAATTTCAGTTCCCCGGAAATCGATTTGTGCCAATACACGATTTTATGTGAGGCAGTTGCACTTGTGTTATCCGGCAAGCTCGATGGATTGGATGATAATAATGGGATCTGAGGAGAGATAATGATGACATCAAAGGATACAAAAGACAAAATAACAAGAGCCAAAGCATAGTGTTTTGACAACGACAAGACCAAAGACCAAATGCAACGTGCGTGGGATAAAGCTTTAGTGCAAAACAATAAGAGGGGTGTTTGAAGTGAAAATAAAAAATAAACCAATAGACTTAAATAACATTTTAATGGAACAGCTGGAGCGGCTTAATGACCCCGACATCAGCGGGGATGCGCTTGCATCTGAAATTGAGCGCAGTAAAGCAATTAAAGATGTTGCAAGCGCATATATTGCCAACAATAATTCAATTATCAGTGCATGCAGGCTTCATGCTGAGTATGCCGGAGGCAGTGCGGTGACGGAATTATCTCATATCGTAAAAATCGAGCAGAAAAATGAACAGACGTAAATATACGGCGGAGCAAGTGGAGTATTTTAACATGATCGTGCCGGGTAATAGCCATGCGAAGATTGCCGAAATGTTTAATGAACGGTTTCCGGACATTCCAATGACAGTGGCGCAAGTGAAATCGACCATTAGCAATAGAGGTTTACGCACGGGAAGAAGCGGGTATTACAAAAAAGGACATGAGCCGTTTAATAAGGGCAAGCGCATGCGGGATTATGTTTCCGTAGATGCAATGTCGCGAATGGAAAAAACAATGTTCAAGCCCGGATGTCCGCCTGTGAATCATCGGCAAATCGGATCTGTTCGCATTAACTCTGAGGGGTATGAATATATAAAGGTTGCTGAACCTAATGTGTGGATTGCGTCACATTGGTTTATATGGGAGCGTGCAAACGGTCCGGTGCCAAAAAATCATGTTGTTGTATTTGCAGATGGTGACAAACAAAATATCACACTGGATAACTTGATATTGGTTTCAAGAGCTCAACATGCGGTGATGTGTAGAATGGGCCTGTACTCATCATCAGCCGATCTTACGCGATCAGGGTTGGCGTTGGCTGACTTAACAATTGCAGTCTCAGCAAAACAGGGCGCTTATGCCTCGCAAAAGGAACGATATGCGCGGCTAAAGGCAGCGGGGATGTGTGTGAGTTGCGGACAACGACCGAGCGTTATTAAGACAAATGGCAAACATGCAATTTATTGTGAGACATGCAGGGTTCGATATAAAAAAGATGCGTAGCAAGGAGTGATTTGAAATATGCTTGAGCGCGTACGAAAACATTTGCTTATGTTTCTGTCAGCTGCTGATTTCACGGCTGAACAAATGCGTAAAATTGACAGTGCCATTTCACTTGCTTTCGACGGATATGATGTTGTTAATGCGAATATTGAAAATACACTCATTGCAGACATACCCGAAGACGCACGTGCACTACAAATGTTTTTTGTGGCAAAGAAGATTGAGGGTATGAGTGAGAAGTCACTGGCATATTATCAAATTGTGCTTCGGAAGTTCTTCACATTAATACAAAAGCCACTTCCGCATATTAAAACCGATGATATACGATTCTATCTTGCAAGCAATCAAAAGTTGTCATTAACCACAGTTAATAATGAGCGGCGAATATTGTTGTCATTTTTCAATTGGCTAACAACCGAAGAATATATTATTAAAAACCCGGTAGCGCGGATCAAGAACGTCAAAGAACCTAAGGTGGTTAAAAAGCCATTTACAGACACGGAGATTGAGGAGTTGCGCGATGCAATTGATAATCATCGTGATCTTGCGATTCTGGCATTGCTTGTAAGTACAGGAATGCGTAATAGTGAAATGTGCGGACTTAATGTATCGGATGTGGACTTTGTTTCAGGTGAAGTGATTGTGAAGGGCAAAGGTAGCAAGGAGCGGATCTGCTACTTAAATGAAATCGCAAAAAAACGCATAAAAGATTACCTATCAGAAAGATCATGTGTGTCGGATGCGCTCTTTACATCTTGCGATAAATCGGGACGCAGATTGCAATCCGGTGGTGTCGGCACGATGCTCAGACAATTGGGTGTCAGAGCGGGGGTTGAGAACGTCCATGCGCATAGATTTAGACGAACTGCAGCAACTAAGGCTCTTAACAGGGGAATGCCGGTGGAGCAGGTTCAAAAAATGCTTGGGCATGAGAAAATCGATACAACCATGAGATATGCAATAGCAGCAGACAATGCGCTGAAGCATTCACATGAAAAATACATGTAGGACCCCATAAATGTACGCGATGAGGAATTGGAGTGATTATTATTAAATTTCATGAATACTACAAGGATTGGATTGAGGTTTATAAAAAAGGAATCGTAAAGCAAGTTACAATTGTTAAGTACATGGCAACACACAAGCACTTGGTAAGATTGGTACCGGATTTAGAGCTCGCGGACTTCAATAAAAAAAACATTTCAAAAGCTGATGAATGACTTCGGAAGAGACCATTCGCGCACAACATGTATGGATTTTAAAGTTCAAGTGCTGGCTGCTGCTACTGAAGCATATGAAGAAGGCAAATTGGACAAGCCGCCGTCATGGAAAATACAAGTGATGGATAACCCCAAGATGATTCGGAAGAAAAAGTTCCTGAACGAATCAGAGGTAAAAAAATTAATTGAAGCATTGGACTTGACCACTCTGACCTACGATGTTGGGCAGCGTATCAAGACAAGCCGGCTGCTAAAATCCGGTATGACGCCTAATTATGATTTAATGATCTACTTAGCGCTTAAAACAGGATTGAGGTTTGCTGAGATTTGTGCTCTACATCAAAGTGATTTCTGTTTTGAAACACGGATGCTTAATGTTGATAAGACATTGAATTATAAATTTAACATGCAAATTGAAAACCGAACCAAAACAATATCATCAAAAAGACGGATAGCACTGGATGTCGGTACATGCTGGATCTTTAAATCGTTGTTTGATAAAGACACGCATGACAACCCAATATTTATCCCTGATGGCTTTAGAATGTTTTCGTCAACAGTAAACAACCGCCTGAATGCGCTCTGTAAAGAACAGGGCATTACGGGAATTAGTTTTCACGGGCTCAGGCACACACATGGATCATTGTTGCTTGGTAATGGTATTTCAATGCATTCAATTTCAAAGCGGCTTGGTCACGCAAAGGTTTCTATCACGCAAGATATCTATTTACACTTAACACAAGAAATTGAAAACAAAGACAATGACCTTATCGCAGGAAGGCTTGCAGGGTTTTAAGGAAGGGTTAATGATGGCAAAGAAGACAACATCAATTTTTAAAAGCTATACCAATCAGATTCATGAAATATTGGGTATCAACGATATTTTTAGAGCACCGGACAGGATGATGGAGATCTTGCTTGATAAGCCAAAGCGCGAAGAGGTTTTCATGCAGTTCTTGGACTTGTTTGATGGTAATGTTGTTGATGACATGTTTCATGCGTACTACCAAGAAGAGGCGGCGCAGCGCAGCAAGATGAAGCAGGACTTCACACCGCCATCGCTGGGCAAGCTTTTGGCGGAAATCGTTCAATTGCAACAACAGGACGGAACATATTACGAGTGTGCAGCGGGTACAGGGGGATTGATGATTGCCAAGTGGAATGAAGAGCGCATGAAAGCGGATCCATTTACGTACAAGCCGTCAGATTATTTTTACCACTGTGAAGATCTTAGCGACAGAGCCTTGCCGTTTTTGATTTTTAATATGGCAATCAGGGGCATGAATGGTGTTGTGGTTCACTGCGACAGTTTAACGCGTGAATGCTACGGAGCGTTTTTTATACAAAATGATTATAACTGCTGTTTAAAGTTTTCCAATATCAATGTCATGCCGTACACGGATTTAGTTGCAAGGGAATTACAGGTGAAATTTATCGAGGAGCGGTATCCGGTGCAAATTGAATCTCCGTGGCCGTTTGATATGAGTATTGAGGAGGTTAAGCAATTGGCTGAAACCGCATAAAAAAAATCGCCCTCCAATTTTGCAAGGACGATGTAGTGACTCGACACCACTATTATATCAAGTCATTTGACAAGATGTCAAAACTATTTAATTGGAGTGTGTATTATGGCAAATTCGGAAAATCAAGTGAATCAAACAAATGTTGTTTCGTTGGATCCCGCGCTCATTAGCGCAATCGTGAAGGAAGTTAGGGTTGCAGTTCACGATGAAACTGTGCGGCTGACAAAAGATCGAAATGCGAGAAGGCGCAGAGGTGTTAAGAAGCTGCTTCGTAATTATCGGTCGTTAGCGGGTCACAGGGATAATGCAGTATTTAGCGCGGATGATGTTGACCAGGGCGGAGGGTTCACACTTGCAGATATCCTTGAGAGTATACAATCTGGCGGGGAATTTGAAGTTGTTAGTATCCGGAAGTCCGCCGTGCGCACAAGAATAATTATGGATCATGTTGATGTTATGCTTGGCGTGTATAAAGCATGTTGCGAACAATCTTCGCGGGATGAAGATGCGCGGCGTTACAGAGTTATATATGATCTGTATCTTGCCGATGAGGCAAAAACATACGCACTGATAGCCAATGATGAGCATGTGGATAAGAGTACAGTTTATCGTGATGCAGAAATTGCAATTGAACAATTTACAGTGCTTCTTTTCGGAATTGACGCGTTGGAGAATGAAATATAAGTGTTGATGCGAAAAACATGCGAAACGAATCCGAATTTCTTATGATATAATAATAGCGTGAAAAATTGTAATCTTGCTTCCGCGGGGAGCATTTTGCCCATGCAGTTGGCTGTGTGGGCTTTTTTTATACAAAAAATCTATTACGGCAAAACAAGCGGCACAGACCCTACCACTGCGTTGCTTGTCCGGAAAAAGGCGGACTGAAATGAATGGTAGGAGAAAAAGCACGGAACGCATGGAGCATGTTAATGTTAATGTGTTGATTCCGTACGCAAGAAATGCACGCACGCATGACGAATCGCAAATCAACCAATTGCGTTCAAGTATTCGTGAGTTTGGATTTGTAAATCCTGTGCTTATTGATGAAGAGTTTAACATCATAGCGGGTCACGGGCGTGTAGTTGCTGCAAGGGCTGAAGGTATTGAAACAGTTCCATGCGTGTATGTCGAGCATTTATCTGAATCTCAAAAGAAGGCTTATATAATAGCCGACAATAAATTGGCGCTGAATGCCGGATGGGATGAAGATTTGCTTGCGCTTGAAATCGAAGAATTGCAACTGCTTGATTTCGATATGGACATGATTGGTTTTAGCGATGAAGAGCTCGGAGCGTTTTTTAATGATAATGACGGGCCGGAGCATGCGTTAGATGCTCATGATGATTGCTTTGATGAGCGTGCCGCGGACACAGAGGTTGTTAACCCAATCTCTCAGCGGGGTGATGTGTGGCAACTTGGCCGTCACTATCTCATGTGCGGCGACAGCACAGCATCAGCGGATGTTGAGATGCTCATGGGTGGTGTGAAGGCAAGGTGTGTGTTCACAGATCCGCCGTGGAATGTTGACTATGGTTCAGATGCTAATCATCCGAGCTGGAAGGCAAGACAAATTTTAAATGACAAAATGAGCGCTGAAGATTTCGGTGCTTTTTTATTTTCTGCTTTTAAATGCATGGCTGCTGTTTCAGAGCCCGGATGCATGACATATGTGGTGATGTCTGCGCAAGAATGGGGCAATATCATGACGGCCATGTGCGAAGCGGGGTATCACTGGTCCAGCACAATTATATGGGCCAAAGATTCATTGGTGCTTTCGCGCAAAGATTATCATACGCAATATGAGCCTATATGGTACGGCTGGTTGGATGGAAGGCGTTTAAGTCCATTAGAGGATAGAAAGCAATCCGACTTATGGCAGATTCCGCGGCCAAAAGCATCACCGGAACACCCAACAATGAAGCCGGTGGAATTAGTTGCAAGGGCACTTTTAAATAGTTCGAACGAAAACGATGTGGTTTTGGATTTGTTTGGCGGAAGTTTTACAACAGGAATTGCTGCGGAAAAAACAGGACGTGTCTGTTATGCGATGGAGCTGGATCCGAAATATGTGGATGTGTCCGTGATGCGGTACATTGAATTAATTGGTGGCAACGACAACGTTTATTTAATGCGCAATGGGGAGCGAATCCCTTATGTTAATGTACAATTTTAGCTTAATGATATGCACCGGCTCACGGTGCGCTTTTACATAGACCGCAGGTCTTTTTTAAATAGACATATATCACCTGAGAGGAGAAAACGCAATGCAAAGATATCAAATAACAGAATCGAAGCCGGTGGGGAAAGATCAGCGAATCTGTACAATTTTCATTGAGGACAGGGCTGCTCTTGATGAGATTCCGGTTGCAATCAGCGACACATTCGCAATTGGTAGTGTGGCATATACTCCGCAATTCAATGTGTACTTCTTCACAACTGATGGATGGGTGGTGAGTTAATGGATCCTGTTGATATTGGCATAGCATTAAAAAAAGCACGAGCATATATCGAGGATGCGGCTCTTAATGGTGTGACGATTAATTATCCGTTTGTTGACCCAAGCAACAACCACTTAATGATCTTTGATCCTGAGCAGGGTAGGTTTGTGGATAGCGGGATTCCGGTGGATGATGGATCATTGTCAAAACATATTGGTGCGATAGGTGATGCACATGGAGCCGCAACAGAAACCGAAGCGGGGTTCATGTCGCCGGAGGACAAGACAAAACTGGACGGATTGCCGGATGATTTTGAAGATCTTGCATCTTCGGCATTCATCCCCGATTACGACCGTATATCCGCGCCATTAATTGAGCCCACAAATGGCATATTCCCGGATGTGTGGGAATGGATAGTGGAAGAAAAAGGCTTCATTCGCGCAGAGGCCGGAGCAAATTCAATTGATTCCGGATGGATGCGATTGAATGTTTTTGTTAACAATATCCGCTGGGTGTGGAGGGACACAAGCTCCGCACACAGCACAGGGAATTTATTGCGCGTGGATGGCGTAGTAGAAGTTGCCAAAGGTGATGTTGTTCGCGTTGAAGTACACAAACGTGAGAGCTTGATTGACAACTACTATGTCAATGCATGGTTTGCACCGCCAAGAGGCGTTGTGCTTGATACCGCCGAGCGCGGTAATGACGGCACGACACCGCACATCGGCGAAAACGGTAACTGGTGGATTGGTGACATTGATACCGGACATCATGTTCCAACCGACAACGACAGAGTTGTCAGATTTAACGGTATTATCCAAGTGAACAGATGGGCAAAGGTCGCAGAGTTCTCCACCACTACCGGAGCCGGTTTTGATTTATTGTTAAGTGTGACATCAAATCGAGTAGCCGTAAGACCGGCGAACGGTCTACTGCAAATATCGTTGACACGTTCGGGTGGCACATTGAACGCCTTCGAACCAACTTCGACAGGAAACTCTCACGTCTCTCGTTTTAGTTGGGTATTGAACGAGGGCTTTGATGCAACAGTCCCAATCCGGAATATGTTCAGGTTGTACCATGATTTAGAAAATAATAAGGTTTCGCTATGGTGTGGAGGCGTTAATCCGGTGTCAACAGCCGGACAGATGCTATTTACCGTTCTGACAGAATCTGTTTCAGGGGAACCCCAAAGCATCGGGAACCGTTGGACGTTTTTTGACAGAGAGCCAACAGTGGCAGAATCTGAATTGCCGGATATGCCATTTGTACGTCCAAGTCAATGCTGGACGACCGCGCGCAGACAACCAATGACGCTGCAACCCAGCGCAACGGAATTTAACAGATTCACCGAGCAACAACTTTCAAGGTATTTAGCGGGTGACACTATAATATATGTACCGGAAAGCGATGTTGTTGGTGAAACGATAAGCATCAGGGGATTCTACGGTCCCGGTATGTTAATATTACGCCCAGCTGGTGATATATCTATGGACAGTGCAAATACGCGAAGATTTTCGCGCTTGTCAATTAGAGATAATGCTGTCCCTAGAATCATAATACAAGGGTTGGGATTTGAAGGTGAAACCGGAAGCATTATTGAAATAACCGGAAATTCAGTAAGAGAAATCACACTCGACAGAGTGCGCATAAACGGAAACGGTAACGTTGGTATCCGTGTTGCATCGTCAACTGTGAGCGCCGAAGAAATAGAAGTTAATAGGTGTTCCGATGTATTCTCGGTGACGGACAGAGCAACAGTTTTTGCCCGCCACGTCACAGGCAGTGGCAATAATCGCACCTTCATATCGATGGGTCAAGCGAATATACATTTAAGAGAACTCACAGAATCGTATTGGGGTATATCCAATATATTATCAGCACGCTCATCCGCAGGTAATGTTTGGACACATCAAGGCGTGTTGTTGCTGCCAAGGACTAATCATCCCGCCGCCGTGACAATAGAAGTCGAAGACATTGCCTTGTATTTGTCGTTCCTTCCGGAGTCCCTAAACTCGAACATCACAATAAACGTCCGACCGGGCACCTTCGGGGTAGTGGGAAGTATTCCTGTTTTCGTCCGGAACCATACCGGTCCGGGAAGAATCACAATCCGCGCAGTGGACGAGAATGGCAATCTCGTTGGTGTAGGTTCAGACACTCATCAAGTGCACAGATTCGAGATATCGGCTTGCAGCTTGTCTCAAATCCTAATACATGGGTTCATGACAACCTCAGCCACTGTGCCCGGC
>Ga0209755_10001133_pt1 | contig 43867 bp, 36 predicted proteins | sample TergutCo191P1_FD_187301 | JGI IMG/M metagenome (GOLD analysis project Ga0209755, IMG submission 187301) | Cornitermes sp. P1 segment gut microbial communities from Petit-Saut dam, French Guiana - Co191P1 (SPAdes) (version 2) | ecosystem: Host-associated > Arthropoda: Insects > Digestive system... | reverse complement strand
AGCGGGCGATGACTATGAACGCGATTAGTAGCGGCCCGAGTTCCCTTGTGACGATTATGATCAGCAGTTGGTAGATAAGCTGATGCTGGCCAAGGCCCATGAGAAAGGGAAAGCCGATTATGCCCACCGCCGCGCCTATTCCCAGCGCGAGCATGGTGGCTATGCCCATGGCCTGCACGAAGGTAAAGTAAATCTGCATAACCAGCACCCGTAGCGAGACATGCCGGCCCTTTACGAACGAACCCACGGCCACCACGATTCTGGCGAAGATGCCGAGTCTGTAGAAGAGTGTTGAGCTTTGGGCTGGTAGTTTCACCATAGGTATATATAAGTATACATCAAAACGGGCGCGCATAGCCAACAAGTTACGCTGCAAACTGCAGACGGTTTTTACACATCTATTGGCTTGACAAAATATCCTAAAACTGTCATCATTGACACGGTATGAATATGGTATGTGGTTTCGAATTTAATCAAGTACTGGGCGCGTGTATGAGAAAACATACATTTCCCCTTCTTCCCCCTGCTCTTCAAGATCGCCGCGTTTGAAATAAACTTGAGGCGAAATTCGTATGCTGTCCCCCATGGATACCCGAATCTTTCTGGAGGTGTTGTGTTATGTTTGACAGTTTGAAGAGCAAGATGCTTGTTCCCGTCATAGGTTTATTGATTCTTATCGTCGCTTTCATTGTCGTGTATGTGTCCGTGTCCACGGCAAGGCTTGTGGATCGTTTCGAAGATGAAAGGATGGCCGCGGCAACACAGGCGGTTACCGCCTATCTTGAAGCGCACGAGCATATAACGCTTGCCGTCGCCACCGCGATGGGCGGCAGCAACGAGTTGATTAATCGTATCAATGCCGGAATCAGGGAGGATATTTGGCAATACACCTTTGACAGAAAGATAGCCTTGGGGGTGAACGAGATTATCGTTGCCAGTCACGAGGGCATAACCCTTGCGCGATCCCATCTGCGGGATTCCTATGGGGATAATGTCGGCGGGGTACCCTCCATCGCGGCGGGCCTTAGGGGGGAGATTCTGACGCTTTACACACCGACACCCACGGCCTACATGGTCATGACCACTGCAGCTCCGATTTTTTACGGCGCGCCGACCCCTGGCAGCGTTGTCGTCAACTTTGTCGTGGGGTCGAGTGAGTTTCTGGACAGGCTTCGCGACACGTTCGACATTGACGCCACCGTTTTCGCCGGTGCCGTGTCGGTCGCATCCACCCTTATCCACCCCGTGACCGGCGCACGCGCCGTGGGTACCACCGCCGCGCCCCATGTCACGGCCGCAGTTGTCGCGCGCGGGGAACATCTTACCATAGAGTTGAACGTGTTCGGGATACTGCCTTACGTCGCCTACTATTTCCCCTTGCGCGGCGCGGACGGCAACCCTATCGGCATGTTTTTCGTGGGTATTCCCCGGGCACATGCCATAGCGATCACCGCCGCCCAGCAACGCAACGTCATACTCATCGGTCTTGCGGGTCTTGTGGTGGTAGCCTTGGTAATGTTCCTGTACATCATGAAGATGCTCAAGCCCCTTAACCTGTTGACGAACAATCTTCACAACATAGCCACCGGCAAGGCGGATTTCACGAAAAAGCTTCCAGTAATCGGCAAGGACGAGATAGCCCAGGCTTCGATTTACTTCAACCAGACCATGGACGAGTTCAGGAATCTGATTGTCTCGATAGAAGGCCATGCGGACGTGCTGAAGAAAAGCGAAGAGGTTGTTCGGGAAAGGATGCACACCATACTGGACTCCTCGCCCATGGTCTGCGCTATCTTCGACGAACGCGGCAATGTCGTGGAGGTGAACAAGGAAGTCGAAAGCATGTTCGGAATCCCCGACAAGCGGATATTCATGGACGACTACCGTAAATTTTGGCCAAAATCCCAGCCAGACGGTAGCGATTCGTCCCGAAAAATGTCGGAGATGATGGGTAAGGCCAACAGGGAAGGCAGCGTCCGTTACGAGTGGACGTATCTGCACAACGACGGGTCGCCGCTTCCCACCGAGAAAATCGTGCATCGCATAAATATTGAAGGCAAGGATCACTTCATCTCCTACAGTCGCGATTTGAGCGAGCATTATAGGGAAAGAGAGCGGGAAAGGATCGTGCAAGGCAAGCTACAAGCCATGATGGAGAAGTTCAACGACCATGTGGAGGAGCAGTCCGCTTCCGTTGTAGCGTCCTCCGCGGCCACCGAGCAGATGCTCGCAAATGTCCAATCCGTTACCAGCACATTGTTCAAAAACACGCAGAATGTAAAGAACCTGCAAGAATCCTCCGTGGCCGGGCAGATGAGCCTAAGCGAGGTTGTTTCCGACATTCAGGGGATTGCCCGCGAGTCCGAAGCGATTTTTGAGATCAACGCAGTTATGGAAAACATCGCCGCGCAGACCAACCTTCTTTCGATGAACGCGGCTATCGAGGCGGCCCGCGCGGGCGAAGCTGGAAAGGGCTTTGCGGTGGTGGCCGGCGAGATCCGCAAGTTGGCGGAATCGTCCAGCCAGCAGTCAAGTACCATAAGCGGGGTTCTCAAGAGCATCAAGGAATCCATCGACAAGATAACCAACTCGACGGATGTCGTATTGGGAAAATTCAGCGCGATAGAGGATGGCGTAAAGACGGTAGCGATACAGGAAGACAATATCCTGAATGCCATGGAGGAACAGGGGCAGGGAAGCAAACAAATCTTGCAAGCCGTGGGCAGCGTAAACGACGTTACCCACAAGGTAAAGGAATCGGCGCGGCGAATGGTCGAAACCAGCAAGGAAGCCATGCACAAAACCGACAGCTCCGAAACCCAGTCCTATACCGACGAGCTTACCGGAATTCGCAACAAGGGCTATTTCATGGAAACTGCGGAACAGGAATTGCGCTACTGCGTTGACGAGGATCGGGACTTTAATTTTATCATGTTCAGCGTGGACAATCTTGGACAGATCGGCGACATTCATGACGACGGCATGAGGGACGAGGTGCTAAAGATACTTACCCAGCGCGTCCGCAACACTTTGAAGCAAGGGACCTTGTTGGCCAGGTACAGCGACGAGAACTTCGTAATAACGCTTCCCAATGTCACAAGAGAAACCACCGTAAAACTTGCCGAGCAAATCCAGAAGCAGGTAAGAAACAATCCATTTTCGACAAGGGGCATGAAATTTGACGTAAGCATATCTCTTGGTATTGCATCCAAGACACATGCCAGCAAAACTCTAAGGGATATTGCGGATAATGCGGAAAACGCCCTTTCCAGTGCCAAGGCGGGTGGGAAAAACAAGATAGTGTCTCTTTAAGAGACTGCCGAAAACCGTGCAGTATTCTCGGAAGCGGAACTTTTACAAGTTCCCTGATTTATGGTATCCTACCTTTGCATGACGAAACCCAACCCATGCACAGGGGGCGGCAAATGACCGATGCGCAGAAACTGCATGAAGAAAACAGGCCCGCCTTTCGCAGGGAGAACATCCCCGCCCAAGGCTATACCTACAAGGACTATCTGGCCTGGGGCGAGGATGTCCGCGTCGAGCTGATCGACGGTATACCATATATGATGGGCGCGCCTACCGAATGGCATCAATGGGTTGCAGGGGAAGTGTTCGGTCAGTTGCGGGATTGGTTAAAGGGCAAGCCATGCCGGGTTTACATCGCTCCATTTAACGTCCGTCTTTTCCCAAAGGGCGACGAGTCCGACAAGGTTGTCGTTCAGCCCGACGTTCTTGTTGTCTGCGACCAGGAAAAGCTGTCGGACGGTAGGGCCTGCATGGGTGCACCGGATTTTATTGTAGAAGTTCTATCGGAAAGTTCCAGGGGTAAGGACTTTGGCGACAAGAGAAACCATTACGAGAAAGCGGGTGTTCGGGAATACTGGATTGTGGGCGAGGACAGAGTATACAAGTACATCCTGATTGACGGCATATACCAGGAAACCGTTTATAGGTTGAACGCGGATTCCAAGATATACGTGGATGCGCTGCCTAGGTGCAGCATAGATTTCCGGGAAATAATTGGCTTGGCACTTATGAGCGGGCAACAAACGGTCGAACATTGACAGTGTCCGAGAAATAGCGATGAGCAAAGACAGCAAAACCGCCCCGGCGGGCTTAATACTTTTGAGCAAACAGCCGGGTTTGACATCCTTCGACTCGCTAAAGGCCGTAAAACGCGCCCTTGGCACCGGCAAGGCGGGACACACTGGCACCCTGGACAAATTCGCCCAGGGGCTTTTGCTGGTGCTGACCGGCAAGGCCCTAAAGCTAAGCCAATGGTTTACACATTGCGACAAGCAATACCAGGGCACGATTCGCTTTGGCATCGAAACCGACACGCTGGACCCGGAGGGCGTGGAAATCGCCCAGGCTCCGCTACCCTCGCGGGAGGCGGTGGAAGAAGCACTTGCCCTGTTTCGCGGAAAGATCGAACAGGCCCCGCCGGCATATTCGGCGATTCATGTTGGTGGGGAAAGGGCTTCCGTGCTGGCGCGTAGGGGCGAGGCCCCGGATATGAAAAAGCGACCCGTTGAAATTTACCGTCTGGAACTAAGTTCCTGGGATCCGCCCTTTGCCGGGGTTTTCGTCCACTGTTCCAGCGGGACATATATCCGGTCGCTTGCCAGGGATATTGCCCTGGCCGCAGAGAGCCGCGCCCACCTGACCGCCCTTTTGCGAACGCGGGTTGCGGGTTTTTCCCTGGAGGATGCCGTCTCGCCGCCAGCGGAGGAATGGGTGCCGACACTTCGCCCCATAGACAGGACAGTTTTTGACGCGCTGAGGCTTCCATGCCTGGAAACGGATATGGATAACGCGCGGAAAATAGCCCACGGCAAGCCTTTGCATGAGGTGTCGATCCTTGATCGCCATCTTTCTATGGACAAGCCCGATGCAAACGCCGCCGCGGTTTTCCATGAGGATAGGCTTCTGGCCGTGATCGAACGCGCGGGAGAAAACAGGCCGTGGAAATATGGGTACGTCTATGCGCGTGATTGACTGGGGCGAATTTATATCCGGGGAGCGGGCCGGCGAAACCATGCCCCTGGCCATTACCATAGGGGTTTTCGACGGGGTACACATCGGGCATCGTACCTTGATAAGCCGCATCCGCGCCGCGGATTCCTGTGTTCCTACCGTGGTCACTTTCAGGCAAAACCCCATGAAAACCGTCGATCCGGCTCGCCCTTCAGTTGACATCCTTAATCTCACGGAAAAGCTTGCTTTCCTGGAGGCCCTTGGGGTGGAGCTTACCGTACTGATTGACTTTTCCCAGGAATTCAGTAAGATAAACGGAAGGGATTTTATCGACCTGCTCCTGGGCCGGCATCCGGTAAAACTGATTGCCCTGGGCGAAAATTTTCGTTGTGGGTGTGGGCTGGATATAGGGGTTCGGGAAATCGGCGACCTTGCCCGCTCCCAGGGGGTTGAAACCTGGATTGCGCCGTCGGTAATGGACGATGGGCAGCTGGTTAGCTCAAGCCGTATAAGGCGGGCCCTGGCCGCCGGGCGTGTCGCGGAAGCGGAAAGGCTTCTGGGGCGAATCGAGAACGGCCGCGATAAGAGCGGCCCATAACAGAGTTCCCAATTGGAGGAGATATAACATGGCGTTAGAAAAAGAAAGCGTTGAGGCCATAATTGCCAAGTTCGGCAAAAGTGAAAAGGACACTGGCGCGTCGGAAGTTCAGATTGCACTGCTCACGGAGCGGATCAAGCAACTGGACGCTCATAGCAAGCTGTTCAAGAACGACAAGGCGGCAAAGCGGAGCCTGGTGGTTCTGGTCGGCAAGCGGCGGAGGCTGCAAAAGTACTTCGAGCGCACCAACCTTGAGGGATACCGCAAGCTAATCAAGGAACTGGGTCTGCGTAAGTAATGAAGCCAATCAAAGCAACTTTTGAAATAGCCGGCAAAGAAGTGATTCTTGAAACCGGCAGGATCGCGAAACAGGCCAACGGTTCTGTGTTCGCACAATACGGCGGAACAGCGGTTCTGGCAACCGTCTGTTCGTCGGCGGAATCGGTCGAGGGGCTGGACTACGTGCCTCTCACCGTTGACTACAACGAAAGGTACTACGCGGCGGGCAAGATTCCCGGCGGCTTTATAAAGAGGGAAACCCGTCCGAAGGACAAGGAAATCCTAGTCAGCCGCCTTATTGACCGCCCCATGCGGCCCCTTTTCGACAAGACCTTTGGCCGGGAGATACAGCTTATCCCCACCACTCTTTCCACGGATCAGGTGAACCCGCCAGATATGCTGGCGATTATCGCGGCATCGGCGGCTGTGCACATCTCGGACATTCCCTTCAACGGCCCCATTGCCGGGGTTCGGGTCTGTCAGGTGGACGGGGAGCTTGTCGTAAACCCCACATTCAAACAGATCGAGAAATCCACTCTGGAAATCGTCGTCGCGGGTACCCGGGACGGCATTACCATGGTGGAGGGCGGGGCCAAGGAGGTCAGCGAGGATCTGATGATGGAGGCTCTGGACAAGGCCCACGCGATAATCATCGAGTTCTGCAACCTTCAGGACAAGCTGCGCGAGCTGGCTGGCAAGGCCAAGCTTCCGCTTACAGTCCCTTCGTATTCGCTGGAGAACAGCGACGCGATCCGGGCGGCGGCCTACCCGAAACTGGAAACGGCCTGCTTCCTGCCCACCAAGTTCGAGCGGCATGACGGTTTGAAGGCCGTGAAGGCGGAATTCGCCGGGCAGTACGCGGCCCAGCTTGAGGACGAGAACCAGAAGAAGCTTTTCAACGCGCTTTTCGAGGACATGGAGTACGAGATTCTCCGGTCGGCGATTCTTGACAATGGGCGGCGCGTTGACGGGCGCGGCACCGAGGACATCCGACAGATCACCTGCGAGGTTGACATTCTGGCCCGCACCCACGGTTCCGCGCTGTTTACCCGGGGCGAAACCCAGGCTTTGGTCGTGACGACCCTTGGCACGGTGTTTGACGAGCAGATTTTCGACGACATCGAGGGCGACAGGCGCGAGAACTTCATGCTTCACTACAACTTCCCCCCCTACTCGGTGGGCGAGGTCGGCAGAACCGGGACCGGCCGCCGGGAGATCGGGCACGGGTATCTTGCCCGGAGATCTCTGGAAGCGATGGTTCCTTCCAAGGAGGAGTTTCCTTACACGGTGCGCGTGGTGTCGGAGATAATGGAATCGAACGGCTCGTCGTCCATGGCTTCGGTATGCGGCGGCACTCTCGCGATGCTCCACGCCGGGGTGCCGATGAAGAAGCCTGTCGCGGGTATCGCGATGGGGCTTATCACCGAGGGCTCCGGCGGCCCGGGCGACCGTTACGCGGTGCTTTCGGACATCTTGGGCGAGGAAGACCACCTTGGCGACATGGACTTTAAGGTCGCCGGTACGCAGGACGGCATAACCGGCTTCCAGATGGACATAAAGATCGCCGGGGTCAGCACGGAGATCATGCGCAAGGCGCTGGATCAGGCCAAGCGCGGCCGGTTGCACATACTTTCGGTCATGAACCAGACCCTGAGCCAGCCGGCGGAGGCGATCAGCGAGTACGCGCCTAAGATTCTTTCCATGCACATAGACATCGACAAGATTGGCGCGTTGATTGGTCCCGGCGGCAAGAACATTAAGGCTCTGTGCGAGCAGTACAGCGTCAAGATCAACACCGAGGACGACGGTACGGTCACGATTTTCGCGAAGAACTCGCAGGATGCCGAGGATGCCAAAGTCGCGGTCATGGGGATCGCGTCCGACCCGGAACCGGGCAAGGTGTATCCGGGCACGGTGAAGCGGATCATGGACTTCGGGGCCTTCGTGGAGATCCTACCGGGCAAGGAAGGGCTGGTGCATATAAGCAAGCTTTCCCGCCAGCGGATCGAGAAGGTTACCGACGTGCTTAAAGAAGGGCAGGAAATTCCCGTTATACTCACCGAGATCGACAAGATGGGTAGGCTTAACCTTTCGTACATCGACGCGATTGACCCGGACGGTGCGCCCGCGCCTGACGCGGCGGCTTCTGGTGGCAGGGATCGCGACCGTGATCGCGGTGGCTACGGCGGCGGCAGGGACCGTGACAGGGGTGGCCGTGATGGCAGGCCCAGGGATCGGCGGTAAGGATTTCGATTTTTTAGGATAATTTGAGGCAGTTTTTTTGCAATGGGGAACAACTCACGACAAACGCAGGAACACATTGCGGTCACATTCATGCGTTTGACGTGTTCCCTCCGATTATCATTCTTGCCAAATAAGAAAAAAAATGCTAAGTTTACGTGAGTTCGACGGGATAGAAGACCCCCAAACCCAAATCCTGTATAATTGGCATACCAAAACAATTACGGGAAAACGAGAGGGGGAGATACTGTCTTTCTACCTCAGCCCCGGCGGCAATGTTGACGACCGCAACCGCACCGTGATCGACCGCCTTTGCCGCGATGACTTTAGATCGTAGGCTCGCTACCGATTGCTGTTCTACGGGGCTTCGCTCCATGGTAATTGTGGTTGGGTCATGCCTGCTATATGGCGCAAATGGAGCCTTAAGTGCAAAAAAAACCGCCCCGAAGGACGGCTGTCAGCTTTCTATAACAAGACTCTATGGGTAGCGTCTCGTCTCACGCACCCCCGCTTCTGGGCGACAAACCCCATCGCTATCAGAAATGAGCAACGTGATGGGTATAGCTATCGTTTCCATGCCAAGACTATACGGAATGCCCCGCCAAAATTCAAGACATACCCGCGCACCTATGCCGCGGCAACATTGGGGGGTTGCGTTGCGGCCGGGATAAGTCTGCCTTGTAGAAACAGGTCGAACTTCTCGTTCAGAGCCATATTGCTTCCCTGTACTCTGGCAACCTCAACTTTGACATCGTTTATCTCGGCCCTTAGACTGTTTATCTCCGCGTTTATCTCGGCCCTTAGGCCGTTTATCTCCGCGGTCATATCGGTTCTTAGGCCGTTTAACCCCGCAGTCATATCGGCCCTTAGGCTGTTTACCTCCGCGGTCATATCGGTTCTTAGGCCGTTTAACCCCACAGTCATATCGGCCCTTAGGTCGCCTATCGCGACGATTATCTGGTCGAACTTTTGGTCGTGCCTGTCGGCGCGAACCTCCAGGTCGCGAACTCGTTTCTGGGTGACGAACCACACCCCGCCCGCCGTCGCGAGAGCCGTTGCAAGGGACATTAGAAGCAAAATCGGTATGGTTATCGTTTCCATGCCCTGAGTATACCCAAAGTCACACCGTATGTCAAGGCTTTCGGCGCGAAAAATTGCCAGAGGGGGGCTGCGGGGGTATCTGCGCCCATGCATTGAAGTGCGCGGAAACGTTTATCGTGCCGGATGTGGGGTTGAGTGCATTTCTGCTGCCCTGGCTTCCGCGCGCACACTGAAAATCTGCAAAAACGTTTGCGTGCCGTCTATGGATGGCTGGTTTACCCCCACGACGTCGTAAATACCGTCGTTCGCGGACACCGTTCCATGCCATACGCGGCCTCCACCAAGCTCGACCGGGGGCACGGTGCCTACCGCAGCAACGGTGGTTGGCACGCCTTGCGCCGCGGCCGTCCATCCAGGCCTCGAGATCGAAGCTGTTCACCCGCCCGACGATGTTTCCGTCGTTGGGGTGGCGGTTGGGCGGCGCACTAAAACTGTACGCCTATTCGTCTCACGCACCCGCAGCGGCAACATTAGGGGCGGCCGGGATAAGCCTTCCCTGAATAAACAGGTCGAACTTTTCGCTCAAAACCATAACACTACCCTGCATCCTAGCAATCTCAACCTTGACGCCGCTTATCTCGGCGTTCATGTCGGTTCTTAGACTGCTTATCTCGGCGTTCATGTCAGCTCTTAGGCCGCCTATCTCGGCGTTCATGTCGGCCCTTAAGCCGCCTATCTCGGTGATTATCTGCTCGAACTTTTTGTCGTGCCCGAGGGTCTTGAGCTCAAGGTCGCGCACGCGCTTTTGGGTCACGAACCACACCCCGCCCACGGTTATTAGAAACGTGGCCGCAGAAATGAGCAACGTGATGGGTATGACTATCGCTTCCATGCCGTAAGTATACGGAAAACCATGCCAAAAGTCAAGAAAGCGGCGCGGAAAATTGCCGGAGGGGGCTAAGCCGAAAAAACCCCTCCCCGGGCGACGCCAGAAAGGAGCAAAACTGTCAATGCTCCTTCAAGGGGCGGCCGGGCTCCGCGCGTAAGCGGGGGGAACCTGGATTGAAGGACGCCGGCTTGGGGCCAGACGCCCTTTCCAAGACACGCGGGCCAGCGAGCGGCCCCCTCCCGAGCCGCCAGCCTGCAATGGATGCCAGCAACCCGACGGTAGGCAAAAAGCGCCAGGCACCGCGGCCCGAAGGATCGCGGATTGTTGACTGGCACCCGCGCCACTAAACCAGTTCGCCATTGAGTTTGGAAAGGAACGGGTTCCGTTCTGATGACACTTGGGCATTTACACAGAAAATAAGATAGGCTTCCAGCCTGAAAATTTGAGGCTAGATTTGACAGGACCTCACCGTTGCACCACCCGCGGCCCAGATTGACGCCTGATACCCCTGCTTGCTATGCCGCGACAATACTGGGGGGTTGCGTTGCGGCCGGGATAAGTCTGCCCTGCAGGAACAGGTCGAATTTTTCATTCAAAGCCATGTTGCTTCCCTGCACCTTGGCAACCTCAACCTTGACATCGTTTATCACGGCGGTCATGTCGGTCCTTAGGCCGTTTACCTCGGCGGTCATGTCGGCCCTTAGGCCGTTTACCTCGGCGGTCATATCGACCCTTAGGCCGTTTATCTCGGCCCTCAAGCCGTTTACCTCGGCAGCCATATCGACCCTTAGGCCGTTCATCTCGGTTCTTAGACCGTCTATTTTTGTATCCATATCAGTCCTTAGACCGTTTAACCCTGCGGTAATGTCAGTCCTTAGGCCGTTTAACCCCGCGCCCATGTCGGTTCGTAGATCGCCTATCGCGATGATTATCTGGTCGAACTTTTGGTCGTGTCTATCGGCGCGCACTTCAAGGTCGCGCACGCGCTTTTGGGTCACGAACCACACCCCGCCCACGGTTATTAGAAACGTAGCGACGGAAATGAGCAACGTGATTGGTATAGCTATCGTTTCCATGCCGTAAGTATACGGAAAACCATGCCAAAAGTCAAGAAAGCGGCGCGGAAAATTGCCAGAGGGGGCTTGAGCCGAAAGTCCCTCCCGAGCCGCGCGCCTACCGATGTGCGTAAGTCTGTCCGCCCGGCGGGTGGGTTGTCGTTGGCATGGCGGTGCGGTAAACCTATACGCCTATTCCTCTCACGCACCCGCAACGGCAACATTAGGGGCGGCCGGGATAAGCCTTCCCTGAATAAACAGGTCGAACTTTTCGCTCAAAACCATAACGCTCCCCTGCATCTTGGCAATCTCGACCTTGACGTCGCTTATTTCGGCGTTCACCTCGGTTTTCATGTCGTGCATCTCGGTTTTCAGACCGCTTATCTCGGTGATTATCTGCTCGAACTTTTTGTCGTGCCCGAGGGTCTTGAGCTCAAGGTCGCGCACGCGTTTCTGGGTCACGAACCACACCCCGCCCACGGTTATTAGAAACGTGGCGACGGAAATGAGCAACGTGATGGGTATGACTATCGCTTCCATGCCGTGAGTATACGGAAAGCCATGCCAAAAGTCAAGAAAGCGGCGCGGAAAATTGCCGGAGGGGGCTTGAGCCGAAAAAACCCCTCGCTGGGCGATGCCGCAGAGGGGCAAAACCGTCAACGCGTCTTCAAGGGGCGACCAGGCTCCGCACGCAAGCGGGGGAGCCCGGCTTGAAGGGCGGCGGCTTTAGGCCAGATGCCCTTTCCAAGACACACGGGTCGGAGAGCGCCCCCTCCCGAGCCGCCAGCCTACAATGGATGCCATCAACCCCACGGTAGGAAAAAAGTGTCAGTCACCGCGGCCCGAAGGGTCGCGGATTGTTGACTGACACTCGCACGCCCAATTAATGGCAATGCGCGCAGGTGCTTGGGGTCATGCACACGCGGTTGCTGCCATACGTGATGCATAGCTGCGTTACGCTGCCGTGGCCGGAGCTGCCCTGCTCGCCGCCAAAGCCTTCGACGGTGAAGGAAATCTCGTAGAGCAACGCGGAGCTATCCCAGCGCGCTCTTGTGCCGGTGGCGGCATGGGTTTGCAGCGGGATCTGTGCCCAGCGCGCAAAATGCGCGGACAGGTCTATCGTGCCGCTCAGTGTTCGGCCAGCGGCGGCGGCGGCACTGTCATCAAGCCGGCTGCCACGGCGAACGCTGAAAACTTGCAGGAAAGTGGCATTGCCGCCTTCTATCGCGGGCTGGTTTGCACGCCATCCGGTAATGATGTCATATGTATTACCGTTTGACACAAGCACTCCGTGCCACTCGTAACGATAATGTACGGAGGCTGGTCTTGCGGTCGTACTGGCGTTAACGGGGACGTTTCCGGCGTTTACCCAGTTGCGCCAGTAATCCACGATATACCACTCAATCTGGGCGTAAGCCTGTCCGCCCGCCGTCCTGCCTCTTGTCCAGCCGTAAACGGTAAGATACGTCGCGCCGCTGTTAGACCAGAAATTCGTCGCCGCGTAACGCAGGGACATCGCGCCAAGCGCGGAAATCACGCTTCCCTGTCCGGGGAAGCGCCTGCCCACGCGGAAAAGCGTGTTGTATGTTTCCGTCCACGCGCTGGAAAACGACCCGTCGGCATAGATTGTCATCGTGGAGCCGGGGCCTATGCCCCGGGCATCCGTCCACGCCTCCCAATCGAATCCGTTTTGACCAGGTATTCGAGTGGCTACAATCCCGTCATTGGATAGACGGGATTGTGCCGAGCTTAACGTAATCGTCCTGGCCTCAGCCCCCCCCCCGGGGGGGGGAGAACCAGGCAGTCAGGGGCCAGGTCGATAAACCGTAAGGGCGGTAACCTGGAATGACAGAGGAGCGGGGGCTTGCCCATACCCCCAACCTGGCCTTCTTAGCCTGATGCCGTTGATATGGCCTCCGTCCGTGTTTTCGATGGCGGTTATATCCCCGGCACTCAGGGTTCTGGTTACGGTGACACCGGTAGCACTAAGCTGGAAATTTTGAGCGGTCGAATTGTCCATGTGCAAAGCCAGCCAGCCAGTCTCGGAAGGATCTATCCCCCTCGCCGTTATCGATATAACATCGCCCTCGGCAAATTGGAAACCGCTGTTCAACAGCTCCAGTGAATGCCAGCTATCATCGCCTGCCACAATAACAACCTGAATGTAATCGGCTTCCACCGTAACCGCGGCGCCGCCCGCATTAAACGGGGCACCTATGGCATCATTCGCCGTAAGCCATGTAGCCAGATCGAAGGCGTAAGTCGGCGTGGGGGGAGGGGGGCAGTCGCAGGGAATATTCCCGCACGACGGACAGGCCGGCAACGGTACATCCCAAAGCTGATTGTGCAAGGACCATATCGCATTGCCGTGTCCGTACCCTTGGTCATCCCAGATTTCAAGGCTTTCGATGATAAGATCCGCATTCGCCCCGGCAGCATTGGTCGTGACACGGAAGCTGGTAAAGACCTCACCTATTTCTCGCGAGAGAGGCGCGGACACACCATCCGTCAGAGCAACTGTAGTGCCATGGTTGAAAGAGGGATTTCCCTGCAATACAAAGCCGCCTGCGGCGGTTGCATTGCCGCGTACCCGTATCCTTACGGTGTACGTGGACTGCACGGGCACGGGCAAGTCGGCAAAGGTAATGTCCAAGCCGTGCCAATCCGCGGTTCTGTTAGTCATGCGAACCGCCGCGTTTGGCCCTTCATCCCCTATCCGGAAGAACGTGGCTGAGCCCGAAGCCTGAAGGCCGTCGGGAAGAACAACCGGCACCAGCGGCTCCGCCGGACGGTTTATTGCAATGCTGTCGATGTAGAAGGTGTGTATACCGTGATTCGCCGGAGCACCCACGCCCAAGTTCCAACCGTTGGTCCGTACCCGTACAGCGGTGGGTAGCGCAGGTTGAGCCTCGGTGGGAGGATCGGCAGTCCAAGCTGCCGGTCTCTCGAAAGTGGCATTCAGGGTAAAGGGAGCCTCATTCACGGCTCCCACACCCAAGGAACCCGCCTGTCCAAGTTCGGCGTGATCGGCAGGTTGCGCGTTCGCAAACAACGCCCTTCCAGGGTTCGCAGCCGGCTCAGGTATGGCGGTAGCGGAAGCCCGTCCCACAATACTAAGCTGGTCTCCAGTTGCAAGGTTCAGGCCGCCGGGAAGAAGATCCATCCCATGATAGTTGGCGCTTCTGCCGGTTACGCGAAGGGCCAGTCTTCCGGCATTGTAAACCCACGCCAATGTGGCGTCGGCAGACGTGGCACCTTGTAGCTGGGGCAAACCCGCAAACGGGCCTTCGCTTATGGACGATGTGAGCCAAGCGGTCTCCTCGGGGGGCAAGCTGTCAACATTGGTGAAGATGTCCGCCAATGTTCGACCCGTCAACGCCGCGGGAACCGTAACGATCGCCGTGCCGCTTACCGTGTCGTCTTCTACGGAGGTGGCCGTAACGGTTATCGAGCCGTTTCCTGCGTTTGGCGCTACTGTCAGCAGTCCAGCCTCGTTTATGGAAACGCCGGTTACCGTGTCGCATACTTCCCACGTAACGTCCGTGTCGGTCGCGCCAGTTACCGCCGCGTTAAACTGCCGCGTCTGGCCTCTTCTTACGGTCGCCGTGTCGGGGGCTACCGTGACTACGACCGGATCCGGGGGGCAACCCACTCGGTTATGGGTGTGGACAGGTCGATGTTCACGAGGCCTTCGCCGTCGCCGAAGTCAATCCGCATACCCGTTATAACCGCAGTTGATGGGTTCGTGTTATTGTGGTTTCCAACAATAATGCCAACATAGACATAACCACTCGGCGGAGTAAATCTATCGGAACCCTCTGGCATATTCTCTGTTCCCAAGACCTCGCCATTATGGAAGAACGTGCTTCGAACCCTGGTAGGCTGAGTTACAGGATTGACGGCATGCGTTATACGCATGGTCAGGGTGCCCGTGGTTGGTCCAGCACCTGTGGTAGTATTAGCATTTCTGCCGTCATAAAAAGATCCACCAATTAGCTTTTGCACACGGCTCAGACGGGTGCCCTCGCGTACCAGGTAAAAGCCTCCAAACTGACCCGGGTTCAACGTTCCAGGATCCCCACTCGCAACAAAAAGACCCATCATAGATTGCTGGGCATCATTTCCAAACGTGCTTTCAGGTAGGTACATATCGATTTCGGCGGTGAACGAGTCAAGGTATGCAGGAACAGCAACCCAAACAAAATGGTTTCGGAAATCGTCAGCTCTCATGGAGCCAGTCCCTTGTACCCTAAGCCCTTCCGCAGTACCCCATGTACCAAACGAAGGAAGATAATTCCCGTAACTGCCAGCAATCGAACCACTTCCGCCAGTGTCAAACACCCTGCGATACAATGGCGGGGTAATCGTCACCATCGGCTCTTCCACCATTACCGTCAGCGTGCTTGTAACGTCGTCCGCGGTGGCGGTTATAGTCGCGGGGCCGCCTGCGGCGGTCGCCGTCAGGGTTCGCGTGGCCGAATCAAAGTCAACAAACGCGTCGCCGGAAGTCAACGCCCACGTTACCGTAGGGAAGTTGGCATTGTCGGGAAGCGCGGTGGCTTCTAACACGACAGGCGCGTCGTCCATCGTAAGGGTAAGCGCAAAGCTCGGCTGTGTGCCGGTCACGCCCGCACCCGTTATCAAAACGCTAGTAACCGGCTGTATCACGGTTACGGTTATCGGATCGCTGTATACATCCTCGCCATCCTCGTCGGCGCCGCGCGCGACGGCTCTAACATTGACCTCTCCGAGAGCCACGGCCGTTACCAAGCCGTAGTAGGAAAGCGTAATCGCGCCGTCAGTTCCTGTATAATCCCACTCTATTGTCCAGAGGGCATCGGCTGGGTTTATCTGCGCCGCAAACTGCACCGGGGCAGCTTCGCCAAGTCTAAGAGTTATGTCATCGACAGGGTAGGTTATCGCTACGGTTTGGGCATACACGATATCGGCAATGAACGTTATCACCACGGTGAAGTCGCCTATCGAAACGATCGCAACCCAATTCGGCGCGGTGCCGCTCCACTCAATATCATCTTCGATGATTTGGGGGGAGTTCTGAACCTGGCCTATGATACGGTCTATCGCGTCGGCTTGTGTCCAGTCAGCCGCGCCGGAAAGCATGAACACCGGGTCGCGGGTGAGGAGGCCGACCAACGAGGCATCGACCAATACTGCCAACGCTTGATGCTCATTGGGGAAGTCTTCGCCATCAAGATGGTATGCGAACCAATGGAGGATATTGTAAGAGCCAGCAAACGCCGGGCCGGTAACGCCATAGATTCCCAGGGCGGCAAAATGGTTGTGGTTGATCCCGATAGGATCCCCATCTTCGTCAACAAAGCCCGTGCCGTCCCATGCGTTGGCCATAAGGCCGAGAAGCGATACGGGGAGGTCTTCAATCTCGATCTCGTGACTAAAAAGGCTTGTAAGGTTCCTGTAGACGCGCAGTATCTCGGTTAGCTGCAGGGCTTCATCGCCGACGGTCAGCTTCAGGATAACGAAGTACGTGCCCGCCTCCAGGGTATAATCGCCGCGCGCCACTCCGGCCGCTATGGTAAGAGCAGTCCAATCTTTGACGATGTAATCATCCAGATCCACAATCAGCATCATGGCGGTAACGTCGGGAACGTCCGCGGGAAGGGTTATTTCCCATGCGAAGGTTCCGTAGCCGCCGCCGACCGGGCGAAGCGTGATGGGGGCGGCGGTGTTTCGATCCGACTCCACCACAACCGTTGCGGTACCTCTCGCCACCAAGTCATATTCGTCGTCGTAGTACACTTCCGCAAGCACGGTCAGGTGCCAGCTTCCGGGGGTCAGTTCCAGCACCAAGGTTCCGGCGCCGTCCCAGATCTCGTTATCGATCACAACGCCGCCTTCGGTCTGGCGCACTTCGACCGTGAGCCGGTCGATATTGGCCATCGGGGGGGCGGACGGCAGGATTGTCCTGGCGTCCGCGCCGCCGCCTATGGTAAGCAGGACGGAGCCCGTCGCTTGGTCGGGTTGTCTGCCCTGTGTCAGGGGGTTCTGGCATCCAGCCAGAAGCAGCAGTAAAGACGCGGCAAACATCAGGGCGAATAGCCCCGCGGGTTTGGCCTTTTGTCGTATGTTTCTCATCACAAGTTCCTCCTTGCAAGGTATGGCCCGGCGTCCAAATCGGGGCGCCGGGTTATTGGTCTATAGTCTCACCGTAATGGCTACGCGCGTGCCGTAAAGCCTTCCGTCTATCTCGACAGCCACCGTCAGGAAGCGTGTCCCAAGTTGCGGGCCAAGTATGGCGCCGGTCAGAACGAGTTCCGCGTTGTAGGTTCCCGTGGCTTGCCCGATTATCTCGGTGCCGCCAAGGAACCACCTGATTTGGCCTTGGGGGTTCGCCACCGTAACGGTCGCTCCGATTTCGCTGCTTAGGTAGACGATAATCGGGTCGCCATCGTTGATGACCGAGGCATCTGGCGCTTGGTTTGTCAGGTCGGGGAAGCTGATGGTTATGCCGGCGCCTTCGGTTTCAGGCTCTTGCCACAGCCTTATGCCGGTGATCATCACGCCGGCCAGAGCGCCATCGCCACGTAAAGTCAAAGTCGCATTCGCAAGGTACCCGGCGTTGTTTGCAAAAGTTCGAGGTAGCTCCAATTCAAGAGTTCCTCTTCCTCCGGCATCGGTCAAGGCGCCAGTGCGAACCCTACTTGCAGGACCGTGAACGGAACTGGCTTCGCTTGTAGTGGTGTTGTTTATCTGCACCTGGAACGCGCCACCGGTTCCCGTTACCCGATGGTAATCAATGAACAGCGTAGAGGCCCTGGTAAAGTTGAATACCCCACTAGGGTTAGCCGTAGCAGTAGTAGTGTTGTCTACATTGGCAGGGCCGGGGCTTTCAAGGCCTAAAACCAACAGAAGATTACCGATACTCAAACCATCGTTGCTGACGGGCTGATTGGAACCATTATTCCTCGTCCAGTTGATCCCATTTATAGCGTGGTTTGTTCCTTGCGCAGTAAATGATTGTGTCCCAACATGATCGACGGCCGTCCAATGGAACGTATAGTCCGCGGGGTCGTACACCAGAACATCAACAAAGGCCGTTATGGCGTTGTTCCCAACCGACGTTGCCGTAATCCTTGTCGTGCCCGCCTGGCTGCCTCTTGTTATCGTGATTTGACCAGCGCCCGCTTCCGCCACGGTAGCGACGGCGGGGATCGAGCTTACCCATTGCAGAGCCTGGTTCGTGGCATCCGCGGGAACGATTGCGTAATTGACCACCCTGGTCGCGGTACCCGTGGTCGTAAAGGCCCACTGCGCCGCGCCGGCTATGTTGATCGCACTAACAGGAATATCCGTTGCGCGGGTTAGCGTGATGCTTTCAATGATGAAGTGGGCTGCCGGGTCTGTAACCGCATTGTTGTGGATGCGTATTTCCGCACCAGTTTGTCCATGGTGCACTTCAAAATGCGCATCCGTTATACCCACCGTTAGGTCAAAGGGAATGCCGTTAGCTCCCGGATCATGGTCAAAACCTACCTGGTTAGAAGCAGGATCAAAATCACCCGCTTTTACTATCACCATCGCCCTGTTGGTACTTGATGGTGCGGCTCCGCCAAAGGCCCTTCCTGTAACGTTCAGCGTGTCACCAGCCGCAATTAGGTCGGCTCTAAGCTGCAACCCGAAGGCGCTGCCGCTAACCCCATCAACCCGCAGGTAAAGCCCATCAAGAGCTTGATTCGCAACCCATGTCGCAGAAGTGACATGGTTCCAGGTTCCAAAGTGGAACGGTGCACCGGCGTTGCCGCCTTCAACGATTACGTTATCCTGCCAAGCCGCGGTCAACCCGTCAAGCTCGAAGAAGTCCCCAAGCTCCGCCTGGATCGGGGCGCGCTCCGGTCGGTTGAACGTGATGGTGTCGATGTAGAAAGCTTCAACGGTGCCAGCATTGTTGTGAACACGGATTTCAGGGCCGCCAGTCGGGAACATGTCTACGTGCGTCGCATCAATGGGCAGGGTAAGCGTAAACGCCTGCCCAGCGGCAGCTGTAGGGTCGCCAAAGTGCACTTGATTCGAATGGACACCCCAGCCGCCTGCGCCAACTATTACCATTGCTCGATTAGCGGCAGCCACATCGGCAAAAACCCTTCCCGTAACGGTCAGAATGTCGCCAACCTGCAAAACATCGCGGACTTGTATGCCGAAGCTTCCAGGTACTGTCGGGTTATCTTCGTCCACGACAGAGGCAACGCGCAGGGAAAGCGAACCGTTATGCTCGACCCATGTCGCAGAAGCCGTCCCGCCCCAAGTCCCATGGTGGAACACGCCCAAACCTTGATGTCCAGGAAGTGGCGTGCCAGTCATTACGTTCGCGTTCCATGCGGGAAGACGGGGGAAAATGCCCGAAACCAGCATGAACTGGGTCAACGGAAGCTCAACGTCCGCAGCCTCCACGACCACAGTGACCTGGGCAGCCATGCCGGTCGCCTGGGCCCTTATAACAGCGGAACCGCCCGCGGCGATGCCCCTTGCCACTATCGTGGCCGCGGTAACGTCGCCGACAAGCTCGACATATTCGTCGCCGCTATAGATTGACCACGTTACGCTCTGGTTGGCGCCCGCGGGGCCTATGGTTACGGCAAGCGTGACTTCGTCGTCCACTTCAATGATAACCAAGTCTTCGTCATCGCCGTCGATAGTTATCGAGACCTCATCAACGAGCGCGTAGACCACCGTGACGCTCACGGGGAACGTCGTAGATTCGTCAAGGTCGTCCCCGCTCACGGTTACGATGGCGTTATGGGTAGTGGCGGTCAGGCCGGACGCGGGCTGCACGGTGAACGTCGCGGGTTCGCCGCCGACGGCCAGACTGCCTATGTTCGTGCCGGTAAGTACGAAAAGGCCGGGCTGGTTGACGCTTACGGTCAACGCGCCGGTGGGCAGATTCCCCACGTTCGTCACTGTCACGGTTATCGCGTCAGGCGGGGGGGCAAGCCGCGTGGCCTGGGGAAAGGTGATGCCCATCGAGGGCAGGTCTGCCACGCCGGGCGCGGTAACGCTGATTTCCACGAACTCGACTTCGGTTCCGATGAACGAAATGGAGGGCACCGTGTACGCGCCTATGGTAATGCTCAACTGGTCGCCGATTTCCAGCCAGTCGGCGGCCGGGGTCGCCCAGGTATGGCTTACGGCACCGGCGCCCGCGCGGTTAAGGGCGAACGAAAGCGCCCAAGCAAGCGCATCCGCCCTCTCACCGGTATTCGCGCCGCCAGTGGCGATGTTAGCACGGGTGCTAAGGTACACGAGCGCGGCGTCCACCAAGTCCCTGAACGCGCCGTGGGCGGTGGGGAAGGCGGGAGTCACCGCGTCGGCGACGCGGGGGTGGTGGGCGGCGAATCTGGACAGAACGCCTGGCAGGTTGGCTCCAACGCCGGTGATTTCCAAAATCGTAAAATGCTGGGCGGTAATGGTCATGCCGTAGAACGCGGTTCCGTTCCACGCTTCGGCCATCGCGGCGAGCAGGTCGCCGCGGAACAGGACGTTCGCGAACAGGTCAGCGGGATCGCTGAAAATACTTGTCAGGTTTCTGTACACGCGCAGGATTCCACCGTCCAGGATTATGTCGGCCTCGTCGCCGACGTTGCTGGCAAGGGTGAACAGCACGAGGTACCGGCCGGAGGGTATATCGGCGATGTTCCCGGTCGCGGCGCGGTCGGTCCCAATCGCAAGCGCGACATAGTCGAAATGATCGGCGGCGGCGATCCCGGCTTCGTCAAGCGCGTAGATGCGCGCGGTTATGCCCGCGACGTTGGCCGAGACGGCCGGTATGGCCATCTGGAACGTCCCGTAACCGCCGGGGTACGGGGCGATATCCAGGTACCTGTTGACTCTGCCCGGCCCGATGTCGATGTTCTCGATAAAGCCTATCGCAACCGGGTCGTCGTCGTCCCCGTCGAAGGCTCGGGCGGTCAGCCGCCAAAGCCCGACTTCAAGCTCGATATCGGACTCGCCGTCCCATTCGTAACCGGGAACGTCCTGCCCGCCGTCCAGACTTACGAAGTCCAGTATCCAGTGGTCAAACGCCACGTTAGTCGGGGTATCTGGGTGGATTGTACGCACCGCTGTTGGGGGGGTACCAATGGTCAGAGACAACGCGCCAGTGGCCCGTTGCGCATCTCGCTGGGCGAGCGGGTTTTGACAACCCGACAAGACCAGCAAAAATCCCGCGGCGAACATCAGGGCAAGGACGCTTGCTATGACGCTCCCTTTTTTATGCAAGGCCCCGTCGGCCTTGGGTTGCATATTCTTCATATATAGCCCTCCTTAAGGGTTTCCCGACGCCCGGTCACCCAGGCATCGGGTTTGGTTTAGGGTCTTACCGTAAAGGTAAACGTCCTGCTGTAAAACACCGACTCGGGGTTCTCGGCGGTGCCTCTGTTCACTTCCACTATCGCGGTCAGGGTGTGCGTCCCAAGGCCGTTCTGGTGAACGGCGCTGTTGATGACAAGGGTGGACTCTGTGCCGACCTGCCTTCCGCCGGTCAGCCACCTGACGCCCGCGAAGCCCGGCACGCCTGTCGTTTGCAGGGTGACGGAGTACGCGCCAAACATGGTGACGGACGCGGGGAAGCCGGGGATAGCGGCGCCGGCGGCGGCGTTGACGAACTCAAGCCACCTGATCGTTATGCCCAGCTCGGGGTCGGGTGGAACGAGCAGTTGCTGTATCATCATTGACCCGACCTGGATTTCGGTTACAAGGAAGTCGCCAAAAACGCCATCCGCGTTGGTTATCCAAGGCATTGGTGCCCAAGCACTAGCCCAACCTGGGATTGCCACGGAACTCGCATAGGGTATCGTCACCGTAAAGGTGCCTTGCGGCGCGGTCACTGCGCCCTGTATGTTCCCTGCGACGCCTTGCAACATCATATTGTGTTGGGTGGACATTCGCCCAGTAACCACTATCGCTGGCGCGGAACCGGGGTACATCGCCCTCAAGGCGGTGACATCGATGCCCAATCCCTGGTTGTTTGCGCCACGGTTGTGCACAAGAAGACCCTCGGCAACGCTTACAACGTTGTTCCATGCTGCTGCGCCGCCCGTGACGGCTGCAACATAAGGAGAGTCAAGCACTGTAGCCCATGCTGGATCGGCATCGATAGCCAAGGCGGCCCTCACTGCTACTAGGTTTGCGCGCGCAGAGTCAATGTCATCGACATTGGTGGAAGTCATCGCGGTGTTCGCGGCGGCAAGGGCGGCCGCGAACGGAGTCCATGTCGCGGTTGTATAGCCGCCCAGAACGCGCAGGTTGGCGATGTTTATCTCTGCTTGCAGCTCCGCGCGGGCGACTTCGTATGCCGCCGCTTCCACGCTTACGATTACCATGTCGTCAATGCTTATGGCGAAGGTTGGCGGAAGGGGATTTAATCCAGCCCCAGTCAGGTTCCAGCGGATTTCAACATTAGGGGTTCCCGCAGCCTGTGCCGAGGTTAGCTCATGCGTGATCGTGAAAGGAATCGGCAATGGTTGTCCCCAATCGGTTAGGGTCATCGTTGCAGTTCTGTCTGGCGATAGCCCCATTTGTCCAGGATTTACGGCAAGCACCTCTCCATCAATTCCGACTCTACCCGTTATATGCAGCACATAGTTCATGCCAAGAGTCATGTTCGGGCGCAGAATCGTCAGTGCCGCCCATCCATGCCCTTGGGAATCGTGGGTGCCCCCATCTCCGCCTGGGCCTTCACCCGCATCGGTGGAGACCACGATGGTTTGGCCGCCAACGGTATGGACGGAGTTGACCATCCTGTTGTTCAGGCCGGCGAAATGAGCCATCAGCTCTGTGGCATTAAGATCCCGCATATCCCAGGCTATGTCGTCGGCATTGGCGATGCGTACATCATCCAGGTTGCCAGGGGTGCCGGGGAGCCTTTCGTAGGGCGGGAGCTGCTCGTCTTGGACTTCGACCAAGGCTACTTGGTAAAGCCTGATGCCGTTATTCGTGCGCAAATCGATTTCCACGAGACCAGTTCCGGTGTAAGTGAAGGTTCCCCTTCTCCAGTTCTGGCCCTCACCCGCTTCGGTATAGATATCCACCTGGCCAATTTCCGCGCCATCGACATAGGCTCTGACGGGGCGGCTGCCCTGTGTACCACCCGTGCCGCTTATGACTATGCTAAGGGTGAATGGCCCCTGCACCTGGGCAATCGACAGGAATGGGTTGTTCACCCCCGGGTTACCGGTAAGCTGTATCCTGCCCATCGGAACGCCTTCAAGCGCGGTGCCTTGGGTTGCGCTGGGTCCATATATTATGCCGCTGTCAATGCTGCCAGCAAGCAGTGTCATGTTGTTCGTGTAGGCAACGTCCAATGTGGTGTTCTGATAGGCTGCGCCAGTGCCAGTACCTGATGGGATATCCGCAGGCCATCCAACAGGCCCGGCTGGATCATTGAAATTCCACGTAAAGGGCACTTCCGCCGACTCGACCACCACGGCGGCTTCCACGTTAACTCTTACGGGGGCGCTCGTTTCGCCACCGGCGGTGGCGGTAATGTCGGTGTATCCTTCGGCGACGGCGGTTACTGTGCCAGAGGCGTTTACGGTCGCCGCCGCGGGGTTGGAACTCGCCCATGTCACGGTGTCGCTCGTGGCGTTTGCGGGAAGCACAGTCGCGCTAAGGGACAGCGTCGGCGCGGGACCCACTGCCGCCAGCGTAAGCGTGTGGGGGCCGGCTGGGGCTATCGTAACGCTTTCTACCGCAACGTAGGCGGGGTCTACAACGTTCACCCTTACGGGGGTGCTCGATATGCCGCCGGCGGTGGCGGTAATGTAGGTGTATCCTACGGCGACGGCAGTTACCGTGCCAGAAGTCGCATTTACGGTCGCCGCCGCGGGGTTGGAGCTCGCCCACGTCACGGTGTCGCTCGTGGCATCTGCGGGAAGCACGGTCGCGCTAAGATCCAGTGTCGGCGCTGTCACCAGCGTAAGCGTGTGGGGGCCAGCCGGGGCTATCGTAACGCTTTCTACCGAAACGTAGGTGCCCGGGTCTACAACGTTTATCCTTATGGTGGCGGATGCTTCCGGGTTTGCGGTGGACGTCGCCGTGATGTCGGCATAGCCCTCGGCAACGGCGGTTACGCGCCCGGCGGCGCTAACGGTTACATAGGCATTGTCGCCGCTCCAAGTTACCGTCTGGGTTGTCGCGTTGGCGGGGTTAAACGTCACGGTAAGGTCTCTATATTCGCCCTCTGGGATGGTCTCATCCGCGCCCTGATCTATCGAGATGCCTACAACTTGTATATATTGAGCTGCGGGAATTACGGTTACCGTTACTGCGGCGCTCGTTACGCCGCCGGCCGTCGCGGTAATCTGGGTGGTTCCCCCTTCGACCGCCGCGGAAACGGCGTCCACACGGCCGGTCGTCGTGTTTACCGTTGCCACTGCCGGGTTGCTGCTGGCCCACGTTACCGTCCGGTTGGTCGCGTTTTCCGGATTTACCGTGGCGGTAAGATTCCTGTGCTGATCTTCCACAAGCTGGAAGGCGGCTTCGCCGTCTATCGAAACGCTTGTGACGGGAATGACGGTAACGCCGCCGTCGCCGCCGCCGCCCGGACAGCTCGTCAGGGCCAGGGGCGCCAGCATCAGCGCAAGGGCCATCAGGGCAGGCCAAAGCCTGCCTGCCGATAATTTCTCTCTAGACATACAGATCCTCCTGTTTCGTCAGGGGCCCGGTTTTGGGTTCCCTGCGTTTGTCTGCGGAATTCTGCCCGCGACAGCTAGCCAATTCGTTCTTTACATATATGAAAATTGCGCAAGGCGCAGTCTTCCCCCAGTCCAGTTTCCAGGCATATAGAGTCATTGGTGAATTTACGGGTGTGAGTACTAGGAGAAAACCGAATTCCCTTTAATTTAAGCCAAAGAAAACACTTACAGCGTAAGCGTACCAGCTTCAAAACGGCAAATTACGGCCTATTATTGGATTATTCAGACATCGGGGGTGGATGGGCAAGCGAGTCGCGCAGATAAAAAACCGCTGATTCTTTCCCCCTCCCTTGAAAGAAATCAGCGGTTAACTAATTCCAAACTTAGGCCGCCTAAGCGCCCCTTCCCGACAGCAACGCTTTGTTCTTTTCGTCGAACATAGCGATCATTTCCCGCGCTATGTTCTTGTCCAGGATTTCGCCCATTGCCGGGGTTTCAAAAACACGTTTCGATATCTGCACATCGGTAAGCTCAAAGCCCAGTTTTTCCTTTACCTGTAGCTTTGTCTTGTAGATCCTTCTGCCAAGCTCGCTTAGCTTTTCCGAATCGTAACTGGAAATGCCTATCGCGTCCAGGGCCTTGATAATGGTTTCGTTGTCGTATACGTTTCTGGCGAAAAGGCAGATAACCAGGGAATTCAACACGCAGCGCTTGATTTCCTCTTCGAACAGATCGTTTACCAACTTCACGTCGTCAAGCGTCTTGCGGGACTGGTCGTATGAATAGCCGCCGTTGCAAAGGTGGCTGTGCCTTGCGCCACATGCGTAACCCACGATAGCCCCATAGCCGGTGTGGTAAGCCGGCATTTCGTTTTTGGCGATCGACACCGCGAATTCCCTGCCGCCGTACTTGCCAGACGCGACGTACACGCCGTCGGATAACGCGCTGTAAAAATCGTTGGCCTTTGTCGCCATGAACTTTATCGCCTGCAAATATCCGTCCTTGTCGCCAAAGGTAAGTTCAACAATCGTGTGCTCCTGCGTGATAATCCCCTTTTGGTAACATTCTGTCGCGTAGCCCAAACAGATACCGCCCGAAACCGCGTCAAGCCCGTACTCCTCGACGGCCTCGATCAATTCAAGAACGGCATCCCTGTCGTTTATTCCCAGGTACGATCCCAGCGTGGCGATTAGCTCGTAGTCGTATGCGACATGAAGGGTCTCGTACTCGTGCCCCTTGTCGAATTCCCTGCGCACCTGACCGATATGGATGCACCCGACGGGGCAGCCGACACAGGCCAGTTTTCGAACCAGGTTTTTTTCGGCAAAAGATTCACCGCTTATATCCCCGGCTTTGTCAAACGAAGCCCTTTGCAGATTGTGCGTGGGCAATGCACCTATATCGTTCAAGACGTTCACATTTATTGGCGTTCCCAGATCGTGGTATTTCGACATTATCGGGGTGGTCGCCACTTTTTTGTAAATCTCGTTGTAAACAGAGACATATTTTTTGTGGTCGGCCACTTTCTTGTTGCCGTCACCGGTAACCTGTATGGCCTTCAATTTTTTGCTGCCAAAAACTGCGCCAAGGCCCATTCTTCCAAAATGCCTGTAGGTGTCAACATTGACGTTCGCTATCTTGCAAAGGTTTTCCCCAGCAGGGCCTATGCGTATTATCGAACGCTTGCCGCTACCGCCTTCAACGGTACGAATATACTGGCCTACCCTATCTGCAGTCAAACCCCAAAAAGCGCGAGCATCTTTAACATCGATAAGGTTATTGTAAATCGATATGTAAGACGGGCGGCTCGCCTTGCCGGTAATAACCAAAGCGTCAAGCCCGGCGTTGAACATCGTGTAGGCAAACCTGCCCCCCGCATAGGATTCACCCAGTTCGCCCGTCACCGGGGAAATAAACATGGCTACCGCTTTGGAAACCACGGGAAAAACGGAACTTAGCGCGCCTATGGCAAATATTATTGGCTGGCTTTCGTCCAGCGGGGGTGCTTCGGTGTTTATGTTTTCAAGCAGAAGTTTGGATGCCACGCCAACCCCGCCAAGATATTCAAGCAGATCTTCCCGCAGTTCGACTTTGACTTTGTTCGTGGTAAGATTGATGTAAAGGACCTTGATGTGGTTTTCGTTAATCATTCGACTTTTCCTCCATTTTTAGGCAGTTATGCGGGCAATATTTCACGCAAATTCCACAATGTTTGCAGATAATCGGAGGGGTGTTTTCGCCGGCGAAGTGAACGGCCTTTACGATGCAGGCATCGGCGCATTTTCTGCACTTGATGCATTTTTTGTCATTAAGTATAACACCGCCGCCATCTCTTGCCTTCAACGCACCTGTTGGACAGATTGTTACGCAGTTTCTCTCGTCATCACAGGCCAGACAATAAATCGCAAAAAATCTGCCGGTTGTAAGGCCGCCCAAGGTGCGCACTTTAATGGCGCTTTCGCTATCTGAATAGCTTTTGTTGGTTATGCCCGCGCAAACACGCTGGCATGTGAAACAGCCGATGCATTTGTTCATGTGATCTGCTTTCAGAATTTTGCCCATACAAATAACCCTCGCAAATTAAATCTACCTATATCATACCGTTTTCGCGCAGAGTATTCAATATTTGCCTAGCCGTGCAATCATCGCGGAAAAACGCTTTGGCAGTGGTGCCTTGAATACCTGCTCCACGAAATCCTTTTCGCCAGGCAATGTAATCGCAAGGCTTCTTGCGTGAAGCATAAGGCTTGCCTGCGGAAACATGGGATCGGCGAAACCGTAAAGCGGATCGCCCACAATCGGGTGTCCCAAATGGCGCAAATGCACGCGAATCTGGTGCGTTCGCCCCGTTCTGGGACGAAGCAATACCAGCGAATGCTTTTTCCAGGTTTTAAGAACCGAATAGAAAGTAAGCGCCGCCCTACCCTGCCCCGCCACCGCAAAACGTTTGCGGTTTTTCGGGTCGCGGGCAATGAACGTTTCTATGCGCCCCTTTCTTTCCCTGGGAATTCCATTGGCGATGGCAATATATTTTTTTTTCGCCTTTCCAGATTTGAACTGTCCCGCAAGAAAAGCCAGAGCCTCGTCGTCGTATGCGGCAATCATTACACCAGATGTATCCTTGTCAAGACGATGCACTATGCCGGGCCTTAGCCCTTCGGTTTTAAATTGACCGTCGCGCTGCAATCTTCGGTAGTATAATGCGTTTGCCAGGGTTCCGCGCCAATTGCCCGCCCCGGGATGCACGACCATTCCCTGCGACTTGTTTATCACTACCGCCCTTTCGTTTTCGTACATGATATCCAAGGGGATATTTTCGGGGACAAGATTAGCCGGATCAGATTCTTTCCAAGAAAGTTCCAAAAGATCCCCGCCTTTTACGGAAAGGGAAACCTTTACATCCTTGCCGTTCACCCTTGCCCTAAGCTCGCGGGCCTTGATCTGGGAACGCGAGAGCAGACACAGGTTTTCCGCGACATAACGATCCAAACGAGGCCCGTTATGTAGATCATACGGTACCGTGTGGGTGAATGATGGCATTATGGGGATATATCGGGAACGAGTTCTTCCTCGTCAATGCCCGCTTCGGTTTCCTCGGGCTGTTCTACGGCCACGGGCGTTCGGTTAATGACGATAACGCCAGAGGGCATTGCCTCGGCCCTTCTTCTGTCCCTTCGTCGTCTGGACTGGACAATAAGATGGTCGGCTATGGCAACACTTGCGGATAACCCAATGGCGATTAGTATGGTACGCCTCTGTTCAGCGTCCGTCATGGCGACGGCCCCTGTGGATGTCAAAGGCCAGGGGGCATGGGTTCTATCGTTAAAGTCCATGCCATTGTGGTTGTACCAACGGTACATGTTCATTCCCATAGTGGCGAAAAACATCGAAAAAGGGAAAGAACCAAAGGCGACGATTTCCCAGCGGCGCATATCCCTTAGCCATATAGGCCAGTTTTCCATAAAGGATTCGGTCGAGGTTTCGGTCGTCTGCGCCATTAGGCTTACGGCGGATAACATAAAAAGAAGGAGCAACGCCGTTAGTCTTTTTTTTACGGTCAATCTATCCTCCAAAAACGGCACCGCCAATACGCAGCAGGGTCGAGCCTTCCTCAACGGCTATCTCAAAATCCCCCGACATACCCATCGACAGGCAGGCCCAATTTTCCTTGCCCGGAAACCTTTGTTCAAGTTCCCCCCGAACCTTTACCAGCCGCCTGAACGCCGCACGTAATGCCGCCTCGTCGTCGGTAAAGGGGGCCATCGTCATAAGGCCCCGTACCTCTAAAGAAGAACAGCCAAGGATAAGCTCGGTTACCCTAAAAAGTTCGTCAAGCCCGATAAAACCGCTTTTTGAATCTTCCCCGGTGCGGAATTCCAGCAATATTGGTAGCGGGCTACCCGATGGGCTACCTCGCTCTTCGCTGTGCTTTATTAGCTCCAGCGCAAGGCTTTCCCTGTCCACGGACTGTATACAGTCAAACATCGAAACCGCAGACTTTACCTTGTTACGCTGAAGGCTGCCGATAAAATGCAGTTCCGTGCCTGGGTGCTCATCACGAAAGCCGTCGAACTTTGCGGCGGCCTCTTGCACCCTGCTTTCCCCAAAACAGCGAAGCCCAGCATTCCAGGCTTCTTTGATCGCGCCAAGCTCTTGAAACTTCGTCACGGCCATGAAGGTTATATCTTCCCGCTTTCTGCCGGAACGAATACAGGCATTGGCTATGCGCTCTTCTATTTTTCCGATATTATCGGCAACAGACATCTGCTATAATAATCTCATATCCTCCGCCGTTTTTGCAAGTACCAAAAAGCCGTCGATATGCAGGTTTTCCGCCCGCAGGCCGCCGTCTATGGCGCTTTTTTCCAGCAACGCCGTGGCCGCTTCTGGGCTATTCCCGCGCCGGGCAAGCAAGGCCGTAAGGTTGTTCTTGATGGTCTTTCTTCGCGAGGAAAAAAGCTGCCTTACCAAGGGGTAAAAACAGGATGGGCGGTTTTGGGCATTTGGCTCATCCCGCAGCTCTAAAAGCACACCCTGAGAGTCCACATTGGGTCTGGGGTAAAAGGACGCGCTTTTTATAAGCATAAGCGGCTTTACCCGATAAGCCGAAGAGCACATAACCGAGAACGAGGAATAGTCGGCACTGCCCACCCCGGCGGCCATGCGAAGGGCAACCTCCCGCTGGACGGTTACAACCATTCGCTTAAAGAAAAGCCCCTTTTCGATAAAGTCGGCCAGCAGCGCAGAACCCACGTTATAGGGAAGGTTTCCCAGCAGGTACGGCGCGGGCCGTTGGGCCCCCCATGTTTTAAGCGCGTCGCCCTCGACCAGGGTAAGGCCAGTGTCGGCGACGAAAAGCTCTTTTAGTACGCGAACGAAACCAGGGTCTATTTCGAAGGCGTGGACTAAAAGGCCCTTTTCAAGAAGGATCTTTGTCATCGCCCCAAGCCCGGGGCCTATTTCCCAGACGGCTTCCCCTGTCTTGGCTTCCAAGGCATCGGCAAGGGCCTGCCTGGTATTGGGGTTGATTAGGAAATTCTGCCCGAATTTCTTTCTCATGCCCAGGCCCTTGTCGTCCAGAAACGCCCTTAGGTTGGCCGCCGAGTTATAGTTCAATTCCATGCTTGTAAGACAAGTACATTATATTCGCAATCTTCCCGTGTGGTTGTACGCCTCGCTACGTAATTGCTTTACCGAAGCGTCGGCAAGATAATCGTCGAAAGGCATCATTCGGTCTATGCATCCCCCTTCCTTTCCGGTTTGGGGTAGAATCTCTATGATGCGGTTAGCGATTGAATTGATGAATTCATGGTCGTGCGAGTTGAAAAGGATCACGCCGGGAAAAGCGACAAGGCCGTCGTTCAGGGCCGTAATCGCTTCAAGATCAAGGTGGTTGGTCGGGTCGTCAAGGATCAGCACGTTCGCGCCGGAAAGCATCATCTTGGAAAGCAGGCAGCGGACTTTTTCGCCACCAGACAGCACGTTGACGGGTTTAAGCGCCTCGTCCCCAGAGAAAAGCATTCGGCCAAGGAAGCTGCGCACGTAAGTGTCGTCCTGGTCACTCGAATATTGCTTTAGCCAGTCCGTTATCGAAATGTCGGAGCCGAAATAGGCGGAATTTTCCTTGGGGAAGTACGAAAAAGCCGTAGTTTGTCCCCAGGAACACTCCCCGGCCTCGGCCTTTTTCTCGCCGGCGATTATGTCGAATAGCGCGGACTTCGAAGCGTGTTCGGTTCCCACGAAGGCGATTTTGTCGCCCTTGTTCACCTCCAGCGAAAAACCGTCAAGCAGCTTTGTTCCCTCGAAAGTGTAGCCGATGTTTTCGATCGTCAAGACGTTATTTCCGATTTCCCGCTCGGGCTTGAAACCCACGTATGGGAATTTGCGGCTGGTAACCGGCACATTGTCAAGGTCCAGTTTTTCCAGCACCTTCTTGCGGCTGGTGGCCTGGCGGCTCTTGCTGGCGTTGGACGAAAACCGCTGGATGAACTCCTTTAGTTCCCGCGCCTTGTCTTCCCGTTTTTTCAGTTGGTCGCGCGCCTGGCGTTGCAGCATCTGGCTCATCTGGTACCAGAAGTCGTAGTTGCCGGAATAGGCGGTAATCCTGCCGAAATCGATATCGCAGACATGGGTGCAGACCGTGTTAAGAAAGTGGCGATCGTGCGAGACGACGATTACCGTGTTGGGAAAATCGATAAGGAAGTCTTCCAGCCAGGCGATTGATTCCAGGTCCAGACCGTTGGTCGGTTCGTCCAGCAGCAGTATGTCCGGGTTGCCGAACAGGGCCTGGGCCAAGAGTACCCGTACCTTTTTGGATTCGTCCAACTCGGCCATTAGCCTGGAGTGGTCATCCTCGTCCAGACCAAGGCCTGAAAGAAGCTGGCCGGCCTGCGAGTCGGCTTCCCAGCCGCCAAGCTCGGCAAAGTCCGCCTCCAGTTCGCCGGCCCTCATGCCGTCCTCCTCGGTCATTTCCTCTTTGGCGTAGATCGCCTCGCGCTCCTTGCCGATGTCGTAGAGCTTTTTGAAGCCCATGATCACGGTTTCCAGCGCGGGGTGTTCCTCGAAGGCGAAATGGTCCTGCCCCAGAACGGCCAGCCGCTGGCCCTTGCCGAAGGATATTTCACCCTTGTCGTGTTCGGTTTCGCCCGAAAGTATTTTTAGGAAGGTCGATTTCCCAGCGCCGTTCGCGCCGATTATCCCGTAGCAGTTGCCCGGGGTGAATTTGAGGTTTACGTCCTTGAAAAGCGTGCGCTCTCCAAAGCCGAGGCTTACATTGGTAACGGTTATCACTTGCTGCTCCGAAGTTGCGGCGGTCGCGCCCTGCGGCACGCTTGCCTGCGATTTTCTTAGATTTTACCGTAAAAAGGGCCTTGAGGGCAATGTTCGCGCAGAATGCTTTCAGGGAAATCAATTTTCGTTTGAAAGCATATTAGAGGGCTTTTTGGGAAAGGCCAGTGATCGTTTCCGTGTCAAGCCCGGTGATTTCGTGGATTAGTTCTATGGGGAGTCCCTTCGCAAGGGCGTTTCGGGCGTTGTTTAGCGTGTTCATTTCCATGCCCTTCTCAAAGCCCTCTTCCTCGCGGACTTCCAGCGCAATCTCCATGTCCCATTCGTTTGCAAGCATATTTATCTCCTCTTGTGGTAGTAAAAAGGTGCCAGTCACTCTGCGCGGAAGGTAAAAAAATTCATGACTGTCACCATCGCGCCACCCCATGGTAAGCCCCTGGAAGTGCGCGCCTCTTACCGCCATGTTACATTTATGTTTTTGGAACGAGCCGCGCAATCCGTTAGGTACAGGTTTATCAGATTTTGGTATGGGATGCCGGTTTCTTCCGCCTTCTTTTTGAAATAGGCGATTGTGTCAACATCGATGCGTATTGATATCTGTTGCCGCAGTTTTTTTGCGTACGGGTTTGGTTTTGCGTTGGTAAAATCGTATTCCTTTCTCATATTATTGCCCTCCATAAGACCCAGTTTCTTTTCGAGTTGCTTTCCTTGCCGTTATTATTCTGATAGTCTGGTCGTTTTCCCTGTAACAATGGCATACGACCAATAGGCGCGGCATTTTACTTAACCCCAGAATGATAAATCGATCTTCGGCATCGGAATGATCGGGATCGGCTATCAGTTTGCCATTGGGGTCGGAAAATACGGTTTTTGCCTCCTCGAAAGACACTTTGTGTTTCCGTATGTTTTCCTGGTTCTTCTTTTCGTCCCAGACCACCATCATATATACATCATAATTATGCCATAATTACAGGTCAATACCCTGTCTTTGATGCTATGGCAAGCGGTGTCTGCCCTGCTACCCTGCGAAAGGTTCAAGAATTGGTGACTGTCACCGTTGCGGGATATCAGGAAGGTCGATTTTCCCGCTTGTATGTTTTGAAACAATGCTGTATGCTCAAGGCGACTTGTCAAAATGGAGCAAGCATGTTCCTCTGCATGAAACGGCATATTTCGGAAGGAGGCAAATCTTGAGCGTCAACCTGACCGTGTTAATCGAGCAAGGCGAAGATGGGGCATACATTGCAACCGTGCCCTCGCTTAAAAGTTGCTACACCCAAGCCGAGACAATTCCAGATGTGCTGGAAAAAATCAGGGAAGCTGCAATGCTTTGCCTGGAAGTTGAGTCCCGCTATAAATAAAGCTGAGGTGATATATGGGCATACTTGTAATAAGCTTCGACTCGATCAGCGACAAAGTGTTCGAGGTCATGGCTGGGGATAGCGCGAATTACCCCAATATTGCCAGGTTCAAACGGGAGTCGCATTACCAAGGGGGGCTGAAAACCGTTTTCATGTCCAATACCTACCCTATTCATGCCACCATTTCCACGGGCAAACTTCCCAAAGACCACGGCATTATATCCAACCTGCTTCCTCCCAATAAAAACGGCGAAAGGCCCTGGGCTCAAATGGCCAAAGACATAAAGGCCAAGACTATCTGGGACGCGGCAAGGGAAAAAAAACTGTCCACGGCGGCAATGCTTTGGCCCGTAACCTGCGGCGCGAAAATCGACTACCATGTGCCAGAGGTGCATTTGGAAAAAGGCCAAAACCTGCTGTTGCGCAGTTTGATGTATGGAAGCGTATTTTTCCAGTTGTCCGCGCTTCTAAAGCATGGCGGCAAGCTAATCAAAGCACTTAAAGGCATAGGGCAGCCGGAACTGGACGACTTTACCACATCCGTAACTTGCGACATGCTAAAAAAAACAAAACCCGACCTTACCCTTGTTCACCTGATAGCCTACGATATCATGTTTCATTATGCGGGATCCAAGGGAAGTGAAATAGAGATTGCAAAGAAAGCCATGGATGCCAACCTTGGCAGGCTTCTGGAAAGCTGGGGGGAAGACACGGTGATTGTATTTTCCGACCATTCCCAGCTTGATGTCAATGAAAGTATTAACCTGCACGACATATACGGAAATGCGGTTTTTGAACAAACCGGCGGCAGCGCTTTTTTGAGTAGCTGCAAACCGGCTACCGATAAATCGGCTTTAAGCCTGGAAGAACAACCCTGGTTTGAACGTTACCTGACAGAAGAGGAAATGGAAGAAAGCGGATATGCGAACAAGCAGATTCTTGGCATAGCCGCAAAGCCTGGTTGCATCTTTTCGGAAAAGGACAAGTACAAGGGTGCCCACGGTTACCCGACGGACTACGAAAACTACAATGTGTTTTACGGTGTAAGGGGCAAAAACTTTACGCCCTGGCATGGGCTGAAAAACCATATAACGGATGTAACAGCCATTATCGCCAGGGAGCTGAATCTTGACATGGACATTTTGAAAGAATAAGCCTACCGTGGGCGGGTCAAATCCTTTCTGGAAAAATATATCTCGCCAAGCTTTTCGCCAAACCTGTAATAGCCCCACTCGGCGAACAGCAACCCGTCAACTTTTTCTATAAGAATCCGTTGGTCCTCGCCTACCTTGTCGGAATCAACGTGCATGGCTACCACTTCGCCAAGGAACAGATCATGATCGCCAACCTCGCTTACGTTCAGCATCTTGCATTCCAGGTTAACCGGGCATTCCTCTATAATGGGTGCGTCTATGACCGATGACTTTACGGGGGTTAATCCGTATTCGGCGAATTTGTCCAAACCGTTTCTGCCGGTGCATGTGCCTACCAGATCAACCTTGTCCAGAATCGCCGCCGTGGGCAGGTTTACCGTAAACTGGGCCGACTTTACGATTAACGAATGGGTATAGGTCGCCTTTCTTAAAGCTATGCCGATAATCGCGGGTTCTTTTAAACCAATGTTGAAGATCTCGCCGGCGGTCATTACGTTGGGTTTCTTGTCATCGTCAATAGACACGATAAGCCCGGCCGGGGACGGGTACACAGGCCGAAACGGCACGTTGATTTTTGTTTTCTGCATTGCAAACACCTCCGTTGTTATTATGATTGCAATTTATCGACCAGGGATCAACTGGAAAAGAAAATCTTCCAGCAGGTTCCCAAACTCCGCCTCGATTTGACGCTGGGCTGCATTAAAGACGACATTTTCGGCCCTTTCGAAGTTAGTATGCCCCTCGCGTCCAGAAAAGTAAAAGGGCAACAAAGCCGCCCCAGTAGCGGTATCGACAAGGCTCGCACTAAGCTCCATTTGCGCCCAGACAATATTGCGCTGGCCGCCAGCAAACTGGGGCTCGGTAACGATCACGTTCACCTGTAGTATATAGCGCTGGTTGACCCCGCCGGTTCTGAAACCAAGCCCTGTCATGGCACCAGCAAAGGAACCTTGAATTCTCCCAGCCCTGTCACCGGTTACATTTATGCCGATGGGAATGGCGGTGGCGATTGCTTGGGCCTCGCGCCTGAAATCGTCGCCGGTTCTAAGCCCCTGCATGGGAGAACCCACCGCCGCAAGCACGGCAGCATAGCTAGCGTTCATGTCGGCGACCACCGCCGCAAATTGATAGCGGGAAAAACCGCTAAAACTGTTCCTTTCCATCGGGGTAAGAGTCGTAAGGTTGGCGATTAATTCCTGGTTGGCCCTTATCATGTCGGAATATATCTGGGTAGCCCTGGCCCTGTTCAGAACGGCAAGCGCGGAAAAGGTACCTCTGCCGTTATCCCATCTGTCGCCTATCTCGACCCCTATAAGGTTGTCCATGCCGGCACCGAGTATAATTTCGCTGCCAAAGTCGATGGAGTGGGTTCCAACACCGCCGGCCCCACTTCGGTATGCCTCCGCAAGCCTTGTGTCGGCCTGTACGTCCACGCCAAATATGGTGACCAACTGCCTAAATGCATCCATTTCCGCAGCCTGGCGGGAATTACCGTGACCAACTGCGGTCAGATACACCTGCCTGTTAAAGCCTTCATGCATACCATCGTTTGTCCAATCTGGCCTGACTGCCATAGGAACGCCCCCAGGGGGGGGGGCAGTCGCACAGGAGGCAAATGCCAAAGCAAAGCACAAACTGGCTTTCACCACTAACAGCACCGATAACGATTTAGTCCGAAACATTTATAACCTCCATAAGAAAATCTATCCATCCATACAATCAATTAATAAGCCTGGCGATCCCCAAGGTGTACACAGACATGTTGTTCGGATCAACCCAGAACTCAAGAATCCTAAAATTATTCAAAACACCGCTGCTGACTCTGGTGATATAGGTAACGGTACCCACCCCCGATACCTCAACAGTGGTAGTATCCGTTGCGGTGTGCGTGGCCTCGATCAATCGCGCAGCCACGGCCTCCGTCGCCCTCATCACAGTATCCCTTAGCCATTCCTGGTTCTGGGAAAACCCAACCGCCACCCTGTAGCCATCGATATTCGGCAGGTTACGATCGCTGACCCAGTAAGGACGGCCATCCGCGTCCGTGGTGTCGGCAATGTTTACATGCGGCACCCTCGCCGCATACCTAAAACGCACCAGCGTCCCGCCACGCCCGAACAGTCCCTTGCCGTCAAAGCGCAGAACATCGCGATCTGGATCGAAAACCAGATGCTCGACAAATCGCGTGTAATTCGCATCAATAGGTGTAATGTCGATTGTGGACTCCGCGATAAAGTCCAAAACACTGCCACTGGTCCTGTTGATAAATCTCGTCGTTCCGTTCACGCCATGGAACATGGAAACAAGTCGTGCGGCATAGTTTTTTGCGGCATCTATTTCGTCCTCCAGCCTTGGAAGCCGACTGGATACCCCGAAAACAACAAACGTACCTTCATGCGAATCAGCGATAATTCGCCCAGAATCCCACTGTTCGGACAGCGAGGCTCTTGTTGTAGCCACGGGGGCAGTAGACGCACAGGCGGCAAGGAAAACGACAATGCTTAGAAAAGCGAACGCTTTTTTCATCAGGCACCTTATCAACGGTAAACAGAGGATCGGACTTTAGCACAGGAAGCTAAAATCCGATCTCTCAAGAACCCCTATTTAGTCATAGTTCCTGATCACGGGAGGAGCCATGTTTTGCTGCTGCAATGCCTGATCCATGCGATCCAGCGCCCACATAGCGGCACCCATGTGGGGGGCCAACGCCGCAGCGGACTCGCTGGCGTTCATTATGTTGGTGGCGGCGTTCGACGGGGCAAGCTCCATAACAACCACCATCTCGCCATCGATCATACGCTCGGCTATAGGGCGGGTGCCGACAAGTCGTTCCCGGGCAAGCGTTTGCGTTACGCTTTCCTGGAATGCCAGCATTGCCTGGGGCTCGGCTTCGGACCCGGCGATGTAATCGGTGATCATGTTGCTGACCACCACGTTAAGCTGGCGGGCAATATCTGCCAAAGCCCTGGCAGTCGCGGTCTGCGTGGCCAAAGCCCTGTTGCTGTGCCTTGCCGTTCCAATACCCAACAGGGCATTTTCATTGGCATTTCTTCTGGCCTCGGTGATGAAATCACCAACGGGATCACCAGGTGCGACCGCCGGGGCCGCGGTACCACAGGAAGCGGCGGCAAAAGCCACCGCTACGACTAAAGCTGCGAAAAACGCTTTTTTCATAACGAAATGTACTCCTTGACTCAAGATATGTCTGTGCCCACTTACAAAAGCAGGCTCATAACTTTTAAAGTATCTACTAAATCCGAAAAATAATCAAGCCAGTGGGGGCATTCGACACAAAGCGAATAGATATCTCGACCATCATAAGTGCATCACAAAATTATACATAAATCCAAAAAAAATCGGCTAGTTTGACCCTTGTGCCACATATTGTTCTGGAGTTTTCCCTAATATAGTGGTATATTAAATGTATGATGGTCAAAGCTGTAGGGAGAGCGGTCGTGCCATTTATCTTTCTTCTCATTTTGTCCGCATGTGGGGATATGACAAGTCTTTTTCCCCCAGGCGACAATTTCCTTATCAGGGCAAACATCAATGGTATGCCCCTGCAAGGTGTTTCCCCCTTGGTACGTTCTGGCGACAGGATTTATCCCTACTTTGCCATTTCGGTTAAAGACGACCCTGACATCACCGGCCTTTTGATCTATCTGCGAAACCAGTACGGCGAAGCACTCGGGCATAGCATCAAGTTTGTCATTGGTATTCCTTCCGACGAGGTGGCGGAAACGGAGACCGAATATGAAGATGAATATGAGACTGATGTTTACGCTTTGCCCGAAACGGGCGATTCGGTTATAGAGGTCGCGATAAGGTCTTTCGACCAGGAATTGCCGCCATTTACTCTGCCAGAGAACATGGAAATCGGCCCACATACCATAGTTTTCGAAGCACTTAGCAGAAGGGCGATCCTGCGCCGCACGGAAATTCCCATTTTTTACCTTGGCAACGCGGAATTCTCTATAAGGGACATCTCAATGTCGCTGCCTGGGTTGTTCGAGTCGCGTCTGGTTCCGCCAAGGACAAAGGTGTTATTGGAGGCAAGGTTGGATTTTGACAGCCGCCTGGATCCTTACCTGATTTGGCACAGCGGCAGGAACATAATCAGCGAGGGAAGGGCGCGGGAAGGTGCGGGGAGCGTTCTATGGGAGGCCCCTAGCCAGACGGCTTTCCATCCCTTGCGATTGGAAGTCATACCCTTTCCACCCGTGGGAATCAGGCATAATTTCGTCGGCATTTCCCGCGAGATACTACTTCCGGTCTCTGCGGTTGCGGAAAGTGCGGGTTTTTTCTTTGGCACCGGTCAAGGACACCCCGCGCGGAACCGGCTGGCGGAAGGGATCTTTCACCTTGATCACATATTCACCGATTCCCTAGAGGAAGATGAGATTGACACCGAATATCTCCTGGAGGGACCCAGACTATACAGTTGGCATCAGTTTAAGGGTAGGCTCCATGACACGGTTTCGGACCGGGATGACCTTGCACCTGCCGATGACGAAAATCTTCCCCGCTGGACTTCCATAGGGCATAGTTACGGCCTTTCCACCGGCGATGACGATGCCTTTCTGCTTTCCCCCGTGAATTTTTTCCGCGAGGAACAGGATCATGGAGGGGGCATTTTCCTTTTTCACATTAGATCCATTGCCGACGGAACCATTTTCAGTGCTTACTTCCCTTCAGATTCGTCCAGTGGAGGAGCCTGGCTTGATATGTCAAGGAAGCTGGACTCCATTGTGTTGCGCCTTGGCACGGCGGAAACGACCGTCGAAATGCCGATTTTCCTTTCCCATTCCGATATGCGCACCCTGATTCCCGCCGCCGTGAAATTTTATATTCACCCCGACCGCATGGAAGCGAATCTTAGCCTGGGGGAAAACGCATTCCTGCAAAGTACCATACAGGAAGTGCGGCTTTCCGAGGTATTGACTGGCGAGGGAATTGTAAGGCTTGGCGGTGCGCCCTTGGATTCCTGGACGCAAGCGCCATCGCGGGTTGTTACCAGGCTTGCCAACCTAAGAAACATGCCCAGGGAAGAACCCCTTTCGCCCCCAGACATCGATGAAGAGACTCCTTACCTGGACGAAACGGAAGACGACATAGATATCCTGGAATGGGACGACGAAACGGAAATTACCCTTTCAGTGGTTATGGCCCCGCCAATGGAAACAGAGACTATCGATCCTTCCATAACGACAGTCTGGAATGAATTTGCCGTCATGCTTTCCTCGCTGCCGTTTCCCGTTCCGGCGGGGGATGTTCCAGAAGATGAAGAATACACAGAGGAAGAGGCGCTCGCGGAGCTTACAGACTGCGATTCGGTCGAAACTGCCATAGCCCTGGAAAGCCACAATAACCAAACGGCAGCAACTGGTTTGGATTTTACGGAAGCTGAAACCCAGGAAACTGGATTGGGAGCCGAATATATCGATGCGGGTACCAGAATGGAAATGCTCATATAGAACTAAATTTTCCCTCGGCCACTCTCTGGGCTGTTGTACCCGCCCCAAGAATAATGTAGACTTGGTTACCGACATGAAGTTACTACGCACTACTTTTATGCTTTCGATTTTGTTCGCCTCCTGTATTGGGCAGCCCCCCCAAAGGGTTATTGTTCCCCGCGATCCCGTCGGAACCAGGTTTCAGCAATGGCTCGATCCCCTGGAAACATGGAAGATTGTCGAATCTCAGAACGGAATTGGGGACACGGATCTGCCAAGTTGGGTTCGTTATTTTTACACTGGCAGGATCTGGATGATCGAAAACATGGAGCGATTCAACGAGCAGTATGTGTTTATAGGAAGAAACCAGGGGAGCAATTTCAATGCCCTTAGGCAATGGGCCCAGAACTTTTCCCCGGAACAGGATTTAGCCAGACTGATTGTCCATAGGGTCGAACACAGGTTCGTCGTCGGGGCCGCGTTATACCCAGATGACGAATACGGCGACTATTTCATGCGGGTAATAAGACAAGTGTCTAACGAGTCGTTTCCCAGCGCGGTAAAAGAGGAAATGTTCTGGGTCAGACGGGAAAAGGTTTCCATCGATGACGATGGGTTTTACGACGACCCGCAGATAGAGATTATTACGGAACGTTTTGAGTATTTGGTGCTGATTTCGATAGAGAAGGAAATGCTGCAATCCCGACTTCGTCAGATAATGGAAACCGTAAGGGCGACGGTTTCACCCACACGGGAACAGGCGGCGGCAATCAGCAATATTCAGCAGACTTTTTTCGAGGGGTTCTAGCCATGGAAGCAATTCTACATTGGGGATTGGATGTTATAAGGGCGATTCAAGCTGGCGCAAACCCGTCGTTGGATTTTTTGATGCGTGTTGTCAGCGTGTTGGGTTCCAGCGCCGCATATATAGTCATGATTGCGTTTATTTATTGGTGCATCGACGAAAAAAAAGGTCTACGGCTTGGAATTGCGCTGATTATTTCGGTATGGCTGAATATTGTCTTCAAGTTTCTGCTGGATCAGCCCCGCCCGTTTTTTCCTGGATTCGATCCCTCGTTGGCGATGGCTCCCGCAAGCATGGGTGGGCTGCCGTCGGACCACGCACAAAACTCGCTGGTTGTATGGTTTATTATAGCCTCGTGGGGTAAAGAGAAATGGCATTTTGTTCTTGCTGGGATTTTCTGCCTTTTGATGGCCTTTTCCCGCGTATATCTTGGTGTGCATTTCCCCACGGACATACTTGGCGGCTGGCTGCTGGGCGGCGCGTTGCTGTGCGTCTACTTCCTTGCCGGTAAACGTATCGAAAGCTTGCTGTCAAAATACGCCCCCAGGGCCGGGCTTTTCGCGGTGGCTGGGTTGTCTTTCCTTATGACCCTGTACAGGCCATCGGTCGAAGTTCTTATACCAGCTGGTATGCTTATTGGCATGGGGGCTGGTTTTTATCTGTGTAAACGTTACATTGGCTTTACCGCGCTGGCACCTCTAAGCAGAAATGGGTTTGCCAGATATCTAACCTTGTTTATTCGTATTGCCATAGGTACCGCCGGGGCACTTTTGATTCTTATACCATCTGGGAACCTTCTTGCCACTCTGCAAAACTCCGAAAATTACCAGCTTTTTGTTTTCGCGCGTTTTGCCTTGTTTGCCCTTTGGGTTTCGGCTGGCGCACCCTGGGTTTTTCGCGTTGCACGTCTAAGCGAAAGTAATGTGATTCACTATCAGGAACATGATTGAGCAATCAAGGGTTGACCAACCACTGGTTGGAGCTTCCTACGGTGACGCTTGCCCCATTGCGGCGTTTGCAAGCGTTCCAGGCAGAAGTGCGCTTACGTTGATTCGCTGTTCCGGCGCGGGTACGCTGGAACTTGCGGCGGGTGTTTTTTCCGCCAGGGAAAAGTTACTACAGGCCCAAGGGAATACTGTTCTTCATGGTTGGATTGTTGCCCCGGACAGCCTGGAAGGTAACCCAAAAGGTGACAAAATCGACGAGGTGCTGGTTTCGGTATTTCGCGCCCCGAAAAGCTACACCAGTGAGGATAGCCTGGACATTTCCTGCCACGGGGGAACTGCGACGGGAAACGGGGTAATGGCCGCCCTACGTGCCGCAGGTTTCCGCGACGCGCTACCTGGCGAATTCACCTTTCGCGCCTTCATGAACGGCAAACTAGATCTTACCCGCTGCGAGTCGGTAATGGAACTGGTCTCCGCAAAGACGGAAATGGGCCGTCGTAATGCGGTAAGCCGGCTTTCTGGCCTGCTGGAAAGCGAAATCAACGCGATCAAGAAAAAGCTGGTGGAAGTACTTGCCGGCGCGGAAATCTTTCTGGACTATTCCGAGGACGAAATCGGCATCGATGCCGAGGAGGACGCGGGGAGGCTTCCAGGCAGGCGGCTAGCGGAGGAGGCCTTGGCCCGTCTGCACAGGCTGATCGAATCCTGGAAGCGTGAACGGATATACCAGGAGGGAATTCTGGCGGTAATCGCCGGTCGCCCCAACGCCGGCAAATCCAGCCTGTTCAACCTGCTATTAAGGGAAGACCGTTCCATTGTCACCGAGGTTCCTGGCACCACCCGCGACTGGATCGAGGCCTGGGTTTCCATAGAGGGCATTCCCGTCCGCCTTGTTGACACCGCCGGCCTTCGCGATTCCCAGGATCCCGTCGAGGCAATCGGCGTGGAACGCAGCCGCACCCTGCTGGAAAACGCCGAACTGGTTTTATACCTTATAAACGGCACGGAAGGCATAACGGGCGAAGATTTGGCGTTTATCGATGAGATCACCGACCGGCAAAACTCGCGGCCCCTGCCATGCATACCAATCTGGAACAAAACCGACATCGCCCCAATGCCCCCCCCGCAACAAAGCGCGGTCACTAACCTACTTGGGATAAGCACAAAGACCGGCACTGGTGTTTCGGAGCTAACGGCTTCAATCGCCACAGCCATTGGGGGGGCCACGGAACCAGCGCAAGCGGCAATCGGGACGGTTAGGCAGAAAAACCTGGTGGAGGCCGCCGCAGCCTCGCTGGAAGATGCCCTAAGCCTGGCCGAAAGGGAGGAACCCCTGGACCTTATCGCCCCGCTTCTGCGGGAAGCGGTAAACCTGCTAGGCGAAATCACTGGCGAGGTCTCCACAGCGGATATCCTAGAGGAAATGTTCGGCAAATTCTGCGTAGGAAAATAACGGGCAACCGAACATAACCAAGCCGAAAGAAAGCAGCGTACATCCCAAGTCAGCCCATTGTTTTTTCGGCAAAAACGGTGTATATTAAAATCTAGGCTGGCTGGAGGGAAAGTATGGCTATGACGGTACTGATTGTCGATGATTCCAGAATCATGCGAAACACCATGAGGTCGGTGTTCTCGAAAATGAAGATTGCCTGTGAGGTTGTCGAGGCCGATGACGGGACGGATGCGCTTGAGCAGATGGAAAAGGAACCTATCGAGCTTGTGCTGCTAGACTGGAACATGCCCAAACTATCGGGGCTGGATTTCCTGAAACAGGTTAGGGCAGTGGAGAAATACAAAAACCTGCCGATCATTATGGTTACGAGCAAGACCGCCAGAGCCAACGTTATAGAGGCTATCCAGAACGGTGCCACGGACTATATCACCAAGCCTATCAACACGGATCTTTTTATCGAGAAGCTGGCAAGATTGCCCATGTTCAAGTACTACAAAAAAGACGAGCGCTGAACTCCGCAAAGATCAGCCCGCTGTCTTAATCGCCTTTACCGGGCATTTGTTGACGCAAGCCATGCAGGCCGTGCATTTTTCGTAGTCAATTATGGCAAGGTTGTCTTTCATCGTGATGGCCCCCGGTTCGCAAACCTTCTGACAA
>Ga0209755_10001132_pt1 | contig 43871 bp, 36 predicted proteins | sample TergutCo191P1_FD_187301 | JGI IMG/M metagenome (GOLD analysis project Ga0209755, IMG submission 187301) | Cornitermes sp. P1 segment gut microbial communities from Petit-Saut dam, French Guiana - Co191P1 (SPAdes) (version 2) | ecosystem: Host-associated > Arthropoda: Insects > Digestive system... | reverse complement strand
ATCTCGCGAACGTTAATACACACGGCTTTAAAAAGCAGCGCGCGGATTTTGAAGATCTTTTGTACCAGACAATCAGAACCGCGGGAACTCCCGCTACGGAAGATACTGTAACTCCTGTCGGCGTTCAAATGGGTCACGGCGTTAAGCTTGCCGACACTCAGAGAGTTTTTTCGCAAGGCGCGCTTCAACAGACCGAAGTTCCGACTGACGTCGCGATCACCGGCGAAGGTTTTTTCAGAATACAAATGTACGACGGATCTCTTGCGTATACGCGTAACGGAAACTTTAAAGTTGATTCAGACGGACGGCTTGTTACGAGCAATGGTTATTGGGTTATCCCCGATATCGTTCTTCCCGAATTATTTTTAATTGAAACGCTTAACATCACGCAGGACGGAAGAGTCAGCGTAAAAGTTCCCAGAGACGGAGAAGAAGTGGAAGTCGATGTCGGAAGACTCGAATTGTACCGCTTCCCGAACCCTGTCGGCTTAAGCGCGATAGGCGAAAATCTTTTTAAAGTTTCGCAAGCCTCGGGTGAAGCGATTCCCGGTACTCCCGGCTATGAAGGCATGGGAAAACTCCGTCACAGATTTTTGGAAATGTCGAATGTCGCCGTCGTTCAGGAAATGGTTAATCTGATTGTCGCTCAGCGTGCCTATGAATTTAATTCACGCACGATTCAAACTAGCGACAGTATGTTGGGTACCGCGACAACGCTGAAGAGGTAACAGATGGAAATTAATGGTTTTGGAATGATAAATACCGAAGATTACAGATTGTCCGCGTCAAGATCGCTTCATAAACCGAATGATTTTTCCGCTCTTTTTGAAAGAATGAAATCGTCAGATAACCTTCGATCAAGTGAACATAATTCCGCGCCTTCAATAAACAGAAACGGGATCGACACAAACGATAAGCTCTACGAACTCTGCCTTGAACTCGAAACATTTTTAGTTAAAAATCTTTTAACCAGCATGAGAAACACTATTCAAAAAACAGGGCTTGTGGAGGAAGGTTTCGCCGGTAAAATGTACGAAGATATGCTTTACGAAGAATACGCCAAAGATTTTACAAAAAACGCGAACTTCGGACTAGCGGAACAGGCTTATAGACAGCTAAAGAGTTTGCAAACGTAAAATCAGAAAAAAGATACTTTTATAATTCATTATTCCATTATATACTCTATGTTAGAGGTAATGAGTTGCAGGAAGACAGCGGATTAATGAAAGTGCGCTTTCCTATCGGCGCGAAACTGATAGCGATTATTACAATAATAATGTTAATGGCGATAGGCTCGATTATTTTTCTTGTGTCGTGGCTTGTGCGCTCAGACCTTCAGATTGTTGCCGAAGAAAATAATTTTGAGGCAAATCGCAGCTCGGCTTTAGCGGCTGAAACATACATCGAAAATATTCAATCAAATACGATGATACTTGTCCGCGCGGTTACGTCCATGGGAACAGAGAGCAGCCTAGCCCGCGAAACGATAGATTACTTTTTTGAAAAGAATCCGAATGCTGTATCCGTATTTTTCAGTTTCAGAGGACGAACGCAGATACTTGTAAACGAAAACTTTTTTGAGACAATGAAAACCGCTTCTTCTTCCGTTTCGCCTTATTGGGATGCTCATGATACGTCTATAAGGCGCGCGGCTTTAGGGCAGACTGTGCTGTTAAACGCCACGCCTCATTTCAAAGTGCCGATGCTTGCGTTATTTTTTCCGGCGCATGATACGCTGCCCGGCGGAGTTTTGTTTTCGCCTGCGCAGTTAAATGATTCGTTCGGATCGGGAGTTAATCAATCGTATCTGATTAATGATTCAGGGGATATTTTAATTCACGCTGATTTCGAAACTGTGTATAACGGAGTAAATGTCGCATCACAGGAATTTACCCGTTTTATTTGGTCGGATTCTTCAGGTAACGCTCAGACTTTATACGCCGATGAAAACGGAGTCCGCTATTTCGGAGCGTTTACAAAATTAAAAACATCGGGCGCTGTTGTTATTACCAGCATCGAACACGATAAAGTATTCGAAGGAATTAACGCGACAACAAGGCGTAATATTTATTTAACAGCGGCAGTGCTGAGTATTTCAATTATTTTAATTTGGTTTTTTTCAAAGGGAATTTCCGTTCCGCTTAGAACATTAGCCGCAGCTGCGCATAAGATCGAAACCGGCGCGTTTGATATAACGCTCAAACCGAAAGGGCGTGATGAAATCGGGGTGTTAACCGCAAGTTTTTCGCGGATGTGCAAGGCGCTCGGTATTTTCGGGCGTTTTACAAACCGCGATATCGCGGTACGCGCGATGCGCGGCGAAATTAAACCGGGCGGCTTTAAAAAACGCGCCACAATTTTCTTTTCTGATATCCGCGGATTCACGGCAACATCGGAAAGTTTTACAAATCAATTCGGAGATGAAGCGTCCGATAAAATCGTACAGTGGCTTAACAAATATTTTACGCAGATGGTCGACTGCGTAGACAGGACGGGCGGCGTAGTTGATAAATTTATCGGAGACGCGCTGATGGCTCATTGGGGAACTGCGTATACTTCCGGCAGTACAAAAAAAGACGCGTATAACTGCATAAGAGCCGCTCTTCTTATGCGTAAAGCTCTTATCCATATGAATAAGGAAAGAGGAAACGATACAGCAAATCCGCAGATACGAATCGGATGCGGAATAAATACCGGTATGGTTACGGCAGGTCAGCTTGGAAGCGAACAGCGAATGGAGTATACGGTTATCGGAGATCCGGTTAATCTTGCTTCAAGAGTTGAAGCTTTAAATAAATCTTTCGGTACCGATATTCTTATCACGGAAGGCACATGGAGGCTTGTAAGGAAAAGATTTATCACAGAAGAAATGCCTTCTGTAAAAGTAAAAGGAAAAGCAAATGCAATCAGGATATTCGCGGTGATTAATTTTGCGCATAGAAATAGCGGACCTAAAACTCTTGAAAAGGTGCGCCGTCTTCTTGGCATTAAAACCGCTGATTATAAAAGTGTAAAAACAAAAGAAGAAAAATACAATATTATCGGAACAGGCTGATTGTACAATGAAAGAAAAAGAAAACATTGAATCAAAAATTCGATATTTCAGGATTGTAGACATTCTTGTTGTAATTATATTTTTATCTACAGCCGCTTTTAGTATTTATCTTTTTAGAGCGGATCTTATGAAGACTATAGGAGCCCGTGATGAAGATCCTGTCGGATTAATTATAATAAAAAATAATGTCGTGCAGCGCCGTTTTGAAGATCGCGTTTTATGGGAAAGATTATTTGTAGATTCGCCTGTATATTCCGGAGATTTAATACGAGCCGCGGATTTGTCGGCGGCTTCTATACATATTGATGAGAATCAACTCAACATAAATCAAAATACTCTGATTCGAATTCAACATTCAAACGACGGCAGAGGGACATTTAATATCGATCTTCGTGAGGGAAATATCAGCGTTGCTACAGGGGAATCAGGCAGCGGAATTGTTTTGAGCGTTGCGGGGCGGGAGATTCGCGCGGCGGAAGGAAGTGTTTTAAACGCTGAACTTGGAGATGAAGGGATGGTTGTCAGCGTGAGCGAAGGCAGCGCTGTTTTTCTTGATGAATTGCAATCAAAAATTGAATTGGTAAAAGGAATGTTGTTCGCGCAAGACTCAAGCGGAACGGAAATAAAAATAAAAGCCGCGGTTATGATCTCTCCTCAGAATAACGCAAGATATATTAAAAGCGGGACAATGCCCGTTGCCGTTGATTTTGAATGGAACAGAATTAATCTGGAGGACAGCGAAATGCTGCGGATGGAGATTGCGCAGGATCAAAACTTTACGCGTAACTTTCGCTCCGCTAACGGACTAAATAGTTATGCGCAAATATTTTTTACCGCAGGCGGCTGGTATTGGCGTTTAATGTACGAAGATTTATGTTTAAGCTCAGGCGAGCTTTCCGTAATTGACGGTTCAGCGCCTCAGTTATTCAGTCCCGCCGCAAAAAGCGTATTCCGTTTTAGAAACGAACCTCCTCAAATTCGTTTTCAGTGGGCGCAGACTTCAGGCGCTTCTCATTATATTATCGAAATCTGCGGCGATGAAAGTTTTTCAAATCCGAAAATTAAAACGCAGGTATTATCCGCTTCTTTTGTTCAATCCGAATTAAAAGAGGGAGATTGGTATTGGCGCGTACAGCCTGTTTTCTCTTCCGCGTACATAGGAAGCGCGGGAGTATCATCAATAGGATTATTTAAAATCGAACAAACCGCTGATATAAACATTCCTTCAGTCGTGCTGCCCGAGCCTCCTAAGCGTTACTACACAGTTCAAGGCGGCGACACTCTCGGACGAATAGCCGGCAGATTTTACGGCAATCCGTTGTTATGGAATATACTTATAGCTCCTAACGGTATCAGAAATCCAGATTACATCGAAATCGGCGACGTGCTGGTGATTCCATGAAAAGATTTCTCATCTTCTTGCTTACTGTATGCGTTCTTGTTTGCGGTGTATCAGCGCAGGATGAACATGGTACGATGTCCATCGAAAATATCGAAGAGGAAATATCGGATTTAGATAATGAATCACAGGAAAAGACGGCTGGTTTCGCAGACGGCAAAAGCGGTTTCTGGTTCGGTTTTGGCGGAGATACAGCGATGTATTCTCAATACGGATTCGCCTTCGGTCCTAGTTTTTCAATTGGTTTCGGCACAGGAATGTCGATAGGGATAAATGCCGCATGGTTTTTTACAAAAGAAGAAATTGATGTTTTGGAAATAAATGTTTTTTTTCGTATTTATTTTTTTAAGAACGCAGACAATGGTCCATATATTCAGATAATGGCAGGTCCCTCTTTATTTAACCGTTCAGGAGATTTTTCAGTGCCTTCAAACTCAGGTACGATCAGCGCAGGAGCCGTCTTCGGCTGGCGTTTTTTGTTATTTAACATGTGGTATATTGAACCTTCGATAAGAGGCGGCTATCCGTTTCTGTTTGGCGCGACAGTTTCAACAGGGATACAATTTTAAAAGTAAAAGATATAACGCTTCTTATCACTGTGAGCCTTATTGAATAAATTAATATAAAATGTTATATTTTATTTATGTATAGGTTTTCCTGCAAAGGGCGATTTTTACTGTTTTTAACGTATTTTCTTGTGATTTTTACCGTTTTTATCGGCTGCGAAAATCCTCTTATGAAGCAGGTTTTCGGACTTAAAACAATTTCCTTTAATACCAACGGGGGGAGCGCCATTGAATCTCAGCATCTTTTGCCGGGAGAAACCGTTGCGCGTCCGAGTGATCCTGTCAAAGCGCAATATGTTTTCGGCGGCTGGTTTACCGATAACGATACTTTTTTAAATCAATGGGATTTTAGAGTCGCGCCGGACAGGGAATTTGTTCTGTACGCAAAGTGGATAGCGGAAGACACCTCTGAATATACTCTGATTCTTGATACCGGCGGACTGGATGATCGCGATTCAGTGTCTTTCAGCGATTCGGGCGCTTTTGAAATTACCGCTTTGGGCGGCAGTGTTGTTTTAATTAATTACACGCTGGCGGACACAGAGAATTCTACAAGCGAGCTGCGGTTTTACATCAAGGGCGCGAGAATATTCACGGTAAATGAATATGGTTTTGGAATTTTTGACTACATCGTAAACGCCGGCCATGCAATAGACGGAATAATTACGATAAAAGCCGTATCCGTACACACAGACCTGATTCCGCTTGACGAGCCGACAGGAGTTTCGTTTAACAGTGACGGCGTAATCTCGTTTGCGCCGGGCGAGAATAACGAAAATGCAGGCGCGTCATTCAGGTTCTCTCTGTACAGAAATGCGTCGCCTGTTTCTGGTTTCAGCAATATGCCGATAGCGGGCGGCGGCGGCGACTTTGCGCAGCTGAGAGCCGAAATGTTGAAAGACGCCGGCGCGTACAGCGTAAGGGTCTGGGCAGAAACCGCAAACCCTGATTATTTGTCTCCGAGTATTGCGGTCTATTCAAATAATGTTGATGTCTATCGTCTTATCCTTGATACTGACGATTTGTATATTCTTGATTCGGTGTCATTCAGCAATACCGGTTCTGTTTTGGAAACCACGGCTTTTGGCGGCACTGTCATCCCGATTTACTACACGCTGGCTGGTGTCTATGACAATAATTTGCTCAGTCTTTATATTGACGGAAACCGGAAGTATGAAACTACAGCGCCGGGAACAGGATCGTATGACTATGCGATAAATTCTGATGATGCTGATAACCGGGTGATAACAATGTATGCCCGTTCCGTTCACTCAAATCTGGAATTGCTTTTCCCGCCGACAAACATTCATCTTGAAAAATCAGGCGTTATAACTTTTACCGCAGATAGCCGAAACCCCGCAGGTACAAGCTATCGGTACACACTGTACGGAAACAATAGCGCAATTTCCGGCTTTACAGAGCAGTCAATAACAAGCGGCGCAACACCGGCGGGCATTGCCGAAGAAATGCTGAAAAGCCCAGGCGATTATCACGCGGCAGTGTGGGCGCAAACCGGAACCGAAGGTTATGAGCCGTTAAGCAGTGTTGTTAATTCAAACCTTGTGCATGTTTATAGTGTAAGTGTAAACATAAGCGGCGCTGGAAGCGGCGAAACAGTCAGCGTGAACGGACGCGCAGGAGAGCATACAGTAAGTTTCGAGTTTTACGCTTTTGGCGGCGATACCGTAACGTTAAACGCAATGCCCGGCGCAGGACGCATGGTAACATGGAGCGGTGTTGGTACCGGTACAGGCAGCACGCGAACTGTTACTGTAACAGGAACGACAACTGTAACTGCAGCGTTTGCCAATGCCGCAGTTACCGTTACTGTAGGCAGTATAACAACAGGCTATGCTACCCTTGACGCCGCGCTTGCTTCGATTAGCGGTGCGGGAACTTACACCGTAACGCTTTTACAAGACCAGACGATGACGGCGGCGCGGACATTTACGGCAGGGATGAATGTCACCCTTACGGGTTTGGAAAGCGAGCGCAAGATTACGTATGGACTTAGCGATGTGTTATCGGCAATGTTCTCGATAAACTCTGCGACTGCAAGCCTTACCTTTTTGGAAAATATTACCGTGCAGGGAAGAAGCAGCGAAGGGTCGGGCGCTGTTGTTCGTATTCTTGGCGGAACCTTAAATATGATGGATAGCTGTAAAATTACGAGGCATAATTCAGGCAACGTGATGGGAGCTGTTGTATATTTGAATGACTCTAGCGCGGTTTTTAATATGCAGGGCGGCGAAATTACAGGCAATAATTCCAATATTTCTACTCAGTATGGAAGCGTAACCGTTGTAAACGGCTTTTTTAACATGACAGGCGGAAGCATTACAGATAACGCAGGAGTAAACATATACGCGGCGGATGTGTTTATGGAAACATCCGATACCGTATCTTCGCGGATACAAATATCAGGCGCATCGCACGTTGGCGTTCTTTTGTTAAAAGCGATAAATGAAACTGTTCACACAAAAATAGAAATAGGAGCGAGTTTTACAGGAAATGTTGATACGCTCAATTTATTTGCAGCTAACGGCGCAGTGCAGACTGTAATTAGCTGGTGGGAAAATAAACAGGTGTTGGAGGCTGTTAACGGTCATACGCTGACGCAGGCGGAGGTTGGCAGATTCACACTGGGGAGATTCCTTTCCAGCAATATAACCAATAACCAGCAAATAACCGCCACCCACATTATCGGTACATCAGGTGATGATGTCGGCAAGTTAATTTTGAATCATGGAAGCGGCACGTCCGACAAGCCCTTCCTTATCTACAGCGAAGCTGACCTTAGGGCAGTAGGGTGCGGTAATTACAAAGGCATGAACTGGACGACTTCGGCGCACTATAAGCTTATGTCCGACTTTAATCTGACCGGTAAGGACGACTGGGTACCCATCGGACTTGTCAGCGGCGGCGTTTTTGACGGCAACGGGCATACCATTACCGGTTTGACTATCAGCAGTACAAGCAGCTATCAGGGGATGTTCTCCAGGATCGGGGGAAGGGTGGAAAACCTCAAGCTTGAAAATGTTAATATTTCCAGTACGCAGAATTATATTGGCGCTATTGCCGGAGAAATCACGAGCAGCGGCACGATTAGCAACTGCTCTGTAAGCGGCAGTGTTTCCGGCGTCTATGGTGTCGGCGGATTGGTAGGATCGAACTATGGCATCATTCAAAATAGTTTCTCAGCGGCGAATGTTACCGCCTCCGGCTCCGGTGATTTCGGCGGCATCGCTGGCTTCAGCCACACCTCCGGCGGGACAATCCGAAACTGTTACTCCACCGGCACTGTTACCGGCGGCACTGTTACCGGCGCCAGTGTCGGCGGCATCGTAGGAGGTCAAGGCGGTCCTCTCTCTAATTGCTTTGCCGCGGGCGCTGTCAACGGCACAGAGCGGATCGGCGGCATTGCTGGATACATTTCCGACCCGGGTAAAATTGAAGGCAGTATCGCTCTGAATCGGTCCATTACCCGTACAGGCGGCGCGTCTACTAGCTTTGGGCGAGTTACCGGCAGCGTGTTCGCCGACGGAACCCACACCAATAATAACCGCGCGTGGAGTGCTATGCCGTTTGACCCCTCAAACTTGAGAACTGTCACCAGTAATATTAACGGTGCAGACGGACTTGGCGTAACTACGGCAGAATTGCGGACGTATGCGACGTGGACTGCGGCGGGCTTTGCGTTCGGCACGACCGAGGCAGCTCCGTGGGTGTGGGACAGTACCGGTACTAATATGCCGAGGCTGTATTGGCAGATAAATGGCATCCCCTGGCCTGCGCATTTGGTTGATCCCGTTACCGTCAACAACGGCACGACTACAACCGGCTATGCCGATTTAACAGCCGCCCTTGCTTCGATAAGCTCAGCCGGAAACTACGATGTAAAAATCGGAACAAACCAGAGCCTTGCGCCCTATACATTAAATGTTCCCGGCGCGGATATTACGCTTACCGCCGCAGGCGCTGACGTAACAGTTCAACTGGCATCTGCCGGCAGTATGTTTACAGTAAACAGCGGGACGACGCTCAGGCTGTCAAACGGCGTAACCCTGCAGGGGATTAACGCAAATATAATCGCGCTTGTTCAAATAAACGGCGGAAATCTTTATATGAGCGGAAGTGCAAGAGTAACCGGAAATACATTGACGATAAATACCGATGTAACCCATAACGGCGGCGGAATACACATAACAGACGGCGGGTCATTTAACATGAGCGGCGGAATAATAAATAATAATAAAACCCTAAGAAATGGAGGAGGCGTATTTGTAATAAATAACGGAAACTTTTTAATGACAGGAGGAGAAATTTCCGCTAACGAATCAGGCTCAGCCGCAGGCGGCGGCGTTGCTGTAAGCTCCGGCGGAACCTTCACTATGCAGGGCGGCGAGATCAGGAACAATACAAGTGTACAAGGCGGCGGCTTAAATGTCGGGGGCGTGGCTTCATTAATTAACGGTGTAATAAAGAATAATAATGCTACTAACGCAGGCGGCGTTGCTGTAAGCTCTAGCGGAACCTTTACCATGCAGGGCGGCGAGATCAGCGACAATACCGCAAGTACAAACGGCGGCGGCTTATATGTCTGGGGTGAATTTAAATTAATAGACGGTGTAATAAAAAATAATACCGCTTCCGTTGCAGGCGGTGTTGGTGTGAACCTTGGCGGAACCTTCACCATGCATGACGGCGAGATCAGCGGCAATAACGCAGGTACAAGCGGCGGCGGTTTATATGTATGGGGCGGTTTTGTCATGCAAGACGGAAAGATTAATGGTAATACTGCAACTCAGGCGGGGGGCGGCGTTTTTGTACACGAAGCTCCCGCAAGCTTCACTATGGAAGGCGGAGAAATAAGCGGCAATACCGCGCGTACGAATGGCGGCGGAGTGAGTGTTGCATCTAACGGAATTTTTGTCAAAACAGGAAATTCGGTTATTACCGGATATAATAGCGATAATGTAAACGGCAATGCGGTAAAAAACGCATCCGGAGCGCCGATAAGTAACAACGGTCATGCCGTGTACTTTAATTATTCTACACGAAGATTAAGAGAAACAACTGTGGGGGCAGAAGATAATTTAGACGGCAACGGCACAACCGCGACAGGCACTAGCCCTTGGGACTGAAACAGATGACCGTGCCGTGCGGGCTTTTTAGGGTTTTTGGGAGGAGAAGAATTCTACGTTGACATAATGAGTGTATATATTCTACGATTTTTCTGTGGAAGAAGAATTTATCTTCAAACAAAGCGCTTTCAAACATGGGATAGACGAGCAGGACATCCACAATGCTTTTAAAAAATGAGTGATAAGACAGAAGAAGAAGCCGATTATTGGGACGAATATTTTACTAAGAATACAATCATGCCTGATTTTAATAAGCCATGTTTTTTTGCTCGTAAATACGGTATGACCGTAAAGCTTGACCCTGAAACCACACGCTTCTTGCAGCGCAAGCCGAGGCAACTTATAAATCTTTTACAGAAATTATTGGAGAACTGGTACGGGAAAAAATTGCCGTTTCTCTTTAATTAAATTAAGGTTGCGCCGAGTGTCTGTCGCAAAATGCTGATGGTACAACTGCCAATGTTCGTGCCGTGCGGGCTTTTTAGGGTTTGGGGAGTGGAGTGGTACGCTTTGCGGGAAGAATTTTAACCACGAACCTCACGAATCTTTGCTTCGAAATCTTAATCTTAACCTAAAAATCCCTGATAGCTATCTGATATTTCTTAGGTTTAAGAAGAATAGGCGGACAGTAAGTTCGTCTTGTTAGTGGTAAATTTTCTTATCTTATCTCTGCGAGCTTTGCGACTCTGCGAGGGATTGACGGGTAGGGTGAGGGGCGCGGAACCGGATTGATATTAATTTAAATCATCTGGTATAATGAATGATACAGTGGAGGCGTATATGAGAACTGCGGTTTCTAATAACGATCAGGATTCGTATAACAATAATGTGGAAAAGCCTGTTTTCCAGGTGTTCTCGCAACGGCCGAAATTACCTGTTTCAAGAATTGAATATAAAGACTTGAAACTTGAATTCATTAAACCTTATCCAATGACTATAAAAGCAGAGTCCGGTTATCTTGTCCATGAAAACATGAAAATGAACTTAATTGTGAATGGAAGAACATTAGAAGAACTTGTAGAAGAATTTTTTAGTTGTATATATTTCCTTTGGCACGATATTGTTTTAGTTGATGAAAGCGAATTACACTCAAGTGCAATAAAATTAAAACAATATTTACTTTCCTTGGCAAAGGAAATTGGATAATGCCGGTATTAAAATCAAAAAATGTAGAAAATGCTTTGTGTAACAAAGGTTTTACCAGATCGAATAATGACCATAGAGTTTTTTGGTTCTATGTTGATGGTAAAAGAACTTCAATCCATACAAAGACAAGTCATAATAATCAAGATATTGATAATTATTTACAATCATGTATGGCAAGGCAAATGCAGCTGACGAAAAATGAGTTTTTACTATTCATTTCATGTCAAATGAATTATGAAACCTATGTTAAAAGAATGAAGTCAAGAGGATACCTGAAGTAAGGTAAAATTACCGTCATCAATTTTCTCTATGCGAGATAAATTCATCAATATCGTTCATTAAATAAATCAAACCAAATGAATGAAGAATATCGTAATAATCATTTATATACTCAAAAAGTTTGTATTTAATAAAAATATCAAGAGCGGCTTTTCCTGATAAATTATGAAAAACTTTATAATTTTCTAAGCAAAAAGTTTTAAAAGGCAGTATTTTATCCATAATATTTAACACTCCGGTAATTCGAAATTTCCTGTTGTCATCTCTTGCTCAAAAAGCTGGAAGAGTTTATCGGTACTGTAATGCCATATTTTTGTTTTTTCATCTTCGAGTAACTCATACAGTTTGGAATTATAGAATAAAGAAATTGCATCGTCTTGCATCATGTTTTTTTGCTCTATTATTCTTTGAATAAGATCAGCCGTAAATATTGGGAGCAACGCTCCGAATTTTTCTTTATCCATTATTTGTGTCCCTAACATTTTCATGTTTAATAAACTTACAATAATTCAATGCGTTTTCGGTATGAAAAAGAATTTGATTGTATATTTTTTCTACCTTCAAACGTATTATTGTTTCACTTTCTGAGAGAAACCCGGTTTCAAATAGCCTTACGGCTGCATATACATTATCATTGGCAACAGGTCCCATGGCAATATCATAAATAAATTCGGCTTCTTTTCCTCTTCTGCATGCGAAAATAAATTTCAACCATTCAGGAGAAGGTTCATCAAACTTAATGATCTGTAAATCGCTTTGTGCTTTTTCTAAATCAAAATCATAGATACTTATAATTGATAACTTTGAATTTCTATTATCACTGACACGCTTAGCCCAACTGCATGCTTGCTCGTATGATGATGTTGTGTAAAATCCCTCTCCAAAGTCTAAAAATCTGTTGGCAGAGAGAATTTTAGGTTCCTTTACGGTAATATCGCTTCCGTGATAAATTGTCATGCCTTTTCATTATAACAGACAGATTATCGTCCTGCAACGCGTGAATACCCTCCTTCTCCTTGCCTCCTCTCAATTAAATTCATATCTTTGATAATAGCCTCGAAACAAGGAGAAAACTCTTGCATGGCATTTTCAAAAATATCAGCCCTGTTATTCGCGTTCTTTTTATGCTGTTGCTTGCTTTTGCCGCCGGCTGCCTTTTCACAGGACTTTTCATCTTTGGACAGCGATCTTCAGCAATTGGAAAACTTGATCTCAGATACTATAACCAACACGCAAGAGCAACAGAAATTATTGGACAGCTTGAGGGAGAGCTTGACAGAGAGCGGGACATTAATCGCAGGTTACGAGAGCATAATTCAAGGGCAAGAGAACTTACTGAAGGAGTTACAGAATCAGCTGGGCGAAATGTCAGAAACCTACAAGATGCAGTCAGCCTTATCGGTGAGATACGCGCGAAGCTTAAAATTTTGGCGAATTTTTACAATAGTGGCGCTTCCGGTTACGGCGGCTCTTAGCGGTGTAATTGGCTGGGCGGTCAGCAGGTAAAAATCTACCATAAAGAGCACTTAATAACCTATTTAAATCATTCGATAATATAATATGAGCTCTAATAAAAAACGATGCGGCATGGAAGATCCGCCGGGAACGCAGGGCGAAGGCTTCCGCTCGGCAAAGATTCGATTTTCCATAGGCGCTAAGTTAATAACGATTATTTCGTTTATTGTCGTCATTTCTCTCGGGTCGATAACAGCCCTTGTTTCGTGGCTGGTACAGTCTGATTTGCGGGTTTCCGCCGAAGATCATAATTTTGAGATGAACAGGCAGTCCTCAATGGAAGCCGAAACCATGTTGATTAACGTACGATCAGGCTCACGCGTTCTTATTCAAAATGTTATGTCCCTTGCGCCGAATACTGCATCTCTTTCCGGCGCTGCCAGTCAGTCTGTAGATTTCTTTTTTGCCGAGAATCCGCAGATAGCGGCGGTCTATTTTGTAATTCCAGGCATGAATGAAAGACTTCTTTTTAACGGGCAGTTTTTTTCATCCCGCGGAATTGATGAGTCATTAATTACTTCCTATTTCCCGGCGCAGAGAGATGCGTTAGGCAGAGCAGTCCGGGGCGAAACTTTGCTTCAAAACGCAGCTCCCCATTTTTCGCGGGCTCTTCTTGCTTTGTATTTTCCGTTTCAAAACAGCGCAATCGCGCCTTCCGGCGGAGTAGGAGCCGTTCTTTTTACATCTGAAACCATTAATGACAACTTCGCTTTCGGTACAAATCAATCATGGCTTATTAACAGCGAAGGCGATATTTTGTCTCATCCTGATTTTCAGCTTGTAAAAGACGGATCAAATATTATCAATTTAAGCTTTATTAAAACTATTATTGACAGTAACGATAAAAGCCGGCAGCAGCTTCTGGAAGCTGATTTCGGAGTTTTACTTTCAGAAACAAGGAAGGCAGGCGGCATTTTTTCTCCTATTTGGGAAAATTTAAAAAAGGCAGTTAAGCCGTTAGGTGAAAAAATTAAACAATTTCTTCAATTTGTTAATAAGAAGCTGGCGAATTTTATCCCGTCTATTAATAAAAGCGCTGAATTAAAAGAAAACTCCGAATTAAATAAAAAACCGGAAATGCCGGAAAACAGTACAGGCCGTAAGTTTTTGGCTTATACAAAATTAAACACAGCGGGCGCTATTGTTATTACAAGCATCGAGTATGATAAAGTTTTTGAGGGAATTAACGCTACAACGCGGAGAAATATTTATTTAACAATTTCTGTTTTAAGCATATCAATTATATTTATTTGGTTTTTCTCAAAAACAATTTCAATTCCGCTGAAATCTCTTGCGGGAGCCGCGGAATTAATCGAAGGCGGTAAATTCGATCTTGAATTTGATAAAAGAAGCAATGATGAAATAGGCGTTTTAACTACAGGCTTTGAAAAGATGTGTTCCGCTCTAAATGTTTTCGGAAGATTTACAAACAGAGATGTTGCCGTAAAAGCGATGCGCGGTGAAATAAACCCCGGCGGTTTGCCGAAACACGGTACTGTTTTCTTTTCAGATATCCGCGAGTTTACCGCAAAGTCGGAAGGTTTTACAAAATATTTCGGCGCAGAAGCGTCAGATAAAATTGTTTATTGGCTTAACAGTTACTTTTCCGAAATGATTGATTGTGTAGAAAAAACAAACGGCGTTGTTGACAAATTCATCGGTGATGCCGTTATGGCGCATTGGGGAACGGCATATTCGGCGGGAAGCCCGCGCAAAGACGCGTTCAACTGCGTTAAGTCCGCTCTTATGATGCGAAAAGCGCTTTTCTATTTAAACAGATCGCGCAGAGCGGGAGATCCGGCAAATCCGCTGATTAGAATCGGATGCGGAATTAATTCCGGTATAGTTACGGCAGGGCAGCTTGGCAGTGATAAGCGCATGGAGTATACGGTTATAGGAGATCCTGTTAATCTTGCGTCTAGAATCGAAGCTCTGACAAAACCGTTAGGCGCCGATATTCTTATCTCGGAAGATACGTGGAAACTTGTCGGCGACAGATTTATCTGCGAGGAAATGCCTTCAGTTACGGTAAAGGGAAAAGCAAAACCCGTGCGTATATTCGCGGTTGTCAATTTTACGGGAGAAATAAAAGGTCCTCAAACGCTTGATGAAGTGCGTTCAATTCTGGGTATTGATCCGCCGGTTCTTGAAGAAGTTGACGTCAACGAAGATGAAAAGAAATACAAAATCGGAACGGAAAAAGGAAAAGATTAATTGAACTATAGAGCAGATCGCAAAAAATCTTTCGGCGCTTTGGATGTATTCATTATAGTATTTTTTCTTTTAATCGCGGCATTAGGTTTTGAAATGTTCAGGCGCGATCTTCTGCAGACATTCAGTTTGCAGAATGAAGAACCTGTCGGCACAATTATTGTTAAACGAAATATAGTTCAAAGACGTTTAACGGATCGCGTAGTTTGGGACAGACTTTCAAGTCAATCTCCCGTGTACGCGGGTGATATAATCCGCGTAGCAGATGTTTCAACTGCAACGCTGAATATCGGCGATAACAGTCTTGATATTTCTGAGAATACTTTAATTCGCATAACGCGCGCAGCGGACGGTGAAAATGTTCAAGTTCAATTAAGCGAAGGAAGCCTTTCTGTCGCAGCCGGCGAAAACAGCAAGAATATTATACTTGAAATGAACGGACAGAAAATACAAACGGATAAAGGAACCGTTTTAAGCGCGGTTGTGAGCGATAAAGGTCAATCTGTTCAAGTAAGCAGCGGAAAAGCTCAATATGTTTCTTCAAGCGGAGTTGTGCGTGAAATAGAGGAAGGCGGATTAATCAGCGTAGATTCAGACGGAAGACAGCGTCTTGAAAGGGCGGCAGTCTTTACACAGCCGCTTCCAAGTGCTCGTTATGTGAAAACATCGGCTTCTGCTTTGTCCGTTAATTTTGTATGGAATAGAATTAATCTGGAATCAAACCTGAGGCTGCGCATGGAAATTGCGAGGGACAGCGCTTTTGTCAATATAACAAGAACAATAAATAATTTGGACAGAAATACGCAGGCGCAGTTTGACGCGGGCGTTTGGTATTACAGGCTTGTATATCAGAATGAAATTCTAAGCACGGGGCAATTAACAATTACAGACACAGGATTACAGCTTGTTAGTCCTGCTTTTAACAGCATTTTCCGCTATACGGATGAAATTCCTGTGATTAAATTTCAATGGACAGCGGCAGAGGAATCTCTCTCTTATGTTTTTGAGATTAGTAATTCTGCGGGTTTTGAATCCACGCAGATAAGAAATCAATTAATGTCTGTTTATCATTCTGTTTCGGATCTTCCGCAGGGTTTATGGTACTGGCGCGTTCGTCCTGTATTTCCTGATTTTTACAATAATAACGATGTTTTTTCTGCGCCGTCTATCTTTCGCGTTGAGCAGGCTGCTAATACAACCGCAATTTCGGATAACGCAAGCGTTTCATCATGGCTTGCGGAGGAAACGCCTTCCAATGTTCTGCCGCCGAGCGTGCCGCGTGATATCGTTCCTGTTTCTTTTTTACAGCCTTTGTCCGCGGCTCTTTTTTCAACAGAGGAATCAAAGCAAACGCCGGCTGCGGCGCAATCAATAGCGTCGTCCGCGCGTACTGCGCCAGCTCGCGAAAATCGCGTAACGTCTCCCGTAAGCAGAGTTACTCCGCCTTCGTTGCTGCAGGCGCCGCGAATTCTACAGCCGCCTTCAGGCGGAATTCTCGGTCATGAAGATTTATCAGGAAGATCCGTAACATTCCGCTGGTCAGGCGTACAAGGCGCAAACTCATATGTGTTCACTTTATTTCAGATAACTCAAGGAAGCAGAAGGCAGATTATCCGCGAAACAATTAACGGCAGCACTGTTTACACTTTGAATAATCTTCGTTTACTCAGCAGAGGAAATTTTCTCTGGCAGGTAGAACCTCTAAATATCCGCGGCAGTACAATCGAACAGCGCGGAAATATAGGCGAAAGCACATTTATAATTGATATTCCCTCTCCTGGAGCTGTACAGATCGAAGATACAGGAATTCTTTATGGTAACTAAGCGGTTAATCGTTTTTTTCTTTTTATCATTTTGTCTAATTCCTAATATAATTTTTGCACAGGATATCGGCGCTAATTATTTTATTGAAACCGAAGGCGGAGAGCAGCGTATAAGACAGCGGCTGACATGGAGAGGCGGTGCGAATACATACCGTTATGAAGTTATTATTGAAAAAAATGAAAATGGATCATTTGTTCCCATAATTCGCGAATTTTCTTCCGCTACTTTTATAATTGTTTCTTTGTTTCACGGAAATTACAGGTTTCGCGTTATTCCTTATGATATTTTTGATATTGCAGGACAGCCTTCCGAATGGAGAAATCTTGAAGTGCGTCAGGCGCTAAAGCCGCAGTTGTCTGAAGCTCAGCCAGAAATTATGCTTGATACAAACGGCGATCCTTATGGTTTTGTTGTATATATTTCAGGAAACAATCTTCACCATGACGCTGAGTTTTTTTTGCGTCATCCGAATAATACTCGCACTGTGCTTGATGATGTTGAATACGGCGAAGATGGCGATGTTCGAATATATATAGATAGTACTAATCTTGAACCCGGTGAATATAATATAATTGTAAAAAATCCAGGCGGTTTTGAAGCGGAGATACAAAGAACTGTTATCAATCACGTTATCGAGCAAATAGCAAAAAACAGAGAACAAAAAAAAGAAGGCGGTGAGCCGCTAACGGAGATAGGAAAAGAATCTGATATATCCTACAGACCGTACGCTGACACGGATGAGGAAGAAAATGTTATTTCCGATGAAGAGATTATACCGGTAAGAAAATTAATAACTAAATTAAATATCGGATGGAGTCCTTTTTTCGGCGTTTATGGGTTTGATTTTTCATCTTTAGCTAATATTTTTATTAATATTAGCTTGATCGGAAAACTGCCTATTGATTTTTATTTGGGAGCCGAATTAGGAATGAGTATTTCAGCTATAGACGCTTCTAAACTAGTTTTAAATATTAATATGCTGATTCAAAAATATATATTTAAGGACATAGTTTACATTAATTTCAGAGCCGGTACCGGAATTGCAATGTTTCCGAATGAAAACGAAGAATCAAAAGTTTTTATTAACGCGGGTCTGTCTTTTTCATGGCGCATAACAAAATTTCTTATACTTGACGCAGGAGCTAATTATATGCACATATTCGGCGGATTTCAATCGGGAAGCGTAAGTCCGTGGATAGGCATAGGATTTCAATTTTAATTAAAAGAATTTATTATAAAGGCAATAATATTGTAAACGCCGTGGGCGATTGCGATTCCGTGCAGAGAATTATACCGTAAAAACATAAAGCCTAAAAACAAACCGGAAAGAGCAGCGTTTAGAAATCCCCACGGTCCTGCGTTTATGTGGCAGAGAGCGAAAAGTATCGTTGAAAAAATAAGCGCTGAAGGAGCGGAAAGGTTCAGTTCTTCCCTTCTTGAAAGGATGTAAAAACGGAAAAAACTTTCTTCAAGGTAGGCGCTTAAAAAGCAGGATACGCAAATCACAATCCAGAGCGCAGCGTTTGGCGGGGCGGCATGCTGCGTTTGGGCGCCGCCTGTAAAAGCATGTGCAAAAGCGACAGAAATGCCGATCATCAAAAGCGCGGGCAGCGTAAAAAGCCCGGAGATAAGGTCTTTTTTACCGGGTTTTATTATCCAGTATTCTATCTTCCAATTTTTTATGATTATGAACCAAATTAAGGCTATAGAAGGTATATAATTGAGTATTATTCTTATAATTCCGGCAGAAATTGAAAAATTCGCGGTTACGGCGCTTGTTACTCCTGATTGGAGGGCAAATCCTGTTTGAGAAAAAAACAAGATTATATAGAGGATTAACGCTTCAATATATAAAGTCACATTTTGGTTCCTTGAGTTTTGTATCATTTTTATATTATAATTTATTAGTATTACTTTGAAAATGAGGTAAAATTGATACCATTTTTGCTGTTAGCAATTATTTTTCTCGTTCTTGTCTACTTTTTGACACGAGCCAAAAAGGAACCATCCGGCAACTGGATTCAGTTTTTTGCTAAAGGAAGAGAAGCCGGATTCACCATAAAAGATATGGAACAAATAAGGAAGCTTGTTTCAAGCTGTCATATTAAAGATCCGGTGTCGATATTTAAATCAAAAAAGCAATTTGAGATTATAGTTCGTTCAATGGTAAACACGGCGCGTCTTTCCGGAGAGATAAATGATCCGCTCACTCAGATTTTTCTTTCAAAACTTTTTGATTATTTTAAAAAAATTGAAATGGACGCGACGGAAACAAAAATTAAAATTACAAATTCGCGTCAGATCAGCGAAGGTCAGACTTTGCGGGTTTTAGTTGCGGGAACGGGAGTTTTTAAATCGGAAGTTATAAAGAATACGTCAAATAATCTTACAATTTCGCGTCCTGTTAACAGCAAGGTAACCGCTTCCATGCGCTGGAATGATCTTAAAATATCGGTTTATTTCTGGCGTGAAGATGACGCGGGCTATGTTTTTGATACGCAGGTTTTAGATGAAGTTTTTTCCAAAGGCATTTCTTCTTTAAAAGTCGATCATAACGATTCGCTTTTCCGAACGCAAAAACGAAAATCGCTTCGCGTTAGGTTTCAAAAAGCGGCGTTTCTCTATCTTGTAAATGATGCCGATAATCCTCACAGGCTTGAAACATCCGCCGGTGTTCGCTGCATGCTTGAAGATATTTCTGACACAGGATGCGCTTTCAGAATTAACGGACAGGCTGAAGTCGGTATGCGTTTAAAAGTTCAATTTTCAATTGACAGAGCTCCTATTTGTATTCCAGCTACTGTTCGTTCCGTTGATTATTTTCAGGATAGAAATGTTTCGGTTGTTCACATGGAAGCAGATCCGCTTCCTATCGGCACCCGCAATCATATATTATGCGAAGTATTTAAAATGCTGCCCGAAGACGATGAAGACGAACTGCCTTTCCGCGTTCTTGAAGAAGAAGCGGATAATATTGCCGCGAACAGCAAGGCAGCAGCCCGTTCTGCTTTCGATTTGAGTCCGGGAGACGATGATGAAAAGTAAACGCGTTTGCTTTATTTTATTCTTTATTCTGATGTCGTTTAACGTCTTTTCAGAAAGTATGCAGGTTTATCTTCAAAACTTTATTAAAGCCGATCTGGCTGGAAAAATAGAATTGCTTTACAGCATATCGTCGAATAATTCTCTTAAAATGCAGCTTGGAAATACGTCGCCGCTTTATGAATACGCTCTTCAATTTGTCTGGGATAATTACGCGCAAATTTCCGATCTTCACGATATGGATCTAATTATTCGCATATCTCTTGTCAATATAGTTCAGGAAAACAGCGCGGGGAAAATCGATATTACGAATCTGAATAATATTCAAAATATTTTATGGAAACTTTTTCTTGAATATCCTGTTTCAAACACATGCGCTGATATTATTATCGCTCTTGGGAAAATTGGAAAAGGAAACCGCTCTCTGATAAGCAGTTTAAATAATTTTTTAACCGAAAGAAATACTTTGTTTAGAAGAGGAGAGACAGTTGATTATATGATCATATCGGCGTGTATTTCCGCGATTATGGAATTAGGCGACAGTTCTTCCTATCCTGTTTTGTTTTCCGTTATTTGCTCAGGTTATCCCGAAGTAATTACAATGGAAGCGTACGGCGCGTTAGAAGTAATACCCGGAAATCTTTCGCGTTTTTTACAGAATGTTATCGAACAAAATCCGCCTGATGAAAAGTTTCTCGCGTTCAAAGCCGTAATGAACAGCGGAAAGCTGACTGTTTCAGAGAGAGGTCAGCTTGCGGAAGCGGCTCTGTCGCAAAGCCTTATCTCATCGGAAGAAAATGTAGATTTAAACGCGATGCGTTATGCGTCAATTTTAGCGCTTTCCAATCTGCGCTGGACACGGGCAAACGCTCTTGCGATAAGGCATTATTACCGTGTTCAGGCGGATTATATTCAAAATATAATTCCTAAAGAAAGATTACTGGAAGCGATAATGTGTCTTGGAGCTGTCGGAAATTCAGACGCGGCTTTAGCGCTTTGTCTTCAGTTAGGTCTGATAAATATCAGAACGCAAAATGCAGGCGTTTATGATCAGGAAATTACTCTTGCGATTGTTCAGTCTCTAGGTCTTATCGGCGATAATGCCGCTTTTGATCATTTATTATCCGTTGTAAATTTACCATACACCGATTATATTGTAGCTGCGGCAAGGGAGGCGATTACCCGCCTTAAATGGTAAACGTCTGTTAAAAAAAATATTAAATAATAATTTCATTACTCCTCTTTTCTGCGCCGCGTTTTCAGCTTGTGCCGGCTTTTATATTTTATATTACGCGCATACTGCGGTTATTATAACAATAGTAATTATTTCTGTTTTCGCGCTTTCTTTCTTTCGCGTGATTGCTACGAGTAATTTCTTATTCGATAAAGATGATTTTGAGATTATACGATTATCGCGGATAATATATGTTTGTTCGGTTTCAATTTCCGTTTCACTTGTTTTGGGTATCTGCGCGGCAAACGCTGGAAAGAACGAAATAAAATTCGGTCTTCCGGAGGACAAGATAACGGCGATCGAAGGCATTTTATTAGAAGATCCTAGAATATTATCAAGCGGATCTGTAATGGCGTCTTTGTCGCTGAAAAAAAGCGCAGCTTCATTCGGAGCGGGAAATAACGCTAGTGCAGGCAGCTCTGGTATTATTACCGTTTTCTTTCCGCAGGAAAACGATGACGCGCGGCAGAAACAAAACGATAGCTTTTCGCAGAAATTACGCGAATTCGGAAGAGGAACGGTTATTTTCGCGGAAGGAAAACTTCGATCTAATGAACGCGGGATTACTTTCAGCGCGTCTTCATTGCACATAACAAAGCCCGCTCCGGCTGTTGAACGCATGCGGACTAATATACGAATAAATCTGATAAATCGTTTTGACGGTAAATCATGGGGAGGGCTTGCTCTCGCGCTTCTTGTCGGTATTCGCGATAATCTTGACGCGAATCTTACAACTGTTTACAGAGACGCGGGTCTTTCGTATATTCTCGCTCTTTCGGGAATGCATCTTGCGGTTATTACAGCTTTAATTGCTTTTCTTTTAAAAAAGCCGCTCGGTTTAAAAGCTGCTTCTATTACCGGAGCCGTAATTATTTGTCTTTATTGCCTGTTGGTAGGTCCGATGCCAAGTCTTGTTCGTTCCGCAATTATGTATTTATTAGGTGTGTTTACAATTTTAACTTCAGTTCCCAAAAAATCACTATCTGTTTTATATCTTTCTTTTTTAATACAAATTGTTTTAACTCCCGGGGCTGGAAATTCGCTTTCATTTATTTTATCGTATGCCGCGCTTCTTGGAATTTTAATTACAAGCCGCCAAATTTCTTCGCTTTTTGGAGGGATTATTCCCGAATTTGTATTACAGCCGCTCGCTCTTTCATGCGGCGCGTTTCTTGCCACAGCCGGTATTTGCGCTTTTTCTTTCGGAACAATCGCTCCGATTGGAATTATCGCGGGGCTTTTAATTGTGCCTTTAACAACCGTTTTTATGATTGGCTCAATATTGTGGCTGTTACTCGACATTTTTTCGATTTCGTTTATTTTAAATCTGCCGTTGTCATTTGTATACCGCTTAATGGAGATAATTTCTTCGATCGCGGGCTATGTTCATGGCATTAAGGCTAATCCCGTAATAATACTGGTTTTATCAATAGGCTTGATAATGTTAATCGCAGTAATGGATTACAGAGACAAAAAAGCTCTGTTGCAAATAGAACCTTTTAGTTTATAATATCTATTATGCTTAACTACAACTCCGCGGCAGAATTACGCGCTTTTCTTGAAAAAGAAAACCTTGGAATGCAGAAAAAATTCGGGCAGAACTTTTTAATAAATCATCAAACAAGAGATGCTCTTGTTGCCGCCCTCGGCGCAAAGAGCGGAGATGAAGTATGGGAGATCGGTCCCGGACTCGGTGCGATGACGGCTATGCTTCTTGAAAAAGGACTGTGTGTAAAAGCGTTTGAAATTGATAAAGGTTTTATCCGCGTGTTAAAAAATATATTTTTAGATAACGAAAAATTTAGCCTTGTAGAAGGCGACGTATTAAAAACTTGGCAGACTCAAAAAAAAGTGAAAGATGTTTCGCAGCAGGATTCATCATTTTTATTAGGAAATCTTCCTTATAATATTGCGGCGGTTCTGTTAGGTGATTTAATCGAGAAAGGACAGGTTTTTCAGCGTATGGTAGTTACTGTTCAAAAAGAGGTTGCTCAGAGAATGTCGGCTGCTGCCGGAACTAAAGATTATTCGTCATTTTCTGTGTTATGCGCTTCTGTTTACAATGTAAAACCATTAATGTTAATCCGTCCTTCTTCGTTTTTTCCGCAGCCGAATGTTGATAGTATGGGAGTTCTTTTTGAAAAAAAAGAACAAATAAACTGTGAGTATCCTCAATTTTTCTATCAATTTATAAGATCGCTCTTTGCATCGCGGCGTAAGACGTTAAAAAATAATCTTTTAGCGTTTTTTTCATCCCGTTTGGGAAATTTAGATATCAATATACAGGACGTATGCTCTTTTGTTTTAAGCGAAAATTCGCTGAAAGGAAATGAACGCGCCGAAAACCTCAGTATTGACGTTTTTGCCTCTCTTGCTAAAACCATTGAAAATATGCGATTATTTAAAAGCGATGTCAATTGCCGGTAATATAGCGAAAATTGAAGAGCGTTTGATTACAGCTTTGGGGCGGGCAGGCAGGAAACGCGATGATGTTATCCTGATGGGAGTGTCAAAATTTGTTCCTGTCGAAATGATTAAGCAGGCTTTTGATGCAGGTATTCGTCATTTCGGAGAGAGCAGGGTTAAAGAAGCCGGTGAAAAACTTAACGATTTTAATGATAATCATCCCGGCGCGCAGATACATTTGATTGGCAGTCTTCAGCGAAATAAGGCAAAGCAAGCGGCGCTTTTTTTTGATTGCATACAATCAGTTGACAGAGAAGAATTAATCTTAGAGCTTGAGAAATATTCTTCTTTGAGAGAAAAACGGCTTGATATTTTGCTTGAATTGCATACCGGCGAAGAAACAAAAAACGGCTTTGCGGATTTGGAATCTCTTTTTAGAGCCGCTGAGCTGACGCTTAAAAGTAAAACGCTTAAACCGTTAGGGCTTATGACTATGGCTCCGTTTACGTCTGACACGGATGTAATAAGATCGTCTTTCAGGCGGCTCGTAAAAGCGCAGAAAGAGCTTATTAAACGTTTCCCGAATTCGGAAAACTGGTCATGTCTTAGTATGGGAATGTCAAATGATTTTGAAATTGCAATCGAAGAAGGATCGACTCTTTTAAGAATAGGAAGCGCGATTTTCAACGGAGAATAAAACAGGTAAATGAAGAAAGTAATTATAATAGTTTTAATTTTCTCTTTAGCGCTGCCAATGCCGCAATTATATTCTCAAAGCCAGACAACTAATGAAGAAGAAGAAATTAAATTTCCGCAGTGGGCAAAAGATTTACGCCGATGGGATATAATAACTTTCGGCGTATTTCCTTTTTCTATGTTTTTTACTACTTTTATTACGGATATGGTTCGCTGGAATAACGCAAATGGCATGAATTTTTCCGAAGAGGGGCGTCGTTATGCGCCATGGCCGATGAAATCCGCAAACCCCGAACCGATGACTAGCGAAGAATATTTAAGAACAGTTTTGATCGCTATTGGCGTATCGGCGACGATCGCTCTTATCGACTTTGCCGTCGTACAAATAAAGCGAAGCATAGAACGAAAAAGGCAGCAAGCAAGGACTTCAAGCACTTACGAAATTGAATCAAGATCGATTCATGCTCCCGCGGAAACCGAAGAAGGTATAACTGATGATGAATCGGCGAATACCGGCGGCGGCGATGATTAATGCCGTGTTTTTCACATAACATCAGCGAACAATTAATCTCTCCAATCCGTTTGGATCGTTATATATCCGAGAATTTATGTCTTATGACGCGTTCTCAAATTAAAGCCAGAAATGTAAAGGCAAAATTAAAAGAAAAAGCAATAAAACTTTCGTATCAGGTGAAATATGGTGATTTTATTGAATTGTCGTGGGATGATCAGCCTCCGATAGATTTAATCCCTGAAAATATTCCCCTTGAAATAATTTTTGAAAACGAAAGATGTATTGTCGTTAACAAAGCGCAGGGAATGGTTGTTCATCCTGCCGCGGGAAACAGAAGCGGTACTCTCGCTAACGCGTTATATTTCAGAAAATTACAGAAAAACGAACAGCTTTCAATTAACAATGAGCGGTTAATTCAACAAGAGGGTATTCGCCCCGGTATCGTACATAGGCTTGATAAAGATACCTCCGGAATTATAATTGCCGCGTGGGATGATGAAGCGCACGCGTTTCTTTCCGGGCAATTTAAATCAAGACGCGTAAAAAAGAATTACGCGGCAATTGTCTGCGGCGCGCCGAAAGAAATTAAAGGCTGTATAGATACATATATCGCAAGAGATCCAAAAAATCGAAAGCGTTTTTCAGTTTCACCTAACGGAAAACACGCTATTACTTTTTTTAAAGTGGTAAAAAAGTGGCAAGGTTATTCTCTGCTTCTTCTGCGTCCTAAAACAGGACGCACTCACCAAATACGCGTTCATCTGCGCCATATCGGCTGTCCCATTTTAGGAGATCCTATTTATGGATGTGATGACAAGCAATTTCCAAAAGCAGCCTTGATGCTTCATTCAAAACGCCTTGAGATTGCATTGCCGGGAGACGAAAAAAAACGCGTATTTTCTTCAAATCTTCCCGAACGCTTTCTGGAAGTAATCGAGAAATTAAACAGAATTGAGGGCGCAAATGGATAGCCCGTACATTCTTGAAGAAACAGAAAATTACGCAGTTGTCTTTAAGCCCCCGAAAATGCACAGTGAGGGATTGCCGAAAATTAATAAAGATACAACGCTGAATGATTGGTTTATATCACAAAGCGGATATAATAAAATGATTAGAATAATGCATCGTTTGGATTATGAAACTCAAGGTTTGGTGTTATTCGCGAAAAATGAAAGCAGTTATTTATTTTTCAAATCAGCGCAGGATAACGGTGAGTTTATAAAGGAATATTCAGCTCGTGTAATTAAGAATGATCTAAATCGCGATATTCCTTTTATTATCGAAAGTTATTTTCGCCCCTACGGTCATGGAAGAAAACTTGTTCGTCCTGTGATCGAAGACGGGAAAAAGCACAAGGAAATTGCGAAAGATAAAGGCGGTTTTTACCGGACTGAAGTTATCAATTCAGAAAATAATATACTCACTATGAGAATAAAAAGAGGTTTCCGCCACCAGATTAGGTGTCATCTCTGGTGGATTGGCTATCCAATTATAAATGATCCGTTATATTCGGCAAATGAAGAGCAGCCTGCGCCTGACAGCATATTAGCGCTTCGGTCTCACGCGTTGTATTTCCCGGACCCGATAGGCGGAAATATGTTAGAATATCGAATAAATAAAATTGACTATCCCGCTTGCGAGTAACGTTCCAGAAACTTTTTCATCCTGTCACTTGAAGGATTATCCAATAATTCAGGCGGACCGTATTCGATTACAAGACCCTCATCGATAAAAAGGATTGTATCTGCAACCTGACGCGCGAATTGCATTTCGTGGGTTACAATTATCATGGTCGTATTGTTATCTGCTAAATTGCGTATTACCTTTAAAACTTCGCCTGTCAATTCGGGATCGAGGGCGGATGTCGGCTCATCAAAGCATAAAATATCAGGTTTTAACGCTAAAGCCCTCGCTATCGCGACACGCTGCTGCTGTCCTCCCGATAATTGATGCGGATAGAAATCACGTTTTTCGGAAAGACCGATTTTATCAAGGAGCTGCATTCCTTCGCTGTTAATTTCTTCGAGAATCGCTTTTTTATTTTTTTTATATTCCGGCAGTTTAATTGCCGCAAGTTCGCGGGCAAGGGTTACGTTTTTTAACGCTGTATACTGAGGAAATAAATTAAATGATTGAAATACAAGCCCGAAATGAAGGCGTTTATGGCGTATAACGTTTTTTTTATATCTTGTGTGATCTTCGCTGTCTATCAGCGTTTCGCCCCGCACAATAATTTTGCCCGTATTAATTTTTTCAAGAAAATTCAAACAGCGAAGAAGAGTGGTTTTTCCGCTTCCGGATGATCCTATAATGGCAAGAACCTCTCCTTCCTTTAAAGTAAAATTAATGTTTTTTAAAACTTCGGCGGAACCAAAATGTTTTGACAAATTAACAACTTCAAGAATTGACATTATAACTCCGTTCACGCTTTAAAAAAGCTCAGTTTTTTTTCTATAAAACCAAACAAGAGCGTGAGTATGCCGACAAAAATTAAATAGTAGATTCCTGTATAAAACAGAGGCATGAAAAAACCTCTTGCCGCCATAAACTCCGCTTCTCTTATAATTTCAATTACCATAACTACCCGCGCGAGAGCGGTATCTTTTATCAATGTGATTATTTCATTTGACATCGGAGCTGTTATGCGCTTTATTACCTGAAGCAGCACAACGCGGAAAAAAATCTGCGTTTTTGTCATTCCCAAAACCTGTCCCGCTTCGTACTGACTTTGAGAAATGCTTTCTATTCCGCCGCGGAATATTTCGCTGAAATAACACGCGTAATTAATTGTGAAAGCGATAATAGCGGCGTTAAATCTTGTTGAAATAGGAGTGCCGAAGAGAAGCCCCGGCACATAAAAAATAATTAAAACCTGAAGCATTAGAGGAGTGCCGCGTACAATCCAAACCATAATTTTGACAAGCGTTCTCAGCGGCGTGAACTTTGACATCGATCCGAATGAAATCAAAAGTCCTAACGGAAGCGAAAACGCAAGCGTCAATGAAAATAACAGAAGCGTAGTTTGAAATCCGCCCCATAGAATTGCCGTGACACTCCAAAAATTCAATATATTTCCTTAATTAATGATCGTGATCTTCGTCACAGCCGAAATGAGTATCAATTACAAAATTATCAATAAGATTGTATTTTTCGGCTAACTCATGAAGAACTCCATCGTCATACAATTCAAGCATTGCCTTATTAACTTTATCGCGTAACGCGTCGCCTTTTCTGAAACCGATCGCGTATACTTCGGAAGGAAGGGGAATGTCGGCAATAACAAGATCTGAATAATCGCCGCTTCCTGTAATTTGCTGAGCTAAAATAATATCGATGATGGCTGCGTCCGACGCTCCGGATTTTACTTCCATGAACGTATTAATTTGAGCAGGTGCTCCGATGATCTTTCCGCTGTCTGTAACATACTCTTTTGCTTTTGTTTCGCCCGCAGATCCTGCCTCGACGGCTATTGTTTTTCCGGCAAGGTTTTCTATCGATGTAAATTCAGCGGCGCGGGATGCTCTTACAACTACACTCTGCGTGTTGAGCATGTAACTGTAGCTCATGTCGCAGAGATTCACTCTAGGCGTGCCGTCGGCTTCATTGGCTGTAGCTGTGAAGCCGTTCCAAATCGCATCAATTGCTTTTGAATCAAGTTCGATAAACTTGTTTCCCCAGTCAATCAATTGAAATTCAACCTTCAAACCGAGTTTTTCTCCGACGAGTTTGGCGAATTCGGTATCAAAACCTGTCCAGTTTCCGGCATCATCCCTGAAATTCATCGGCTCATATTCAGTTACTCCGCATACGAGCTTGTTTTCCTTCGCGCCGCATGATGTAATAAATAACATCCCTGTCAGCAGAACCGCCGCCAATAAAAGATAAACAATCTTTTTCATAATTTTTATTCTCCTTAAACACATGTTTAGATTAATTGTATCACATGAATACAATTATTGACTAGTGTGAAAAATCTTAATATAATCTAAACAAATGTTACCGAGATTAATAAAAAAAATATTAACAGAAAATCCGGCGTCACAGGATGTTGAAATTTACGGCTGGGTCAGAACAAAGCGAGATATGAAAAATCTTGTTTTTATTGAAGTTAACGACGGCTCATGTTTCGCGGGTATTCAATGCGCTTTTGATCGGAACGCAGGGATAGATTCTAAAACAGAAGAGGCTATTACTTTGCTTTCAACCGGAACATCAGTAAAAATCCGCGGTAAACTTACCGCGTCTCCCTCTTCCGGGCAGAAAGTAGAAGTTGCCGGTAATTCAATTTTGATACTCGGCGATTCTCCGGCTGAAACTGCAAACGGAATAGAAAGTTATCCGCTTCAAAAAAAACGGCATTCTCTTGAATTTTTACGGGAGATTGCGCACCTTCGTCCAAGGACAAATACTTTCGGCGCGGTTGCGCGTCTTCGCAGCCGCGCGGCATTTGCGATTCACCGCTATTTTCAAGAGAGAGATTTCCATTATCTTCACACGCCGATAATTACATCGGGAGACTGTGAGGGAGCAGGCGCGATGTTTCGCGTAACAACCCTTGATTTTGAAAAACAAAAAAAAGAAGACGAAAAAAACATTGACTGGACAAAAGATTTTTTCGGAAAACAAACTTTTTTAACGGTTTCAGGTCAATTGGAAGCAGAAACATACGCGACAGCCATTTCGCGTGTTTATACTTTCGGACCGACATTCAGAGCGGAAAATTCCAATACAGCCCGACACCTCGCTGAATTCTGGATGGTTGAGCCGGAAATCGCGTTCGCTCAGCTTGAAGACGACATGGCGTTAGCCGAAGATTTTTTAAAATATGTAATTAATTCGGTTCTTGAAGAATGCGCCGATGAACTTAATTTTTTTGACGCTCATATTGAGAAAGGAATAATCGAAAATCTAAAACATGTAGCAGGCGCGAAATTCGCTCATATCACATATACTGACGCCGTTAATGAACTTCAAAAAGCAATCGCCGCGGGAAAAACAAAATTTGAATTCGATCCGAAATGGGGAAGCGATCTTCAAAGCGAACATGAAAAATATTTAACGGAAAAAACGGCTGGCGGTCCGGTAATTGTTACGGATTATCCGAAAGAAATAAAAGCGTTTTATATGAAATTAAACGACGATAATAAAACAGTCCGCGCTATGGATGTTCTTGTTCCGCGGTTAGGTGAAATTATAGGCGGCTCGCAGCGCGAAGATGATTTAACAAAATTATGTAATCGCATAAAAGAATTGAATATGAAACCTGAAGACTATTCATGGTATCTCGATCTCCGCCGTTACGGAACTGTTCCTCACGCCGGTTTCGGTTTAGGTTTTGAAAGGCTTATTCAATATATTACCGGTATGGCAAATATACGGGATGTTATTCCTTTCCCGCGCGCAGTAGGTCAGGCAGAGTTTTAACAAATTATGAAGGCAAAATTATTATTATTCTTTTTTTTCCCAGTATGTCTTTTTGCGCAGTATTTTGAAACGCCGTACCCGCTTCTGCCTTATTTTGATGAAGCGCCAGCGATAAGTTCCCGTTCCGCCGTTTTGATTGACGCTGAAACAGGCGCTCTTTTGTATTCAAAAAATTCAAGCGAAGAAATTCCGCCCGCGTCTATTACGAAGCTGATGACAATGCACCTTGTCATGAAAGAAATTAAAGAGGGAAGAGCATCTTACGATGAAATAATTCCGATTACCGTAGAGAGCTGGGCGCAGAGCCAGCCTCGTCAGTCAAGTTTGATGTTTCTTGAACCCGGCCAGATCGTTACGTTACGTGAAATACTGCTTGGGCTCGCGGTTTCTTCAGGTAACGATGCCGCTGTCGCAGCCGCTTTGCGCCTTGCCCCGAGTATGGAAGAGTTCGCGGAAAAGATGACTCTTGAGGCGCGCAGAATGGGGCTTAATGTTACGCGATTTGAAGACGCGTCGGGTTATTCGGATCAAAACATTACAACAGCGGAAGAGTTCGCGTACTTTTGTTATCAATATATTAGATTGCATCCAAACAGCATGAAAGATTTTCATTCAGTTGTTGAATATTCGTATCCGACGGCGGAAAACATCCCGGAAGGATACCGCCGCAGAATTTCCACAATAACCCAGCCTAACAGGAACACTCTGTTGTCTAAATTTGAAGGAGCAGACGGTCTTAAAACAGGATTCATTCCTGCGTCCGGAAACAGCATCGCGCTTACAGCGGCAAGAGATAATACGCGTTTTATTCTTATGCTCATGGGCGCTCCGTCAGGACGCAGAGGCGCTTACATTCGGGAAACAGACAGCATCAATCTATTATCGTGGGCGTTTAAAAATTTTAAAACAGTTCATTTTAATGTCGGACAGCTTGATGATGTTAAATTGTGGAAAGGAAAAGAAAAATTTATCAAATTAAAATTAGACGGCAATAAATTAAAAATCAAAAATAAAGAATTAGAAATTAATAATCCAAAAGAGATTTGTTTTACTTCTTTTGCGGATCGATCTGATTCGCTTTCTTATGAAATTATATTAAACGGTGAGTTAAAAGCTCCGCTTCCCGCCGATCATCCTGTCGGGTATCTTGTTATTTCCGATAATATCGGCGAAGTTCATCGTGTAACGCTTGTAACTGATAAAGAGTATGAGAGGGGAAATGTTTTTAAAAGAATTTGGGATAGTATTGTGTTGTTGTTTAAGAAGAGATAAAAATTCTTCTTGCGCTTCTTACTCATCACGCGATTTAAGCACGGCAAGGAACGCGCTCTGAGGCAGTTCGACGTCTCCTACCATCTTCATGCGTTTTTTTCCTTCTTTTTGCTTTTCGAGGAGTTTTCGTTTGCGCGTAATGTCGCCGCCGTAACATTTGGCGAGTACGTCTTTGCGAAGCGCGTTGACAGTTTCGCGCGCGATGATGTGGCTGCCGATTGATCCCTGAATGGGAATTTTAAACTGCTGGCGCGGGATTTCATCGCGAAGGCGTTCGCAGACTTTGCGCGCGCGGTCGTATGCGTTGCCCTTAAAAACAAGCTGCGAGAGCGCGTCAACGGGTTTTCCGTTTAGGAGTATGTCAAGTTTCGCGAGTTCAGTCGGTTTGTAACCTGAAATATCGTAATCGAATGACGCGTAACCGCGGCTGATGCTTTTTAAACGATCATAAAAATCGAATAACACTTCGGCAAGCGGCATGTCGTAAATTAATTCGACGCGTTTTTCATCGAGGTATGTCATATTGGTTTGAACGCCGCGTTTTTCCAAACAGAGCGTCATAATGTTTCCAAGATAATCTGTCGGCGTAATTACAGACGCGCGAATGTACGGTTCATCCGCTCCCTCGATTTTGCCTTCCTCGGGATACTCCATAGGGTTGTCGATCATTACTTCTTCGCCGCCTCGTATACGCACTTTGTATTTAACTGAAGGCGCCGTAAAAATTACCGACTGATCGAATTCGCGCTCTAAGCGCTCCTGTATAACTTCTAAATGCAATAAACCTAAAAAGCCGCAGCGGAATCCAAAACCGAGCGCGGCGGATGAATCTTTTTCAAAGATGAGAGAAGCGTCGTTCAATTTTAATTTATCCATGCTTGAGCGAAGTTCTTCGTAATCGTTTGAATCGACAGGGTATATCGAAGAGAACACAACGGGTTTTACTTCACGGAAACCGGGCAGGGGAGAAGCGCACGGGTTATCAGCGCCTGTTACGGTGTCGCCGACACGCACATCGCTTACGGTTTTTATCCCTGCGATTATGTAGCCGACGTCTCCCGCGCTCAATTCTCCGGTTTCAACTAACGCAAGTTTAAATACTCCGGCTGTTTCAATTTCGTAAACAGAGCTGCTTGACATAAAAGAAATTTTCATTCCCTTTTTTAATTTGCCTTCAAAAACGCGGAGATGGACGACAACTCCGCGGTACGCGTCGTAATGGCAGTCAAAAATTAATGCGCGTAACGGATCTTCGGGATTTCCTTTTGGCGGCGGGACGTGGGTAATTATCGCTTCAAAAAGTTCATCGATGCCTGTACCCTGACGCGCCGAAACTAAAATCGCTGTATCAGAATCAAGACCGAGATCTTTATCAATCTGTTTTTTTATGCGCGGAATATCGGCGGCAGGCATATCAATCTTATTAATTACAGGCACAATTTCCAGATTGTGTTCAAGCGCGAGATACATGTTTGAAAGCGTCTGCGCCTGCACTCCCTGAGTCGCGTCCACTAAAAGAAGAGCACCTTCGCAGGAATTAATAGCGCGGCTCACTTCGTAACTAAAATCAACATGCCCGGGTGTGTCAACCAAATTGAGCACATAATCTTCTCCGTTAAGAGCGGTGTACGGAATAGTAACTGCCTGACTCTTTATCGTGATGCCGCGTTCCCTCTCAATGTCCATGTTGTCGAGTATCTGATCTTTAAAATTGCGGTCGTCAACAAGTTTAGCTTTTTGAATAAGCCTGTCCGCGAGAGTGGATTTACCGTGATCGATGTGCGCGATAATGCAAAAATTGCGTATGTTTTGAGTTTGTGCCATTGATGTCACTATATAGAGAATTTAGAGATTGTTCAAGATGATGAAATTATCTCTTTATCTTTGAAATCGTACTTGGATTATGCAAAGCCGCGACCCAGCAAATGCGCTCATAAATATCGCGTTTAAAACGTTTTTGAAAAGCATCGGTATTAATGTTGTCTATAAAATCCGCGGATTTATTATGCAGAGCCGCTTCCAAACAAACCTGGATAAACTCGTTATCTGATAATAATTTATCTTTGATTAAATGAAAAGTATCACCGATTTCAGACGATCTTGCGGCTTCCATGCAAACGGGAAAATAATGTCTGCCCAGAGCTTCCGGAGTGATAAACTCAAGAAACGCGGAGGAGCTTGTTTTTCGAATCGCCTGAACGCAAATTTCCGCGTAGTGTCTTTTATGTAAATTTTTACCATTGACATATTTTATCGCGTGCGGATTTTCTCTTATCGCGTTTTGGCAGTATTTACAATAGAGATCTTTATCTATCGGATTTTTGGCTGCTTTTATATTAATTACGCGCAATTTTTTTACCATCTGACGGTATCCCTGATCGCCGCATATTAATTCGATTTTTCTTCCTTGCTGTTTGAGAGTGTTTACTTTTGCTTTAATCTGATTAATTTCCGCTTCCCTAAAAATATTTTCTTCGATATTGAGCGTTTTAAGATTAGGCAGATTTAAAACGGCGTCGGGTAAATTTTCTAAAAGGCTGTCGTAAACATGAAGTTTTTCAAGACATTGAAGATTGCCTATTTTATCGTCTATAGACGCGACTCCCGTGCTGCCTATAGCGAGAGTTTTTAATTTTGATAGAGTGTAAATTGACGGAGGGATATCTGTTACAATGTTGCCTGCAAATGAAAATTCCTGAAGGTCAGGCATATTGGAAAACATATCCGGTATTTCGCTGATTTTGAATTCGCTTCCCCAAATTCCCAATACTTCAAGTTTACGCAGATCTTTAATGGAAGAAAAGATATCTCCGTCAATAAGCAGATGACTAAGAGCTAACTTCTTTAAATTTTTAAACGAAGATAACGCCTTGTGACCTTTCCCCACAGAAAAACCGGAAAGTTTTAACGTCTCAAATTCAGAGCATGAAGAAAGTATTTTTACCGCTGTGTCTAAGTTAAAATTTTTGCGGTATCTGTAAAAAGGATCAATATAACTTAATTCTTTTAATGACGGATGTTTCGCGAGAGACGAAGGTAAATCAGGAACATCGCCTTCCGTATATTTCGCGGCAATTATAAGTTGTTTTAAATTTTTCAAAACGCCTAAGTTATTTGGCATTTCCGAGGACGTATATAAATCCAGCAAAAGAGTTTCGAGATCGGGCATTGCGGCAATTTCTTTAGGCATCGTCCAATCTTTATTTATTCGTATATGAAGACGTTTTAATTTTTGAGCTTTAAAGACGCTTATAGGAAATTCGCGCACTTCCGAGCAGCAGCAGGAAAGATTTTGAAGATTGGGCAGAGTAAAAATAAAATCCGGTATTTCCGTTATGCCTGTGTGAGAAATGTTTAATTTTTCAAGCTGTTTACATTCGCCGAAAATTTTTGGGACTTCTTTAACGGCTGCCTGATTATTTAAATTTATCGATTTAACCGTATCTTTGATTTTACTGACCCGATTGATAATTTCGTTGATATCGTTGATAAGCTTACCCTCGGACGCGATGCCGAAATCCGGGTCTTCTCTTACAAAGTGGAGGTCAAGTTCTTCCATATCTCCTATTGTAGATTATAAATTAACAGATGGCTAGTAAAAAAACGATAATTATATAAAAAATTTATAAAAATTAAAATATGGAAAGTTTAAACGGGTTATGATAGAATTATTCAGGAGAAAATATGATTGATATTTTTAAAAGCGGAGCTTATCTGCTAAACAAAAAAGATATAATTGAAGATAATGCTGACGCGCAGGCGAAATTGGCAGGGTTAGGAATAAACGCTTCAAAGGAACAAGCGAGAACAGGCACGATCGCGTCTTCGATACTCGCGTCTCACAATAAAGGAAGTGACGCGAAAAACCTCACTCTTAGATTTGATTCGCTTACATCACATGACATAACATATGTCGGCATAATTCAAACCGCGCGCGCGAGCGGGATGGAAAAATTTCCGATGCCGTATGTTTTAACAAACTGCCACAACAGCCTTTGCGCGGTAGGCGGAACAATCAATCAAGATGATCATGTCTTCGCGCTGAGCGCCGCTAAAAAATACGGCGGCATTTATGTTCCGCCTCATCTTGCTGTCATTCACAGTTACAACCGCGAGATGATGGCGGGCTGCGGAAAAATGATTCTAGGTTCAGACAGCCACACGCGGTACGGCGCTCTCGGCACTATGGCGGTAGGAGAGGGCGGCGGAGAACTTGCGAAGCAGCTTGTCGGCAGAACTTATGATATGCCTTCCCCCGGCGTTGTAGGAATTTATCTTGAAGGCGAACTGCAAAAAGGCGTCGGTCCTCAGGATGTCGCGCTTGCGATAATTGGAGCGACTTTTAAAAACGGATACGTTAAAAACAAAGTGATGGAATTTACGGGACCGGGCATTGCGAAGCTCTCGATTGATTATAGAAACGGCATTGACGTTATGACAACAGAGACAGCGTGCTGGTCTTCGATCTGGCGCACCGATGATTTAGTTAAAAAATATTTAGCCGATCGCGGCAGGGCGGGCGATTACAAAGAATTAAAACCAGCTGATGTAGCGTATTACGACGGATTTATAAAAATTGATTTATCAAAAATTGAGCCGTGTATCGCGCTTCCTTTTCATCCAAGCAATGTGTACACGATAAAAGATCTGCAAAAAAACGCGAAAGATATTTTAGCGAAAACAGAAGAAGAAAATAAAGGCACAGGTTTAAATTTAAAACTAGGATTAAAATTTCACGGCGGCGGCGTGTGGGCAGAGCAGGCTGTTATCGCCGGATGCTCAGGCGGTATTTTTGAAAATATCATGGCGGCTCACGATATTATTAAAGGCTCTTCTATCGGAAGCGGAAATTTTACAATGAGCGTGTATCCCGAAAGCCAGCCGACTTATCTGGAACTTGTAAAGAACAAAGCTGTCGAAACATTTATGAAAGCGGGCGTTCTTGTGCGCGAAGCTTTCTGCGGTCCGTGTTTCGGAGCAGGAGACACTCCTGCCAACAACGAACTTTCTATCAGGCACGTTACGCGCAATTTTATGAATCGCGAAGGATCAAAACCGAACGACGGGCAGATAGCGTCTGTCGCGCTCATGGACGCGCGTTCTATCGCCGCAAGCGCAATCAACGGCGGAAAAATAACAGCAGCAACGGATTTAAATACTAAATTCGGTAAGTATAAATTTTTCTTTGACAAAAGCATTTACGATAAAAGAGTTTATAACGGAACAAACAAAGCTCAAACTGATTCTGAATTAATATTCGGTCCTAATATAAAAGACTGGCCGAAAATGCCCGCGTTACCTGAAAATCTGTTATTAAAGGTTGTTAGTTTCATTACAGACCCTGTTACGACAACCGATGAGCTTATTCCGTCAGGTGAAACTTCTTCTTATCGTTCCAATCCGTTAAAACTCGCCGAGTTTACTCTAAGCCGCAAAGACCCTGAATATGTGAAAAGGGCGAAAGCAGTGCAGAAGATAGGGAGCAGGGAAGAAGAAAATAATAATGTAAATGAAGTGTTTAAAAAAGTTGAAGATATTCTAAAATCTCCGGTCTCTGGTCTCAAGTCCCCGGAATTCGGAATTGGAAGCGCGATTTTCGCGCGTAAGCCTGGTGACGGCTCAGCAAGAGAGCAGGCGGCTTCCTGCCAGAGGGTGTTAGGCGCAAGCGCGAACTTTGCTCTTGAATACGCGACTAAACGCTACCGATCGAACCTTATCAACTGGGGAATCCTTCCGTTTTTAATCACAGACGAAAGCGCGTTTTCTCTTGATAGTTTTATTTTCTTTCCCGGCGTTAAGACCGCCGTCCGCGAAAAGAAAGAGACAATCACAGGTTACGTGTTAGGTGACACTGTTAAAGAGATAAAAGCGGCGTTAGGTGAACTTACAGACGCCGAAAGGCAGATTTTAATTGACGGTTGTTTGATTAACTATTACGCAAAATAAAATTATTGCGCTTTTTGCTTGTTTACTATATCTCTGTTTGATAAAAGCTGTCTGTTGTCGGGAAATTCAGAGAGCCCTTCGTTCAATATTCTCTCGGCTTCCGCGTAATTTTTTTTGTTCCATTCGGCTGCGAAGCGGTTATGGTAATCCGTAGCAAGATTATCGCGGTATGTTTTTAAGTTTTGTTCAAGTTCGCGGTTTGCGCCGAAACGAGAAAGAGCGTTTTCGAGGTATGAGACTGCGGCGCGCCAATCTCTGGCAGGCGGAGCGCAGAGGAGAGCGGCTGTTTTTTGGATCGTGAAAGTTAAAAGTTCCCGCGCTCTTCCTTGGTTTAGCTTGCCGCTGTTACGCGCCGTTTCAATATCGTTTAAGATTTCGTCCGCTTCGGCAGCAGTTCGGATATTGTTTGCTCTGCGTAAAAGCTCTGAGTCAATTATCAGAGTGTCTAATCTAGAAAAATCATCCTGTGATAAAAGCGAAGCGTTTACGTCAAGAAAATTTCTCGCGTCAGGAATTTTTCTTTCTCGTAAAAAACGCGCTACGCGGTTGTTCACCGCAGCCATGACAAATTCCTGCCAGCGCGCGGAATCGGGATATCTTGCTGAAGCGGACGCCGCCCAGACAAGGGCGTCTTCTTCTCTGTTTGCGCGTAACAGGGAAGCGCCGTAATTTAAAAGTCTGTCTAATAAATCTTTTCTTGGATTTTCAAAAATAGTGCCGGAAGGCGCGTTTTCCCGCGTAATCGAATTTCCCAAAAGAAATACGGCTCTGTCTATCGCGAGAGGAACCGCGTCGGCATACCGGTTTGTTTTTTCGAGTTCGACAATCCTGTTGTTAAAAATTAACGACGCAAGCTCAATCTGGTTAATTGTCTGTCTGTCGCGGTAATTAGTAGCAGGCACATAGGTAAATCCCGTAAGCGCTCCGAATTGATCATGAAATTCTTTTCGGTTGCCCGGATCAAAACCGTAGCGGTTTGTAGTTTCTACGTCGATATTCTGTCCGTCAATATGAGCAATTACAAAAGCGTGATGCCTTGTCATAACGCCGCTTGTGTTAACGCCTGCCGATTTGCATAAGATCATGTAAAGCGCCGCGGATGACACACAGTTGAATCTGCCGTTGGTAAATATTGTATCGACTCTGGTTTGATTAAGAGAATATGATTTTAAAATATTCGTGTGCATATATTCAAGAATGTAAATTGCTCTGTCTTTGCCGGAGCGGGGAAGATCGCCTGAATTAAGGACGGTTACAGCGTTAGTTAATTTTTGCATACTTGTTAAATTGACGTCCCCCGAAGCCCAAAGGCAGATTTCCGCTAATTCTGTCCATGAAAAACCTGAGGTTCTTGAGCCAATTCTGTAATATTCAACCGCTTTTGGATCGCTTTCAAGGCGGGGATGAGAGACTTGCCTGTTCTGGGCGACGGCTAGCGTTAGTACAGTAAAAGATAATATAATAAAAATTACAAAGATTAACGGCTTTTTATTCACAATTAACTATAACTTAATTGGTAAAAAAAGTAAAATGATTTAGGAGTTTAAATGTCTTATCTAGATTTGGTAATTATCGGCGCGGGACCTGCGGGACTTACAGCCGCTCAGTACGGAGCAAGAGCGAATTTAAAAGTGCTTGTTATAGAACAGTTATCTGTCGGCGGGCAGGCGTTAATTATTGACATGCTTGAAAATTATCCAGGAAATACCGCTCAGGTTGATGAGACAGGAAAAGAAATAACGCCTCCTAAATCAGGTTATGAATTCGCGATGGATCTTCACAGGCAGGCTGAAAGTTTCGGCGCGTCATTTTTATTCGGCGTAGTTGCTTCGATAAATAAAAATAAAGATGATCTTTTTACGGTTAATATGATAGACGGAACAATACATATCACAAGCGCTGTAATTATCGCGACAGGGGCAAAGCCAAGGCAGCTTGGTATACCAGGCGAGAGCGAATTTTCAGGGAGGGGAGTTTCCTATTGCGCGACTTGTGACGGTAATTTTTTCAGAAACAAAAAGATATTTGTTGTCGGCGGAGGAGACGCCGCATGCGACGAAGCGCGTTATCTGTCGAAATTAACGCAGACAGTTGTAATTGTTCTCCGCCGCGGCGAATTCCGCGCGCAAAAAGCTTTAATCAAAAGAACGCTGGAAAATCCTAATATAGAAGTGCGTTTTAACACGGTAATAAAAAAAATAAAAGGAGTGCAAAAAGTAAACTCTGTTGTCTTGGAAAATACGATTACAAGCGAGAAAACAGAAGATTTAGCGCATGCCGTTTTTATTTTTGCCGGCACAGTTCCTCAGTCATCGCTTGTTAAAGATTTAGCCGCTCTCGACGAAGGCGGTTATATTATTACCGATAATAAAATGGCAACAAGCGTTCCTGGATTGTTTGCGGCAGGCGATGTACGTTCGGGCGCTTTCCGTCAGGTAATAACAGCCGCCGCCGACGGCGCAGCCGCAGCGCATTACGCGGCAGGATATATAGATGAGCTTAAAGGTTAAAGAAGATAAATTCTTAGGTATAACTTTTTGTTTTATTTTTTTCTTTCTTGCTGTTTCCGGATTTACTCAATCTTTCCATGACGGTGGATCTACTTCGGAACTTGCGGCGGCGATTGAAAGTAAAATGACCAACGAGCAGGCATTAGCGCAGTTGATGATGTTTGCGTGGGAAGGAGAGGAGCCGTCGCCTCTTATTATGGATTGGATTCGCCGAAGGCAGATCGGAGGCGTTAAAATATTCGGATGGAATTCGGTCAGCACAAGGGTGCTTGCAAGATCTGTCGCGGAAATGCAGAGAGCGAGTTTAACGGGACCATTTTCAATTCCGCTGTTTGTTGCGACAGATCAGGAAGGCGGGTGGGTGCGTCATGTCAGGGGAGCGACAAGCGAAACGCCGGGCAATATGGCGATAGGCGCGTCAGGATATCCGCGTGACGCGTATTTAGCCGGTTACTACATCGGAAAAGAGCTCGCCGTTCTCGGCGTTAATATGAATTTCGCTCCGACTGTCGATCTTTACACAAACAGAGATTCTGCGCTGATAGGTCCGAGAGCTTTCGGGAGCGATCCTGTGAGCGCGGGAATTTTCGGTATTGCTTTTATGAAAGGTCATCTTGCAGCAGGCGTAATTCCGACTGCGAAACATTTTCCAGGGCACGGAGCAACGGCTCTCGATTCTCACGGAGTGCTTCCGAGAATCGAAATCACTTACGATACTCTTTGGAACAGAGAATTTCTTCCGTACCGGATGATGGTTTCACAAGAGCTTCCCGCTGTTATGTCTGGGCATCTTGCGTTTCCGCTGACAGACGGAGGGCAAACGCCCGCTACTCTTTCTTCGTGGTTTCTGCGCGATGTGTTACGTGATAGAATCGGCTTTAAAGGAATTGTTGTTACCGATGATATGCTGATGATGGGAATCATTACCTATATGCGTTCTAAAGCGCGCGCGGCAAAACAGGCAATAATCGCCGGGAACGATATACTTATGTATTCCAATACGCCGCTCTTAAATGATGAAATATGGACATATCTTGTTGAATCGATGCGCGCGGAAGAAGACTTCCGTAAACTTGTGCGGGAATCCGCGCGGCGAATTCTTGAAATTAAATTGACTTATCTGCGCGGCGAAAAAAGCGTTCCGTATATTCCCGATCAGGCGCGGCTGGAAAAAGAACTGCCCGATCCCGAAGGCTCCGCGTTTTTTCTGAACTTAGCGGCGCGCAGCATTACTGTCGTAAAACCGGAAGATCCGTCAGGCGCGTTTCCGCTGACAAGAGAAAAAGCAGGGCGGGTACTTTTAGCCGGAAAATATTTTGACTTCTTCAGATACGGAAGACGCGCGTTTCCGGGAGCAGCGTCAATTAATTTTTCTTCGGCAGCTTCCGAAGGTTTTTTAGCTTCTGCGCGTAACGCTGATACAATTATTTTATGTCTTTCAGATAGCAGCGACCTGCAGATGCTCAGGCTCCTTAGAAATTTAAATAAAGCTGTTTATGTTATTTCCATTTTAAATCCTGTTTTTACGGAAAATATTGATTGGGTAACAGGAGCAATAGCCGTATACAGTTACGCGCCGGAATCTTTTGCCGCGGGATTTTCCGTAATTCTGGGAAAGATTCCCGCTCTTGGAAATCTTCCTTATGAACGCTAAAACAGGCGAAACGCTGAAATGGCGTAAAATGAATTACAAAAACGATGAAATATTCTCCGTATCAAAAATGTTATGCGCTATGGAAGAGAATTACACGTGCGCCTGCGCAAGATTTATTTCACGTAATCCTTCAAAAGATCCGGTGTGGTTACTCTGCGGAAAAAAACATCAGCCTAAAGCGTTAATCATAAATTCCAGAAGCACACTGCTGCCCGTTTTTTCAGGAATGAAAGAGGTGCCAAGCCCGAAATTTTTAAACAGTTTTTTTCAATTAAAAAAGATTCATTCGGTTCAAGGGTTAAAAGAAGAAGTTTTATTTCTTGAAAGCGCAATAGAAAATTTCGGAAGAGAAATTTCTGATTCGATAGATTATGATCTGATGTGTCTTGAGTCAAAAAATAATGAACAGCTAAAAAAGAATAATTTGCCGGTACAGGGGCTTACTCTGCGCGCGCCGGGAATGACGGATTTGGACGCTCTTGCCCCGCTGCAGGCGGCTTACGAGCAGGAAGAAGTTATGCACAAGAACTCGATTTTCAGCCCGGCTGCAAGCAGAATCAATCTTGCGAATATTATTTCGGAGGGCAGGATACTCGCGGCGGAATTAAACGGAAAGCTTGTCGGAAAAATCAATGTAAGCGGAATCTCTTTTTCAAAATATACGATAGGAGGCGTCTTTGTTCATCCTGATTATCGAGGGCAGGGTATAGCCCGCGTGATGACGTCTCATTTTCTCTCCTCATTATTGGGAACAAATGAATGTATGGGAGCGGCTCTTTTTGTAAAAAAATCGAATATTCCGGCTCAAAAACTCTATTTGGGGCTTGGTTTTAAGGTATTATGCGACTATCGGATTACTTATTTCTAACCCTTTCTTGAAAAACGGTCGATATTTGATTATAATTGAATTTAGATGAAAAAAGCATTATTTTTGCTGGTTTTACTTACACTTACTGTTTCTTCTTTTGCTTTAAATATTCCAAACAGGTTTATTTTTATCGAAGGAACGGCGGATAATGAAGAACATCAAGAATATTTTTTAAAAAACTTTACAATCGAAGCGCGTACAGCAGGTTATATGGTCACAAAAAGAAAAAAAGACGCTGCCTATACGTTTAATTTCATCATTTCTCCGAATATGGCGGCGGTTCAAGAGGCTTCGCGCCCTGCGCCGCCCGATGAGAATCAATTTGTTATCAATATAAGTCTTATCAGCAATAAAGATAACGAAGAAAAAGTTTCTTTTAATTTTTATTTTTCAACTCTTGATGAAATGTTTGATTACAACCAGTTTCTTTTTCACAAGGCGACGGTTTTCATTCCAACCGCCACGGAAAAAGATATTATCGACAGAGACTGGCAGAATAAATGGGTATATTTCAGATTGTCTTTTGACTACCCGATAGTTTTTCACGCGCTCCAGCCGAAAGGGTTGATTGGCGGGGCAATTTACGGAGAAGAAGATGTGGGTGATGAAAGAATTGTTGGTGATACTATGTTTCTTGATAACCGGATCCAGCCTCAGCCGGGATTTACTTTCGGACTTGAATTTCAATTATTATATTTTTTAAGTATCGAAGCAAATTTTAAATTCAGTTGGGGTGATACATACGCGTATACTCATTATAATCTTTCTTTGGGCGCGGAATTAAAATTCCCAATTAAATCAAGGTATGTTGTATTCCAGCCGTACGGCGCTTTTAAATATAATTTCAATACTTCGCCTGTATTCATTGAATTTCCCGCTTACGAAATAGGCGGAGGCATGCAAATCGGAATGAGGGCAGGGCGTTCCGGCACTCTTTTCTTCGATATTTCATACTTACATACGCTTACCGATATAATTATGCATAATACTTACAGTCATACTCCGTTGCCGCAGGAAATTTATTATAAACGCTTTGTTCTAGGGCTCTCTGTGGGTTATAAACTGGGAGTTGTTACAAGAAAGCGAAGATAGATTGGTTTATACTTTTTTTATTCCCAATACAAAAATAATATTATTTTCTATCTTTTCTAATGTAACCTTATCTA
>Ga0209755_10001131_pt1 | contig 43885 bp, 44 predicted proteins | sample TergutCo191P1_FD_187301 | JGI IMG/M metagenome (GOLD analysis project Ga0209755, IMG submission 187301) | Cornitermes sp. P1 segment gut microbial communities from Petit-Saut dam, French Guiana - Co191P1 (SPAdes) (version 2) | ecosystem: Host-associated > Arthropoda: Insects > Digestive system... | reverse complement strand
GTTTTTTTCAAAAAAAAGTTGTAATTTTGCAGTCCTTTAATAAGGAAACCTTCCTCCTTAGCTCAGTTGGTTAGAGCATCTGACTGTTAATCAGAGGGTCCTTGGTTCAAGTCCAAGAGGGGGAGCAGGAAAATCAGGCACTTACGAAAACTTCGCAAGTGCTTTTTTGTTTTCCTACAAAAAATCTACAAAAAAATCGTTTTTATCGAATTGTTAATAACTTTTTCCGAGATTTTCGGTTTTGGTTGGCGATTTTCTTCCTTTTCGACTTTTCAAAAATGGTATTTCTTTCTTTTCAAAGCAACAGACAAACCGCAGGGTCAGAGTTGTGGGTTGTTCTTTCTAAAATCCTTGCCATTGTAGCGTTCCGTGTGTTTATACCCACAACCCTACATTTTTTTCTGTGTTTCATTTCAAGGTATAGGGTTGTGAAGCACTTCTCTCAAAACCGTTGCTATTATTAGCGTTTCCGCCATTACAACCCACAACCCACAACTTTAAGTTTTCAAAACAGATAACGCCTTGCTGACCGTTTGTTGCGATATTCCCAAGCCCTCCGCAAACTTGGTTATGTTCTTAATCCCGATTGTTTGATGTAGCATCCTATAAAGATGTCCACTTGTTAGATTTGGCGGTGGTGGCGGTGTGTACATTTTTTTGCCCGTTTCGATAAAATATCTGCAAAGTTCAACAGCGTACAGCATTACACTCTCCGGCACTTCGTTTTCTGGATTAGCACTTTCTGTCGTATCAACGATAATCGACAAAACAAGTGCCAACCTCAACACGTGGAAACTCATTTTCCGATACAACGCTTTCAGATAGTCGTCGGGCGTTGCGTTGGCAGTAGCCACCATTTCGTTGTAAAATGAAATGTAGATGTCGCTTGCCGAAAGACTCAATTTGTACCGTGTTGTCCCCGTCCTGTCCAATAGCATCCTTATTGCCAATTCGTAGTCATTGACCAAATTTTGTTTGAGTGCTTTTTGCGAATACTCGGCACACTGCACATTGTCGGGATATACAAACAACGTTGTAGATAGCCGTTTTCCCGCATCGAATTACTCCCGGCAACTTTTTGCATAACTTCCGGCTGTATCGTTCCAATTATTGACAAAATCGGCTCTGAAACAAATATCGGTACATCGTTACTTTTACGATCAATACTGAACTGTTTGTTGTTAAAACAGCTCATATAGTGAGCCAGTTCTCCACTCTTGTTGTATCGCCCAATATCATTAAAATACCCAACTAATTCGTCTCTGTGAATGGTTATTGCAGGATTGTTTGACAGCAATTCAAAAAGTGCTTCGGGCGTGTAGTCGGCACAGGTTATTCGTTTTTGAATTGGAGCGTCCGGTTTCGGCTCACCGTTCTTGCTTGCGTAAAAACATTGCTTTTTCCATTCTTTCATACCCTCCCGATAACGCTCAATCTCCGCACCCTCGTATTTCTCAATCGGTTTGTAAGCAACAGACAACGGCTCGGATTTACCTGTTCCGCTCGGTGCAACAATCACAAACCAAAATTGAGCGTAATTGGTATATTTGTCGGTTTTCAATATCGCCTTATTACTGACTGCCGAAGCAAATCCGCTAATCAAAGATACTATCGCAAACTCTATCGGCACGCCGTGAACATCTGCAATGTCGCCCCCAAAATCCTTTAAAAATTTGGGGGCATTTTCTGTTGGAAGGGTTAAGTTATTCATAATCGTTTTTTTTCTTTGTTGATATAGGTTTCCAAAATTTTTTGTGATACACTTTTCCGTGTTGGGTCAAGCGGAATAGAGATAGTTAGCCTTGTTACTTCCGGCTCGTTTTCACAACGCTTGACTGCTTCAGAAATCATATCAAATACTTCCAAGTTTTCATTCTCAAAGAACTGCCAGTCGTGGATTTTCAGAGTAATATCTCGCAATAAAACATACCTGTCCCTTGTCCTTTCTAAAACATAAAAAGGCGTGTTTGGATTTTCCCTTGCTTGAAAATAATCTTCTCGCGACAAATTTGTCAACTCCTCTAAATCGCTTACGATGCTTGCACCATGCAAGAATTTTTGAAAGTTTTTCATGGCGTTCTGTTTTGGGTTTGTACTCTTTGAATTGTCGCCTCGCCACTATCAAACTCTTGAATCCTGCGATAAACCTCGTGTAGCAGCCGAGTGGTGTCGCCCGATTGATTTTGTAGGTCTCGCAAAATTCGGTGAATATCGTTTGCTTCAATCCCACCCATTGTTTTTGCCACACGAACAACGATGGAATAATGCTCCAATTGTTGTATCGTCTGCCGATGGTCTCTGTTAATGGTAAGCTGCCAAACTCCAAAAAAAATAGAAGCAGCAAGCAGTACACAGATTGATATAAATCTCCAATCGTACATTATTTCACCGCTTTCAGCGAGTTTGCCCTCGTACTTTTCAACCATTTGTGCGAACTCTTGATCGCGTTTTATAGCGTATTTGTCAAATCGTTCCTGTTCTTGAATTAGCAACCCTTTTACGATTGCTTCGTGCTGTTCTTTTTTCATGGTATTAGTGCTTTTAAGAGTTACGACATTTTATATTCTACTGTTTTGCGAGGTTTCATCTTGCGTTTTTGCTCTTCCTCATCATCAATCGGCTGATTCTTCGGTTTCGACAGCGGAGAACTTCCTCCGTAAGATGAAATCGTTGGTAAATTCGACACACTATGCTGATAATCTTCCCAAGTGCCTTTGGACGCACCAACGATGCCCTCATCGTCCGGCGAATTAGACTTTTGCGACAACTCTTGCTCAAATTTCTGCGAAAATCCCCTTTCGATATTCCAATACGAAAACTGCTTGTCAATCTTTGAACCGGAGAATGAACAGTCGTCTTTGGAAAAAACAACGCCATTGGTTTTTCCGGTAGTGCCGTTGGTTTTTAACTCCAAATTTATGTCGTGTTTGATTAGATTTAGTGTTAGCTCTCCCCAATTTTTGCTTTTCGGAACACACTCCACAAGGGCATCGTAAATTTGATACTTGGTTTTTTCCGTACCCTTCAATCGCTCACGATTAACATTCGCTTTGCCTTCCGAAAAGGTCAAGCCGTATTTCTTCTTCAATTCCTTGCATATTCGGGCATTTTTGAAATGCTCATTGCTGTCGGAAATCGTTTTGCCTTTGTTGTTAATCCGGTTGAAAACGATATGGCAATGCGTGTGATTTTTGTCGTAGTGGCGAACTACGGCAAATTGCGTATCAACGATGCCCATTCCCTTGAGATATTCCTTTGCGACGTCAGCCATTCCTTTGTTTGAAAGCTTTGGAGCGTCCTCCGGCAAAAAATTTAGCGAGATATGACCAACCTTTTTTGCGACACGGGTGTTCATTGAAGCCTGCGTCTCAAACCCCCGAATCATCGAATCTTTGTCGAAATCATTCAAACCCTCAGTGGCTATGATTTCTGCGTTTTTCTTATCGTCAAGGGTGTAGTTTAACAATCCCGAGAAAGATGACCCTTTTGTTATTTTTGACATCATTTTGTTGTGAGTATTTGATTAAGAACTTGTGCTAATTGACGCTGAATTTCTTCGGAATATCCGTACCGATGAACCAGTTTTGTGAGCTGATTGATGTTGTTTCCGACATTGCTCAACTTCCGAATCTCGTCCATTTGCTCGGGCGAGATTGCGGCTTTGACCCTTCCTTTCAAAGCCGAATCTCGGACAAAATCGGTGATACTTTTGGATGCCGAATCGGCTTTGGCTTGAATGGTTGCGAGCTGGATTTTGGTTACTCGGATAGGAGGAAGAAGCTTTGATTTTTTGTCGGTAATGTCCATTTTTGGACGACCGCCTTTGTTGTGTGTTTTCATTGTTTTAGTGTGTTTGATTTCGACCACCGGGAGTGGTCGCGAGGCGTTATTGCATAGCAATAACACTACCTCGCTCTTTTTACTTTGGGGTTTTGAGATATTTTCGCCACTCCCGATTTTTGGTCGATTGTTAATGATTTTTGACTTAAAAATTTACGATTCGGTGTTGGGAGTGCCACCGTTTTTTCCGGACTGAATCCACTCCAATAATTCATCCTCGTAAAAATAAAGTTGCTTGCCCTGTTTGTAAAAAGGAATCTGTTTGGCGGATACCAACCCATAAATGGTTTGGATCGCTTTACCAATCAACTTCGATGCTTTTTGAATTGAAATCGGTAAGCGTTTCTCCGGCTCATGATGAACTTGAAGTCTGACCAACTCTTTAATTTTTGTTACCTCATCAACAAGGTAAGCGACTGCCTCCGGAACTTGGTCGAAGGTTAGTTTTGTTTGTGTTTTTTGTGTTTCCATTTTTTTTAGATTTTTTTGTGAATACTTTTGGAATTACTCGACAAAGAAAAATGGTTTTTTTTGGTAAAAAAAAACGTCAATAAAAAAACACACATATAAACAACAAAAGCCCCGACACTCGGGGCTTTCGATGATAAAAAACGATAAGAAAATTTACAAAACGCTATACGCTTACGTATTTTTTTACCATATTTTCAAGGTCATTGTAGAATTCGGATTGGTGTTTTGGATTGTTGTGCCGACCAAAATTACTACTTGATAGACTGTCCAACTCAAAATTTTCGCTTACAAAAGCAACCTTTTGGGTAGTGTTCATATCTTTGAACCATCCCATCAATTCACAAAATTCAAACAATGAGGTTTTGTGGATTTCCTTAGTTTTGGTCGCTGTTTTAATCCATTTGCATTTGAATTTACCCTTGTACTTTTGCTCTGAACGCACGGCATATCCTGCGTTTTTCAAGGCGTTGAATAGTTTGAGGGGTATGTCTATTTTCTCAACTTCTGTTTCGATTTTTTTTGTTCCGCTGTTTCTGCTACTCAAATCTTTGCTGTCGACGGCAGGTTTTTCTTCAATGATAGGTGCAGTATGATTGACAGTGCTATTGTCGTGCTTGCTATAATCATTATACTCCTCCAAATGATTATCGCTGTTGTGCTTGCTGTAATCTCTGTTGTCTTCGATGTGATTATCGCTATTGATTTTCGTTATGCTATTGTCGATGTTATTCGTAACATTGGTTTCATTCTTGAATAAAGCATTATTACCTTCAAACTTTGTGGAACGAGTAAGGTTCAAGAGTCCCCAAATAAACACCATAATAACCCAAAAGACCAAACTATCAAAAGGTCTGTCATAAAACCAAAGTGCAAAAATCATCAAAAAGATGAAGGTAGGCACTACCAGTAAATAAAATGATGGATTTGTTACACAAGTCCCATCGTCCTTGTATATCCGTTGAAAAAATGCGTCTGTAAATGTAATTGTTTTCATAGTCGTGAATTGTCTGTTTTTTTAGATTGATAATAAGTTCTGTAGATTTTCCACATTGCAAAGATAGTCAATTATTTTCACATTTGCAAATTTATTTTATCATTCTTTTCTTGTCTGTTTCGTTTTTTTGTCGTATCTTTGCAAAAAATTACCAAGACATGAAAAAAAATAAAGCCAAAAAGGACGAACCAAAAAAATCCAAACCCGGGCGTCCAACAAAAGCAGAGCGAGATATAAAAATTCTTGAAATTCAACATATCGAATACGGAGAGCTTAAAGGCAAAACACTAAGTATTGAATACAGTTATCCGCCGGAATTTAATATCAATCAAGGGATTTTTACTCGGCTAACCTATTACATGAATACTCACGGACACTCCTATTATCATTTGGGAAAGACTGTCGGAGTTTCACATAATTATTTTTCGAATATCAAAAAAAATAACAGTTCAATAGGTTCGGAAATCATTGCTCGGATATTGTACTATTATCGAGACTTGTCGGCAGATTGGTTATTATTAGGGGAAGGAGAAATGACGCGAGGTGCAAAATCAGAACAGGAATCAAAAGAGCTTATCAAACGTAACAAAGAACTTGAAAAACTCTATGAAATTACCGATAATCTTCATAAACAAATTGAAACACTAAAATCATGGAAACAGCCACCAACACAGCACAATTAAACCAACTTCATCAAGCGATGTACGACTCCGTATTCGATTATGTTTGGTTTCCGATTGAAGTTTTTATCGAAAATCTTTGCCCGGATGTGAAACTTGACTATTCTGAAAAGGATTATAGTATGGTCGAACAAATAGACGCCATTTGTTTCGAATATGACGAATATTGCGGAGTTCGTGAGATTGACGGAAAATACCAAGTGAATTTTGCGATATTTCAACTTGGTGAATTGATTGGTTTGGACACCGTAATCGAACACATGATTATGGACGAAAAAGAAGAAGAGGACTAAATTTATGGAAGTTATACAAAAAGGAAAATACGGCTATTTGACGATAACCGGCGACGACGGAAAAGTTTTTGCCATTGCGGATTTGCATTTGGGTCATGCGAACATTATCAAGCATTGCAACCATCGTCCTTTTGGTTCGGTAGAAGATATGAACGAAATCATTATCGCAAATTGGAATTCCGTTGTTGGCGAAAACGACATTGTCATCAATTTGGGCGATTTTATATGGAGAGGTTGGGATTGGCTAAAAATCCTTGTCCGGCTCAACGGCAAACAGATATTCATCATCGGAAATCACGACCGCCGTAGTGAGATAGAAAAAGCGGAAAGAAAATCCGACAAGTTTCTATTCGTTGGCGATATGGCGGAAATACGCTACAACGGTTATCATTTTTTGGCGTGTCATTATCCGCTTGCGAGTTGGTCGGGAAACTACAACAATCTTTATCATATTTACGGACACACTCACGAAAACTTAATCGAATCCGGCAGTCCTAAAAAATACAACTGCTGTGTAGAATTGAACGATTATACACCGCAATTGTTGATGGATATTAAAGAGCGGATTGACGAAAAAGTGAGAATGAGCAAAGATAAATTTCTGGGATATTTGTGTTAAAATCAAACAGAAAATAGATTTACAAGACGGCAGGCATAAACAGTTTCTATACTTTTAATGGTATATTGTCTGATGTCAAGTTGTTTTTGTATTCGCCTCATATATTTCTCTCAAAAAGAATCGTTGATGATTTGAAGCCATTTTGTTGCAAAATTCTAATGCAACCTGCTTTTGTCCGTGATCAAATAGAAATAAAACTAAATCCTTAATAAAATTTTCGTCATCACTCAACAAATAGTTTCTGAATTCCAATGATGAAATTATTTTTCCAATGGCTTCTGCTGTCGTGTTCGGATTTCCTTTTGTCTTTAATGTTACGAGATTTTCAAGTAATTCGTGTGTCGAATATGTTTTGTCAACGTATTTGCAAGATTTCAGAATGAGATTTGCGTAAAGCTCATTCAATTCCGGCACAAACACGATCCAATTAGAAAGAGTCGCTAAATTCTTTTGTTCTTCTTCAATGCTCGAATTCTCATATTTATCTGCCAAGTACGTCCATAACTCAACCATCCTTTGCCGAAATTCCTGCTGTCCAAGCTCGGATAGCGTTTTGGGATAGTCTTCTTGTTGCCAAACGAAATGTATTAACTTGCTAATTTCGTTGGGTGGAGCTTGATTTAGAAATTTGAAAAGTAATTTTTCATCTGACAATGTTTCATATTTCCAAAAATAAAACGCTGTCAAATGACGCACCAAACCATTATTGCCACCAATATTTTCAAATCTGATATTTTTATCTATCATTCTCTCATAATGGGGATAAAATATGGTGTAAAGTTCCTTATTGAATGGGGGTTTACCGACAGTAAAACCTCCCATAAATGCAAGCCATTCTCTATCCTCGCAGTTGTAGTGCTGTTTTACCTGTCCTATTATCCAATCTTTATCTAAATAATAAAACTGTTCAAAATGCCAACCTTCCAAAATGAAAGCGTCAAGAATACCTTTCTTCAATATCTCCTCATACAAAGATTTTATATCGCTTTCCCATTTCTCGTTGTCTTCATGTTTGAAAAGATTTCTTGCTCTGTGGAGAGAATAACTTAGCAATGCCCTTAAAGATGTTCCTGCTGTGGAATTTAGCAAATATGTTGGGTAATCTTCTGGAATTTTAAAATCATCTACCCGCTTGAGATTGCTTACAATTATTAGAATTATCTCTTTTGCAAGAGGAAGTAGATTGATGTCGAATGAATGTTTGTCATTTTGCAAACCATTTGTGAGAAGGTTTGCAATAGAACGTACAGTCCAGTCAGACGTTGCCCCCCATTCATTATCTATTAGCAATTCGTCTTTGTAAAATTTTGGATTTCTGAGTATTTCCAAGCAATAGCGAAGCACCTTTTCCCAATCAAATGTTTTTTGTTTTTTCCACGCCTCGCCAAATGCGTTTAACATGCGAGAGGAATGGATATAAGGTATCTCTTGATATAATTCTATTTCTGTTGTAAATTTTTCAGGTTCTGTTTCTACGGCAAGTTCGAAAGTTCCCGCTAATCCGGCAACGCTTGGATCGTCAAAACTTCTTTTTGGATTAAATGTTTTTAGGGAATTTGCGATTTCTTGATTGCTTTTTTCAAGCAAATCATCCACTGAAATTGGGGAAACATAACCCGTTCGGAATTGTACCTCTCCTGAATTTTCATAATCCTCACTTGTTCTGTTTAGTGCTTTTGAAAATTCCAAATATTTGTTTTTAAATAATTCTGTGTCTTTTAAAGCCGAATACCAGCGAAGTTTCCAGTATTCGCTTTCCTCAAATTGTTTAGATATTTTATCTTGACAACCTTGTTCTATTATGCTTTCTATGATTTTAAGTTCATCGTCGTTCAACACATTTTGATTTCTGTTTAGCAAATCATAAAGTTCTTTTTCATATATATGGTCTGAAAATAAATGCAAAGCGTCATTGTCTTTTATCAGTTCAAAAAACAGAGATTTTGTTGCTTCCCAATTTTCACAAATAATGTAGAGTGTAATACGTTTATAAAAAGGAAGCCGATATTTTTTATCATAGCAAAGTGTTTTGAGTAATTCTATGCCTTTTTCAGGATTTTGTTTTGTTTTTTCGTCAAGTAAATCACGAAATATTGAAGAAAAGATATTTAATACTTTGCCTGTGTCATATCGGTCGCATAATTTTCTTATACTACTGAAGCCATATATAGACAGAATGTCTGTGCTTATGGCAAAATTTAATCGTTTCAAAACATCGTCATCTTTGTCTGTTGGGATATAGCTAATGTTTTGCTGTTTTAGAGCAGAAATCAGTTCTTGTTCGAGTTCTGTTTCGCTTTTTTCTTCCCAGTTTGAAATAACTATCGTTTCGTTCGCAACATCACTATCTTTTAGTGTTGGCGATATTAAAAGATTTTCACTGTCGATGTATATTTTGACTTCATACTCTTTGTCTCCATCTTTCAGCGAGGCATTTATTCCATCGGGATTATCAAGAAGAAGTGTCTTAATCGTTTTTCCAAAATCTAAAATAAAATCCTGAGAGCAATACTTGGCAACTTTATGCGTGAATTTCCATTTTTCAGATTGATTTGCTAAAAACCCCAAGTATATTTTTGAACGATAGCTACTGCTTTCCCGGTATCTCCAAACATTTTTTTGTTCTTGTTCAGATTTTTTTTCTATTTGAAAAAGATGGCGTAAAATTATTTCTGCTTTTTCTATGTCTTCCGGCGTAGGGTCATCATTCAAAAACCTTGGAAGAAGATCATCGAACAATACGGAAGTTTGAAGCATCATGTCCAATTTTCCAGTTAGCCAAACTGGGATGAGGTCTAAAATTTCCTTTGGAATTCTATCCTTTGGGATATGTGATAAAATTTTAATAAAATTATACCAAGTTATGTGATTGTCTTTTGGGTGTTCCGATATATTTTTGATTACAGCTAACAATTCGTCTATGAGCTCTATTTCTTTTCCCTGACTTATTTGAAAAGATAATTTTTGCAAATATCCTAATGACTCCCAAAACGGTGTTTTAATATATCCGTCTTTATCCTGAATAAAATCGGGGGTTTTGTCTGAGTCAAAATAGCCCTCTGATTTTAGAAAATTAAACCAAGCCTTTGTCCCCGGGATATTATTGAAAAAATACTGTTTATAGCTATCGTGTCTCTCAATTAAAGATTTGACAATAGTCCCTTGCTCAAAAGCTGTAGGTGTATTTTTTGCAAGGATCAAATCGAGATGTTTTATATTTTCAAGATAATCAGCATCCGGAATTTCTATTGCTGCTACCGTAATAACTTCTTGTTCGGCAAGCGTTTTTTTCTGAAAATATTCTTGAAAATTTGGAAGAACAGGTCTTAGTATCTTTCCCAATAATTTATTTGCAAATGGGCTTTCATCACAATACACATACTGCAAATTCGCATTTTTAAAATCGTCAGTAAGTTGATTGTGCAGGATGTGTTTTTGAATTTTTCCCTCACTAAAATCTGTGTGATTTATTGTTGAGAAAATGCAGTTTTCGTAGTTTTTTGTTTTGATGTGATTGATAATCGTAAAAATATTAATCGTATCACGAAAACTGTCACTACTATGATTTGGAGCTAAACAATTAAAATTCCTTCTGATTGCTTCATCATAAATTGTTGAATTTTCGCTGGCTATTTCCGAATGCACCTTCAGTATGGTATCAACTCTGTCTATTCTTTTCGAAACCATATCTTCAACCGCATCTGGTTGGTAGATAGAAGCAAGGTCTATTGTTTCTTTAACAGGGCCGATAATGGTCTCGTGTAGTTTCTTAATGTGGTTGCTAATCTCGACAAGTTTTTTAGCTTTATTTCTATCCCATTCGCGAATTATATTTTCAGGAGTAATATGAGTAAGATGTTTATTTTCTATCCAATAACAAACCTCTTCAAATACATTATTTTCATTGTGAAGGTCAACTTTAATTAACCCCAACCAAACACAAGTATCTAATGTTGTGTATATCATTTATCGTTTATTAATTTTGAATTTGTCGTATTCTGACGTGCCGAATTCTGCTCTTTTTTATTTTGTTAAAATAATCAACCCCACCTTGTGTTTTTTTTGCAAAGATACTCAAAAAATCTCAATTAAAGAAACATACGAACAAATCTGCTCAAATAAAGCATGTGCTTTTCACCTCTATTTCAAAAAAAACCGTATCTTTGCAATCCGAATTTACTTTTATGAAAATCCAATACGCATCAGATATACATCTTGAATTTCCGGAAAACATTCGGTTTTTGAAGGATAATCCTATTATTCCAAAGGCTGATATTTTGGTTTTGGCTGGCGATATTATACCGTTTGCTATTCAAGAAATGGCAGATTGGTTTTTTGATTATCTTTCGGATAATTTTCTACAAACATATTGGATTGCCGGAAATCACGAATTCTATCGCTCAAATATTTTGACGGGAAATTTCAATAAATCCATTCGTGAAAATGTACATTTAGTCAATAATTTCACAGCAAAACACGAAGATATCAATCTAATTTTTTCTACATTATGGACAAAAATTCGGGAAGAAAATATGCTCCGTGTCCAAACCCGAATGAACGATTATCATCTCATTTATGATAAAGACAAAACTCTACATCCTCGAAGAACAAATGAACTTTTTGATGAAAACATTGCCTTCATAACTTCGGAATTGGAACGCCTGCAAAACGAAAAAACGGTTGTCGTAACACATCACGTACCAACATTGAAGGACTTCCCAATGAACTCCAGCAGAGGTCGTCTTTTTGTTGCTTATGCAACAGAACTTTCGGAAATGATTGAAAACCTAAAACCAAATGCTTGGATTTACGGACATTCACACCATAGCAAGCCTAAAATTCAAATCGGTGAAACGACATTGCTCAATAATTCGCTTGGTTATGTGGCTTTTGAAAAAACGGAATATCAAAACGGACGGACAATTCAAGTATAAAATGTCAGAAAATTACGGCTAATTCAAAAAAAAGCCGTATCTTTGTGCCAAAATAATATGGCAATGGAAAACCTAATACAACAATTTGAAAAAAATAATGGTTTTTTGAGAACGAAAGATCTACATTCTCGTAGCGATTGGCGTAATCTTCGAAAACTTGTGGATAGCAATGTCGTTGTTAAAATCAAGAGAGGCTTGTATCGACTAAATGACGATACCGCGTTTAGCCAACACGCAGAAATCGCAAACGCTATTCCTGACGGTGTTTTCTGTATGTTTACTGCATGGCAATACTACAATCTTTCTGTTTACAATCCATTCGAATTTTATGTGGCAATTCGTAAAAAACAAAAAGTCGTTTTGCCTAAATACCCACCGGTAAAACTATTTTATTGGATTGATGATTTTTATCTGCTTGGAATTACCGAAGGTATTATAGACAACCAAAAAATTAAAATATACGACTTGGAAAAATCGGTTTGCGATGCCATTCGCTTTCGCAATAAAATCGGGATAGACACGATGTCTGAAATCATAAAAAATTACCTGAAAAGAAAAGAAAAAAATCTCAACAAATTGACCCAATATGCAAAGATATTGAGAATCGAAAAAACACTACAAACCATAATTATGCCAATGCTATGAAAAAAAGAAACACTACTTCATCTGAAAAAAAAATAATGTCCACAATGACTATGGTCACGAAACATCTTTATGACGTTCGTATTTACATGGCTGGATCAGGGATAGTCACCATTGATTGGGGAAATTCGAAAGTAGACACATTCACATTGCTCCCAGAATATAAAAATTGGAGAAAACACTGCTTCTTCTTTGAGGAAGAGCTTTGCATGTCAGAGGAAGAGCCTTGCATGTCAGAGGATCTTGAGACAAAAAAGAGGCATCGCATAGCCTCTATTAAACAAAAATATTTTGGTCAAGATTCTCGTATTCAAAATTCTCGTATTGTTAAGATAGTTGGTGAAAATATAACGCATTTACATTGCTCTAATAGCAAATTGACATATTTGAACGTAAGTGAAAATACCGCACTGAAGTATTTGATTTGCGATCATAATAAATTGATAAATTTGGATGTTCACAAAAACAAAAAATTAACAGAACTGAATTGTAGGCGTAATCAATTAATGGATTTGTACGTAGGTAAAAACCAGATGTTAACGAATTTGGATTGCAGTGGAAATCAATTAACGAGTTTGGATGTAAGTGAAAGTACCATACTGTCGAGGTTAATTTGTTACCGTAATCCGCTAACAAGTTTAGATGTTAGCAGAAATACAAAACTATCAGAACTAGATTGTAGCTGGGCTCAATTAACGAATTTGGATGTAAGTGAAAATACAGCATTGACGAGTTTGATTTATAACTATAATCAATTAGACAGTCCGACAGTAAATAAACAAAAAAGCGAAAAACCACAAACACGAAAGAAAACAGACAACGGTTTTGCTGATATTGTTGGAATGTCGGAGCTGAAAACAAAACTAAAAAATGAGGTTATCGATTTACTTAATGATCCCGAAGGTGCAAAACTATACAACCTTCCAATGCCTAATGGAATGTTGTTGTACGGTCCGCCAGGTTGTGGAAAAACGTTTTTTGCTAAAAAATTTGCAGAGGAAACACAATTTAATTACAAATACGTTAATCCAAGCGAATTGGCAAGTATCTACGTTCACGGCTCGCAAGAAAAGATCGGAGAATTATTCAAAGAAGCAAGAAGAAATGCTCCGTTTATCATCTGTTTGGACGAAGTAAGTTCTATCTTACCAAAACGTGATAATGCAAGAGATCATCATCAAATCGGCGAAGTAGACGAGTTTCTTACACAAATCAATAATTGTGGGGAAGATGGCGTTTTTGTAATTGCAACAACAAACTTTCCACAAAACATTGACGAAGCATTGTTAAGAGCTGGACGATTGGGGATAAAAATTTATGTTTCGCCACCAGACTACGAAGCTCGGAAAGGGTTATTTGAAATGCTTGTCAAAAAAATTCCCAATGATTCTAAAATTAATTTTGATGAATTGGCTAACCTTACTGAGAACTATGTAACAAGCGACATTCGTGCGATTGTGGAAGCCGTTGCCCATGGATGCCGTGAAAGCAGGGCGAACGTGACAATGGATATGTTAGTTAACAACATAAAAAACACCACAGCTACTGTATCCATTGAGTTAATAAAAAAGCACGAAAAAATCAGAAGCCAAATGGAAGGCAAAGATACAGAATCGGTACGCACACCTATAGGCTTCCCAACACAATCAAGTGTTCAATAGTTTATGAATAGGGGTAAATGTGTAGGAAAAATTAAAAATCAGTTTCAAAACCCTATTCAGCAACAACAAAATACGCCAAATAGTTGAGAGTCGAAAAAACACTACAAACCATAATTATGCCAATGCTATGATAACAGGAAGTTCAAAGTCTATCAGGGACACACTACTGAATCTATCACAAAAAGAAGACATACTTTTTCAGCAAGTCGTTACGCGATATTTGCACGAAAGATTGCTTTACCGTTTGTCGTTGTCGGAATACAAACAAAATTTCATTCTAAAAGGAGGAAATCTTTTGTATGCCTTGTCAGGACTACATGCTCGACCAACTGTTGATATTGATATGTTGGCGGAAAAAGTAGTCAATAATATGGAAAATCTAAAAGCAATTTTTGTTGAAGTTTGCACAATCAAATACGATGATGATTGCGTTGTTTTCGATCCGTCAACAATCAAGGTCTCGGAAATATCAGAAGAGAAAAAACACAGCGGAATACGGTTATTGATAGAAGCCCGATTCGACACGATAAAACAAACTATACAGATCGACATTGGTTTTGACGACATTGTCACTCCTGCACCTCTTTCGTTGCAATATCCCATATTGCTCGAAGGCTTGGAACATCCCGATATTATGGCTTATTCCTTAGAAACGGTTATCGCAGAAAAATTTCACGCAATGGTTGTGCATGGAACGCTCAATAGTCGGATGAAAGATTTTTACGACACCTACATTCTATTCAACAACGAAGATATAAACGACAACATTTTGAAAGAGGCAATTGCTCAAACATTCAAACAGCGTGATACGGATTTTGCACAAAACACTCCGATTTTTTCAGAAGACTTTGTAACAGATCCGAATAGAATTCTTCGTTGGAATCATTTTTTGAAAAAGATTGATGCTGATGATTTGGAGTTCTCGGTTGTAGTAAAAAGTATTCTTGAGAGGTTGTGGCCGATTTATGATGAGTTGAGGCAATCGCAATAGAGCAAAATACAGAAGTGGAAGAATCCGAAACGTTTGTTGCTGCTAACTAGTAAATAAATACACATGTAAAAAAAAGATCGTAATTTCAACAAAAACATGAAAAATCAAAAACTCAAACGTTCGGTTTTGTTACAAACAGGAAGAACGGCAATAGCATACACCTATCCTGCAATATTTGTTTGGGTAGATGAAGAAAATCTTTGTAGCGGATATATCCCCGACTTGGCAATCTATGCAAAATGTAAATCGCTGGAAGAATCTTAATAAGGAGTTGGAAGATATTCTTAAGAATTACGTCTGCCTTTCAATTAAATATGGTGTAGATATGCCTCTACCAAGTCCAATAGATAAAATAGAGCAAAAATGGAAGGATTATGAGATTGCGATTGTTTCCGTTAAAAATTCGTGCGATGTAAAAGAGCAACGTATCAACTCTCCGCAAAAAATACAGGAACACAAATTCCACATAAATGGCGTACAAAAAACGCAAAAACAAGATATAGACTCTACAACTTTTGAAATTTCGGAATCTACCACAAGTGTCCCGATAGAAGCTCGTTTGTACAGCAATATAGTTTCAATAACCGTACATCCAGATAATAAATTCTTCTCAAGCAAAGAAGGTATATTATTTAATAAAGAAGGGACAGAAATAATCGTATGTCCAAGAGGTAAAAAAAAACCAGTCATTCCAGAAATAGTTAAAAAGGTAGGAAAGTCTGCTTTTGCAAGGTGCACCAAGTTGTCAGAAATTACAGTTCCTGATTCTGTTGAAGAAATTGAGGAGTATGCATTTGAGAGGTGTGAAAAATTAAATGCAGCTAAACTTCCGAAATCCATCAAAGAAATAAGAGAAGGTACATTCAGAAATTGCGAAAATTTGGCTGTCATTACTATACCTGACGGTATTAGGAAAATCGGAAAACTTGCATTTGAAAATTGTGCTAGACTGTCAGAGGTTACAATTCCTAATTCTGTTGAAGAAATTGGGGAATATGCTTTTTCCGGATGCAAAAACTTACATTCTTTTGATACTCCAAATTATGGGGAAGAGGTTTTAGCGTCATCGGATATAGGAGTTTGGGTGAAACGCACAAACGTAGAGGAAGTGAAAAGTTTAAATGAATTGTATGAAAAACTATCGAAAAAATTTGAAGGTTATTCGAATAACTTTCCACACGAGATTCCAGTACTTACGGAGAGCGAAAGAGCACAAAAACTAATAATAACGTTAGATGATAAACAAGAACATAAAATTTTGGAAAATTATAATTTTTGGAATAATCAAAAAAGTGGAATACAAGGAAAACAAAATATTTTTAAAAATATTTCTCATTCCGATTTTTTCAGAATGATACAAACTGCCGACTTTTCACAGCTACTTAACAGAAAATCGATTTCGCAAAGAGTAAAATATAATATTTGTATTTTATCGCGAGAGTTGGGCAATGATTGGGGCGAACAAGCTGCAAAAAATATTGGAGCAACGCTACAAGAATGTCAAAAGAGAACAGGATTTCCAGAACATGAAAAACTAAAAGATATGTTTAAGTAGTCGTTTCCCTGCCCATACCCAAATTTTTTCAAAACTTTCAAACAAGGTGCTGATATACAGCACCTTGTTTTTTTTATCACCCCCATTGTACCCCATATTTTTTTGTCGAATTTTGTAGTTGGAAAATCACAAAAATCAACAAATAATATGAAAGCAAAATCACAAAAAGTAACAATCTGTCAGCCTCAGGCCGATAGGCTACGCAAACAATCCATCAACACTCCATCTGTTCCAGCACGCAACAATGGAGAGATCGATTTCATTGATAGGTTGAAGCGAGGCGAAAATCTTGCATACCGAGAACTTGAGCAACAGGAGCATGGGAAAACCTATCGCCTGATTCGTCGAATGGTGCTTGATCAAGACGATGCTAATGACCTAACCCAAGACACATTTATCAAGGTCTTTGAAAACATCAATGATTTTCAAGGCAAATCAAAGCTGTCAACGTGGATTTATCGTATCGCGGTTAATTCTGCAAAGGACTTTTTGCGGAGCAAGCACAGAAAACGCAGAGATATTTCTGTGCCGATAGTTGATAACATCGAAACGAAAACAAGAGGGTATTCTACCGGACGGGAAAAATACAGTCAAGATATCCGCTTGTGTCTAAAATTTGATAAGTCGATATTACTAAGTGGGCTCTCTGATAATGAATTGTTCTCCCTTAAACTTCGAGACAGCGGTTACAAATCAAAAGAAATCGCCGAAATGTTGGAAAAAAAGCCTAGTGCCGTTGACAACTATACCAAGCAGAGGGGAGAAAAAAATTAGGAAGAATGGGGAAAATCTTGGCTACTTTGCATAGCCAAGATTTTCATGGATGATTGATAGAATTTGCCTACGACTCTCGTCAAAGAGATAAATGTCAAAAATAAATCTTATCTTTGCATTGCAAATTTGATGGATATGAATAATTGGCGTGACAAAACAAACTACACATAACAGGAGAAACAAAAGAACATAAATGAAAGATTTGATAAATTTCGATTTGCCACTTAATAAGTCATCAAACATCAAGGTTATAGGCGTTGGTGGGGGCGGAGGCAACGCCGTCAGCTATATGCATAAGTGCGGAATTCATGGCGTTGATTTCTTTGTTTGCAATACTGATGCTTCAGCGTTGGATGCAAGCCCTGTGCAAAATAAAATTCAATTGGGCGAAGGTCTTGGTGCTGGTGGAGATCCTTCTGTTGCTGAAAAGGAGGCCATTGAAAAGGCTGGTGAAATCAAAGAAATGCTTGAAAATAACGCACAAATGGTTTTTATCACAGCAGGAATGGGTGGCGGAACAGGAACTGGTGCGTCTCCTGTAATTGCACGGATTTTAAAAGAAATGGAAATCAAAGATAAGGCAATAAAGAACATTTTGGTAGTCGCCATTGTTACAACTCCATTCAGTTTCGAAGGGTCTGAACGGATGAAGCAAGCATTAGGCGGTATTGCCGAACTTCGTAAACATGTGGATGCTATCATAATTGTTGACAACGACAATCTTACAAAATATGGCGAATTCAAGATGACTCAAGCCTTCGCTTTTGCAAACGAGATACTAAGCTCGGCAGTAAAATCTATTGCAGAGATTGTAACGGTTCACTCTACAGTTCAAATAGATATTCGTGATGTAAACACCGTTATGCAAAACAGTGGCGTTGCTTTGATGGGCTTTGGTATTGCGGAAGGCAAAGATCGAGCCATTAACGCTATAAAACAAGCTGTCGAATCACCATTGCTCAGTAATAGCAACACAGAAGGGGCGAAAAATGTGTTACTGAATATCTCTTCGTCTGAAGAAAACGAAATGACAATGAGCGAATTTGAAGAAATTACAAAATTTGTTAAGGAAGCAACCGGTAGCAGTGTTAATATAATTTGGGGAGCCGGAAACAATAATACACTTGGAGAAAAAATAGCCATAACATTCGTTGCAACCGGGTTTTCAGAAACGAATCCTTTTCCTATACCAAAAAACGATCTTTATGTCGAGAGTGATAATGGTCCGTTTTCTGCGGGCGGTGAAAATAAAGATGAAGTAGATTCTACTTCAAATCAAAACATTCAGCAAATAAATGAACAAAGTGAAGAGCGGATTAATCATCTCCGCGAATTAAATGCAAAGGTTAAATCTTCGAAGGTTTGGAAGAACTCGAAAGAGTCCCTGCTTATGAGCGTCGTAATGTGAAGTTAGTTAATCCGTAATGCCAGTGAATTGTACGAGAGAGTAAATAATGTTTATTTTATTCTCCTTGAGTTGCAACCAACTTAGGATTGCCGGTAATGATACCATTAACCCCTCTATCAATCATTCTTTGCGTTCTCCTTGCATTGTCAAGTGTCCACACGTTGACCTTTTTCCCTTTTTCTTGGATTCTTCTTATTAGGGCTCTTCCCATAAATCTATGATTGCCACTAAATTCAGACACTGTCTCGTATAAAGGATTGTTTAGATTTGAAAACCTTGGACTAAAAATGATGTTGGTAAAAGGGATTCTTCCCAAAAACAATTTATGAAGCTCTATGTCTTGATCTTGCCTACGGACTTCATACAGTATGTTATCGTGAAAAGACTGAATTATACTCCATTCTATGGCGTTGTATTTACGCAATAAGTCTATCACCTGTCTCTCGATGTCCGGATAAAAATCACTTCCTTTTTTGATCTCAATCAACATTACTGCCTTCCCGTTTACGGTTTGTATAACTTGTTCAAGTGTAGGGATTCTATGGACATTACCCTCGTTGTCTATAATCTCGAGTTTCTGAATTTCTTCGTACGTCATATCAATAATTCTTCCTCTTCCACTTGTAGTTCTGTCTACGGTAACATCATGAGAAAGGACAATGACTGAATCTTTGGTGCGTTGCACATCAAACTCTACTCTGTCAACGTTTAATTCGAGTGCTTTCTTAACACTTGCAATTGTGTTTTCTGGTGCATGAGAGGCCGCCCCACGATGTCCGGTAACAGTGATATTATCACTAATCTCGTTTTGAATTGAACAACTAATCATAAATAGACCAAGAATCATTAATGCTACATTTTTTTTCATTTGTGTTGATTTTTATTTTTAACATCGTTTTTATAGTTTTATTCCGGTTAATTTTAACATACACTTTTCAGCGGTTTTAAACGCCCATTGCCTTTGATTATTGACATTCTCGGCATTTTTTAATAAGTCCATTAACAAATTGCGACCAGCAGGAAAATCCCTACACACCCATACAATAAAATTTCCGGTTCTGTGCGTAAGCAAATCGCCCAAAGTTTCCGAAACGGAATCGGCTAATCGCATTTTTTCTATTATTCTTTGAGCTAATATCGAGTTGCTGAAATTAAGGTCTGCATCTAAATACCCTTTAACTTCTACAGGAAAATAGCTTTGCATAGTATTTAGCGTTTCACACATGAAGTCTGGTAAATCCTTCTCGTCAGAAGCAGACTTAAAAAGAGATAGCCTATCATCCGTATCAATACTATTCACAACAAAATCGAACAAACGAGTTGCTACTTCTATGTAACGAGTATCGGTATATCCGAAATCTGTTGCTACTTTACAGATATTTTCAATAATACAGAACAATAAATCCTTATCATGATTGGTTAGTGCTTCATTTACCAATTGTACAAATACAGGGAGTTTTTGCTCAACTGATGCAACATCCTTCCAATCAATGTCTCGGTAATCATGCCATTTAAAATAAGCCACGAGATACCAATTTAGAACAAACTGTTTATATTTCTTTCCATGTTCTCCATGTGTGATGATTGAAAAACTGCCTTTAGTTGAAGATATCCAGTCTTTTGTAATTTTTGATAGGTTCTGAAACGCCTGTTTACTAAATTTTTCGGATTTTTCGATAATATGAAACAAAACGTATGCTACAGACATTTTGTTATAATCGGTCAATTCCTCTAAATTCAAGATGTCTTCTATTATGACTGATACATTGTTCCAGTTCGAAATGCCCTGAACGATAAGAACCCGCTCAAGCAAAAAGTAGGAGAATGCATTATTTAATTTGTACCCCTCAAGTATTACCTTTTTTTGTTCCTGAATATCTCCCTTTTGTGGGTCTAAGTATGATGTTAGATAGCTGTAGTCTTTTTGCGACCAAGCCCCTTTTGAATCTTTTTTTGGAATATCTTTCCAAAATCGCTTAAATTCTGCGAGATTATTCACATAATCACCTTGTACATGACCAAATTTCAACAAACCAACTTTGATGACAAATTTTAAAATTTTATTTCTGATGAACAAAGGAATCCTGTTAAATATAGACCATAACAATTTAGGTCCGGGTCCCGTTATTTTCAGTTTTTTTGCTTCGGTTTTCTTTGTTGAAAACATCCTATTTGCTAATGTCTTCCAGTTGTTTAGAATGTTTTTTCGAACAAACTCCAAGTTTTTTTCTTTGTCTGCCTCCGTTGATTGGGTTAAAATGTCAATTGACAGAACCAACGATAATGTGCCTAACTGAAAAAGATATTCTATGCTTAATTGCTCGCTTTCAAGAGCATACTTAAACAATTCCTTGATGATCTCGTCTGCCCTTTCTTTGTTTCTCCTTGTGATAACGTATGTGTTTAGGCTCAATCGGTTTGTTATCTCCTTGTTCTTGCCTGCATTAAGCATGATTTTTTGAAGAAGGGTAACGGGTTGGTTAGCATTGCCTACGGATTGTTCGTAAACACTTGGAATAAAGAGGTCGGTTATTAATTCCATAGTTGTTTTAGATGCAAATCCAAGAAAGGCTTCGTGATCAATAATTTCATCTATGATTTCATATACAGCGTTATAGTGTTTGTGCATTAATTTGGACAAGGTGTGGTATGCAAGTTTTTGCATGTTTGGGTCGTCTGTTACTGCTAACTCCCAGATTGATGTGTATTTTTCCCTTTTCTGCTTGAAATCCTTTATCAGGGCATCTCGCAGGAAATTGTTATACACGACATCGTGCTCCATGCTGTTGTACACACTCATAAATTCATGAACGGGAATAAGTTCATTAGTATATCTTTCTCTTGACATGTCGTCTACAAAAACATGTGCGAACATTGCCTCTTGAATACGATCGAATTCAAATCGGAATCCATTATCAACTTTTTTTAGAAAGTTTGCATCGATAAGAAGTCTGCCTGCGGTGGTGTATTCAGAAGACACCTTGACTTTAAAAAGCTCCAGTATTCGCTTTAGATTTGTATCCTTAAGATTTTCATCATAGAACAGATCACTATCGTTTAAAACATGGGCTTTTCTGCTTATTAGATGTCTAGAAATGCGATGTATAAGTTCTTTTACAGTCCTATCTGTTTTTTCCAATTGTTTAATTTTTTTTCGGCACAGATGCTCATAATTGAGCTCGTCCGCTGTTTGGGGCAATACCTGATTTTCATAAACATCTGCTACCCACCTCAGTTGTAGAGGGTTTAACAATTCCTTGCGTAAAGTCGCATAGGCTAGTGTATTTATTTCTTCAATTTCTGTTTGTAAGTTATGTTTGGCTTTATATAGAGGATATACACTTTTGAATTCGTGTTCCGTAAACTCTCTCAGCTCTACGAAAGTTTCTTTACTGTCATATTTAAACGAAAATCTTGATATTTTATCCTTCAGAACATCGTCCCAAGAGAACAGACGGCAAGATATAATGACCTTAAAGTCGGGGTAGTTTTTTGAAATGGTAGTATCAATATCTTTCAAGAGTTCGAGGTATGGTACCGATTCGTCGGATTCGTCTGGCGAACAATAGTTCGTAGCCTCGTTAATCGCATCGAACAGAAAGACAATTTTTTTCTCTGGGCTTTTTTCAATACCTTTTTGAATTGTTGGCAAAAGACTTGCTATTCCTTTGATGGACTCCTTGGAAAGCCCACTACTATCATACGAAAAAACTAAACTATTGTTAGAGATTTCTTTCTCAACAATATTACAAATGAAATTTGTTTTGCCGATACCCGATTCGCCTAATATGAGAAAAAAATTGTGCTTGTCTTGGGTTGTGAAGTTGTTATATTTTAAGGTAAATTCTTCTCTTCCTGCAAAACAGTCTCTCCTATATTTTTTGGCATTGATTTGCAGAAATTTTTCACAGGTTGATTTTGAGTATTGCTCTATATCTATTCGTAGCCCTACACCTGCTTGTGGTTCCTTCACCGGTTCGGGAGTTGGTGGTTGGATTTGTACGTGTATATCTACTTGAGGTTGCACATGTACTTGCTGGTGTATTTGTGGATTTACTTCTATTTTCGGGGCTTCTACATTTATCTGTGGTTGTACATTTATTTGTTGCTGTTGCAGAATTTTTGGTGCTTCCACGTTTACCTGCTGATTCACATTTACTTGTGGTGGCGGTGCAAGGTTTGTTAATTCTACCTTTATAGGATCCTCTATTTTCACGGGGATTGGTTGGTCGTGGTCTATCTTTAAACGGATCTGTGATTCTTTGGCAACCTCTTCGATAGTTTGAGTACTTTGTGCTTTGGTATTGTTTTTTTCATAAGAATTTAACAGGGCTGTGTAGGAACCATGCATTCTAAAATCTTCTAGTATGTTTCGCCTTTGTTGAGGCATTTTCTGATTAAACTGGGTCCATGTTGCACTATTTGTGGACACTTCAAAATAGGAAAAAAGGTGTTCTGCATGGGTATATTTCTCTCTTAGTTTTGTTTTTGCACTTGTTTTTTCTTGTTGTGTAAATGAATTAGGTTTTATTTGATATTGATCGGTCAAATCTATATTCAACGCATTTTGAACCGTTTTCACATATTTGATAATGATGTCTGCAGCGCCTGATTCTTTTCCAATATTTGGCTCATGGACTTTCACAACAGAAAGGAGATACTCCCGATCGTTTGAATTTTGATTCTTTTTTCCTTTCATGTGGCAATGTAATAACAATTTATGGACACAAAGATAATAAAAAAAAATCTTTTGACAAAATTTTTATTAAATTTTTTCATTTATATGACTTGTTGCATCATATATTTTCTGTATATTTTTTTATATTTTATTTTTTTGAAATTGCTGTTTTTTAATTTATTATATGCCATTTTGCCAAATAGTATTGCTGTCTGCCTTTAACAAACATAGAAAAAACGTCCTATCCAGAAACAAGCACTAAGTGCCAGATATTTTCCTGACAAACAGCGTGTTAAGACAATTGTACAGACAAGATTTGTCATTTGCGATACCTTTTATGTCCCTCCTACACACCGAAACACCTTTGTTTTCTGTCTTAACAGCCATTTTGTACCACAAATTTACTTGTTACTTCCTGTGTTTTCTCACTCAATAAATGTCTGTATTTGAATGCTTTGCAGGGAGCTTTCATAAAGAGGCTGTTACAGAGTCTAAATTTAAGAAAAAAAATATATGCAGCCAAAAGAAACACACATTTGCTATAAAAAATAGCGTTTCCTTACAACAGTAGGCGATTAGGAGTTGTGAAATATATCAAAAAAGTGTGTTGCTATATCCTTTTTTTTTTGATATTTCTGTATTCTGAAAAAGGGCAAAATCATAAAAAAATAAACCATAAAAAAATAAAATCATGGAAACAGCACACAACACACAAGAACGTTCTACTGCCAATGTAGCAGAAGCCAATGCAATGGTAGATTCTTCCGCAAAACTACGTGAAATTAACAGCCAACATTTCCCATTGCATCGCTCGCAAGGTTCGAGGTCTGCAGCTAATCGCACAGATCCACCAACTCCTCGTTGGCGGTCAACAATCCTACATGGGACCAGTTCCTTCTGTCGGAAGGATTGGTGTCGCGTTCGTCCATTCCCACAGTATTGTGGGAGCTTTGCCTCACGAGAATTAGGCAAAGAAATTGACGAGCGGTCTGCGTAGGCAACAGTAATTGATGGCGGGGTGAAAACACCCCGCCATCAATAGGAAACCATACTCTAACAAAATAAAAATCAACAAAATCATGCAAAAATTAAAAAATATTATTCGTACTCTGAAGCACAACACATATTCTTGCTGTGCCAATGGCTGTAGTTCATGGATTGATATTGGCCCATTCAAGGTCTGTGCCAAAGGCTTTGAGAAAGCACGTAAACTTAATTCCAAGCAAGCGGGCGAATCACAACGCAATCTGTAAATACAGCTACAAAAATTTATAAACACCATTAAATACAAAATATTATGAAATGCTCAATAACCAAAAAAACCACGCAAGTGGCATCAAACCAAACTGCCAATTCAACAAATGTGCCACTCTGCAAAACAAACCTAGATGCAGAGGTTGCTAATCGCACAAACTCCAAGCAAAAAAAATCAACAAAGAAAACACAAGAATGCCTTGCATTGCGTGCTCGGTTTGGCGAAGAAAAGGCGTTCTCTGATTTGGTGAAAATGCACCAGGCAGACATCAGGCGTTTGTTTTTCAACATGGTCGACGGCAACGAAGAGCTGAGCAAAGATTTAACACAAGAAACTTTCAAGAAGGCTTGGTTAAACATTGGCAAGTTCCAGGGGAAAGCAAAATTTCGGACATGGCTTGATCCTATAGCAAAAAATATTTTTCGTGATTATTTACGTAGTAAAGACAACAAAAAAACAAAACTAACATCGCGTTTTGGAGTTGATCTTGATGTTGAAAAATACCGCCACCCGGAAAAACACGAAGATAAGCATTGTCCGTCCTCTAATATTGATGCGGATTATCTAAAGAAAAACATACAGCTAATCAATAATCAACGATACAAATATATCATTGACAAGCTGTCCAATGATGCTGGTGATATTGACTTTTGTCTGTTGGCAGAGGAGGTGGGAGTTCCTGTCGACAATGTTTACACCCTTAAGATGCGAGCAGTTAAACAATTTGGCACAATATTGAAAAAAAATGGATACAACATACCCCCCGAGATTACTAATAAAGTGAATTTCGAATTCAAAAAAGCGTCACAAACAAACAAGGTTAAATGTCTAAAAATAAAGGAAAAAGGAAGGAAAGAGGCATATTTGTGCATGAATGGTGATATAATCTACCTATAATAATCGTCCTATCATTGTCAGTGAGCCATAAAATTTTCGCATATTACAAAATTCAATCTGAAATCTCAAAAAACACACTATCATGAAACCACATAGCCTAATCAAAATCAATACAAGTGGGCAACTCCAGAAGGCTACAGATACCAAAGAAATAACAGCGATTGTACAGCTTATTTCTCAAGAACCAACAGAAGAAAGAATCAAAAAAATGATTTTTTCGACTACGGCAAATGTAAAAAGCATGAACAATAAGATAATCAGCGTTGCCGATCATCAAATTGCCGAATTACAAAGAGGAATTGTTTCGTGCAAGCAAATTCTCCTCCCAACTTGTGAAGAAATCCAACGATTCGGCATAATGAGATAACGCAACAACATTACACAAAATGAAAACCATATTAAAATATCTGATTTTACCCATCTGCCTTGTCCTCGCTACAATACAACTTTTCCCAGTATTGATGTTTGGCAAAGAGCATTACGAACTGTACAAATGGTTTGGGGCTGGATTTGGTGCGTATTTTATTTTGCATTTTTTGCTCTTCAGAAAGAATGGGGAGTTTGCTCAAACTTTTTCGCACGAGCTGACGCACACACTTGTTGGGTTGATGTTCGGACAAAAAATCCATTCATTTACGGCAACTAATGGTAACGGTGGCGAAATATGGCATAGCGGAAAGCGGTTTGGAGGAATTTTTATATCGCTTTCTCCATACTGTTTCCCAATTTTCACTTATGCCTTTCTGTTGTTGAGTATCATTGGAGCATCAAACTATTCAATGTGGTTCGACATTCTCATTGGTTTTACATTGGCATTTCATGTTGTTTGTTTTGCCAAGCAAACTCGTAGTTATCAGCCAGACATACAAAAATACGGACACTTTAAGTCGTATCTATTTATTGTCGTGTTTTGGTTTTTCAATGCAACAATTATTCTATTGAGCATTCGCAAAGGAATTACCGATTCTGTTGTATATCTATTCCCACAATACTGGGATAATATTGTGACAGCATGGGCATATATGTACAACATTATAGCACCGATAATTTCTACAATTTTTACACAGTTAATCAACACAAAAATTTAACACAACACACACAATTATGGCAACAGAAATAATCATAAAAACCAAAACGACCTATCGGCGGACGACAACTACAACAACCGTCTATGAGAATAACAACCGCTTCGGCATAGACTCCGGTCCTTGTGAATTTGTCGATTTTGACGAGGCTGAATTTGAACAATTGAATACACGAAACAAGCAGTTGCAAACAAATTTTACAAACGGATGATAGGAAATTTATTTTAATTCGTCTTACCAATGTAAGAAAGCCCAAAATATGTTTAAACCGAGTCATAATATGCTAATTCAAAAAATTTCAAAAAACCAAAATCCAATAAAAATGGAAACCTTTCAACCAAAGTACGAGGAAAAGTACAATCCGGATAATTTGAGATCACGACTAAGATCCGAAGCAACGCTACAAATCGAAGATTCTGATGAATATTTTGACATCGTGATTAAGCTCACGAACGAAGTAGGCATACTTGAGGATCTCTTTGAAGTAGACAAAGCCATGCACATCGAACTACTACACTTAAAGTCAAACATTTAAAATTATAAGTCATGATGAATACAGTAACAAAAAGATGTCGGCAGATGATTGGCAAGGCCCCGTTTGCTGACAACGAATCACAGATGGTTTTAACTGGAAGGAAAGATGCGAGAGACTATCTTCGTCTGCTACGCGATGCAATAACCGGAAAAATAATATGGACCCCTCGGTTGGATGTGTTCTTGAACGCTGGGAAATTACATTTAGGCAGGTTGGCAGACCAAATTGAATCAGCGAAGCAAGAGATCCAAAGGGCACAACATGTTTTGACTCGGATTTACGAAAGGTACAGTAGCGAAAACAATAAGCATAAAATATTAATAACGGACGCAGAAAAGAAAGTAGCTACCGCAGTTGAAGCTGTTAAGCAATGCAAAGACAAACTTCGCCGAGCCTTGCGTTATGGACAAGCAGACAATCTGCCGGACAATAGTGATACATTTTTTACATTTACTCGAAAAATATATGTGACTTATATTATAAGTGATATAATACTGTTTGTTGTTCTTGCTTTGTCGTACCAAGAATTTTTATCGAGGTATGATATGATTGTGCGATGGAGTGCGATGTTTGTTGCCTATATAACTTGTTTCTACATAGATGCTATTCGTAAAAAGACAAAGCTGTTAATATCGAACGTTTTGTGGGTTCTTAGTTTCTTGCCAATCCTATCAATAACAGTTTCTCCGTGGTTGCTTGATCGTTTTACCAGCGGGGCGAACACTATGGCTATGGTGGAAATGTCTGGACTTGACTTGAATTCATTATGTGTTCTTCAGCAAGCCACACAACAGCCAACGAACTTTATAGGTCATATTCAGGCAAATCCAGGTGTTTTGGAAGTTTTTTTCTCGTTCATTTTGGGAGCAATCGCTTTTATCATTTTCGGATTGCATAGAATCAAATCGGACTCTGTAAAACATGATTTTTCTCATGACCGCATTAGCACATGTAAAATGTTGCTGAAGTGTGCCGAAGATGATTTGGAAGATGCAAAAAGAAATCATGTGAAATTGGTTGAAAATCGCAAAAACACTCTTTTGCAGATTGACAAGCAAAGGGACATTCAGAAAAAAAAGATTGAAAAAGAAACACAAACAATTGCCAATCACAATGCAGACCGCAAGTGCTACATAAAAAGACGGGTGGAAGATTTGGGAGAGTATGTGGCTACATGGCGTAATTATATGTCTGAGGATACTGGGATTGAAGCAGACAAATTAGATATTCCGTCAATCTCAGAATCTGACATTTTAGATTATTATGAATTAGACCACAAAATATTAACAGATTAAAACAAAATTTTTGCCACACTAAAAACAAGCACACATCATTAACAAATTATAAAAAACTTAATGCCTTATGAAACCACTTACCATTTTAATTTTAGCCATTGCAATGATGATGACATCTTGCAGCTATGAAATCAACAGAGAAACCGAACTCTTGGTTATGATTGACATTACGGACGCATCTGGAGAGCTATTTAGGTCAATAGACGAAGATCTCCGCACAAATTTTGGTCGATTTTTACACAACGCTAATTTAGGCCGGATCGAAGAGCACGAACGATTTAAGCTTATGGTCACACCGATTTGGACTGGACCAATAACTATTTCGACTGCCAGCATAGAAATGCCTCAGGCTGGGATGTCGCTTCGTGCAGTGGAACAAGCTCGCAATCCGTTGCCACTTCTTCTTTTGATGCGAGACAAATTGGATTATCTTGAAACACAGTTGGATGCAAACCATTTCCAAAGCTCCATACTTGAGTCAATCCTGCGTAGCATACTTCAGCTAAATCCTCAGTCGGAAAGATCTGTTATGTTGGTCAACTCAGATTTGATGCATAGATGCCAGAGAATTTCGTTTTATAATAGGATCCCTCGTCCTTACGAAGTAAGGGATGTTATAGCGAATCTCGATCCTGTCCTGCTGCGTTCAACGCAAAATCACATCCGAATCGGAGCCGTTCCGGAAATCGTGATTAACCTCAAGCAAAAAAGGATGGAAAGGCAGCGAGATCTGCGCTTGTTTTACGAAGCATTTTTCCGCGAACTAGGTATAAATGGTCGTGTGTACTGGGTCGACAACCTCACTCAAAATCCAGGAATAACCCTGTAACTCATCAAATTATGTCACAATCTCAAAAAACTATAGCCATGAAAGATTTTTTAGTCATACTGCTCATTGTATTTATTGTTGTGCCATTTGTGTTAGGAAGTGGTCTTAAATTTGGACTGCCGGTTTTTTGGAAATATCTAATCGAATACTCGAAGCTGACTTTTCGCAAAGACAAAGGATTGCCTCGCATGGGTGAAGTGGTCTTGACTTTAGTTGCATGTCTCGTCATATCTGTCCTTGCACTACTTGTTTCTCGATTTTTGACTGCGTTTGTTGCGTGGCTATTTGCATCTGACATCATAGAATTTTTTACGTTAAGTCGCTCTGTGTTTGCATTCAATCGTGTCGAAATACAATCCCCGCTTACAAATCTCGTCCCAGGTTTGTTGATTTCGCCTCTTGTGCAACTTGCAACGGTTTTTCTGATATTTAAGTCCATAAGGTCGCTTTTTACCTATGTAAATCGAAGAAGTCGCAACAACCCATACTCCGAAGCAGATGCCTTGTATTGGGGCATCATTACTGTGTTTTCTTTAATGATATTAGAAACATTCATGTTTGCTCAATCTACCGGATTTCGTCATTGGGTACTTGTAGTGCTTTATACCTTACCTTATCTTTTTTGGTACTTGTCATTGACACACATCAACCTCGTACGCGACAATACCTATCGTGAAGAACTGGACGATGTAATCATTATGAGCCCGGAAGAAAGAACCGTAACATTTTCTATTTGGAAGCCCCTTGTATTTACTTACGCTATTTCAGTGATCCTTTTAATTGGATTTCATTTTGGACTTCAATGGCTTTCTGGCTTCATATATTGGCTGTTGTTTGTTGCCGTTGGCATTGGCTGTTATTTCTTATTGAAAAAACTCTCAAGAGAAGTTTGGGATCCTGTAGCTCCAATACTGTTTGACCAAAGTTTAGATCTGCCTGTTACAGATAATCTTTCATATCAAATAGGTAAAAAAAAACAAAACATTCTGATAGGGTTGTTTTTGACTCTATGCGTTGTTTTCTCATTATCTCGTCCGGAATTGTTTGTTATGGTTGCTATCATAAGCTCCATACCGATGGTACTATCGGGTGTTGCTATAGTGATTGCTTATTTCTTGAGTGTTGTTTTTTCGAAATACCAACTTTTAAAGCGTGATAATTCCAAGTTGATATTTCGTGTAAAGCAATATTTTCCGATTGTATTTATAGCCTTAGGGCGTGCAGTATTACCTTCAAGTGCTGTGATTTTTGCAGTGTTTATGATATTGTCAGTTTTTCCGAAAGAGCTACCGTATGAACGCACTGGAATGACAGGCTTTGTGCTTGATAAAAAAGGAGAAGTTTTATTAATAAGCAGGTCGCTTGGCGATGGCGTTCCTGTTGCCATTCCTGTCCAATATAAAGACATTACAAATTTCATGAAACGCATGATTATCTACCAAGAGGATCGAGGGTTTTATAAGCAAAATCGAATTTTGGGTAGTACTTCTAATTGGAATGGAATTTCGCCGGCATTCTTCCTCCGATTTCGAGGCGGTTCGAATCTCATTAATCAGCTCGTGAAGAATCTTAATTTTCCAAATGGAAGTGCTCCGCGTGATGTGGCTCGTAAGTTTTCAGAACAACTTGCTGCCTTTCAGTTGTCGATCAATTATGATAGCCGAGATTTGATGACGTGGTACGTTAACAGCATTTTCTTCCACGGAGGCATGGGGAACAAGGGCTTGCAATCAGCAAGTTTACATGCATTTGGTCGTCCTGTTCATGAACTTAATCATTTAGAACAAATGTATCTTGCATCTACTTTGCAAAATCCTCGTTTTCTAAGAGAGATAGGCTATCGTCGTGTTCAGTACCATGTGGATGAAATCAAGCGAGTATTGATTGCAAGAGCTACACGTTGGCAAAGAGAGGGGTTACTTTCAGTAGTCGAGCTTAATATATTAAAAAACGAAACGCTACGTTTCACAAATCGCCCCTACCGACCAAATACAAAACCAGGGTCTCGTTTGTTCATCCAACGACAATTAAATTTGATGCCAAACCCAAACGCAAAATATGTCAGTTCTATTACACGCCATAACCAAGAAGCTTTGGAAACAGCGGTTGCACAATATCTACGTAATAGACGCTTTCCCGTGCCACAACACGCCGACTACGAGCTTATTACGGTTATTCTGGCGGCAAATTATCGCACCGGTGAAATTTTGGCACACTTTAGTAATGCTCCGCGTGGTAATTGTATGACTCGATGGAATTTCTCTATTGCATCAATCAACAAGAGCTTCATACTGCTTCAGATGCTGGAGGACAATCATCCTATCATACTTTGGGACGGTCCAATTTCCGGAAGAAATAATCCAAGAAACGCTTCGGGCAGACATTCTAATAGATTTGTTGGGGCATCTATTATTTTATCTCAATCGCTCAATCTGCCCATTGCGAACATTCGCGATGCAATTAATGGCTTAGCCAACACCACAACGTTGTTCAGAAATCTTGAAGGAAGATTTGCCAAAATGGGAATATCCGCTTGCAAGGAGTCGGTGTCAGATGTTCTCAACTACGGCTTGGGTGCCAATCGTTACATGAATTTATTTGAAATTTTACAAAAACATCAAGTGTTGTTTAATGATGGGGTTTTCAGGCCGTTAACCGTTATGAATGGCATATTTAATCCTGCTACCAACAGAATAGAGCCCATTGAAAGAAGCACACCAAAACAAATTTTTCAGAAGCAGAACACCGACATCATAAAGCATGCCCTGAGTTATACTATTAGGCCATCTGGTACTGCATCTTCGATTAGATCAATGTTGCCGACTAATCGCAGATTTTATGCAAAATCCGGAACAGCCCAAGAGGCAAATCACGGGTTGTTTATTCTGGCAGATGATGAAATAATGATTTTAGTATATCTCTCATTTGGACGCTATGAGGACGGGCATCTTGATCTCAATCGCACTCCACCTATCCCGATGCATTCCGCCTCAAATAGTGCCGGACTTATAGCTGCGTACGCATACAGACAATTAACAAACACCAAAAAACAATAAAATACGCAATGCATATCATCACCGTAGTATATTTAAGTAAAGCAATTTTCAAAACAGAATCTAAATCTACTAATCATGATAACTAAAAAAACACTAAAAGAAATCAGTACACGATACGATGCCCTCCAGAAAGAATTGGAGTTTAGCAAGGATCAAAATCTCATCGTCTTGAAAAGCACAAACCGTAATCATTGTGCAAAAACCATAAACGAAACTTTTGAATTCTCACAGAAACAATCAATATACGAATTTTATTACAAAAAAGGATAAAGCAATGAAAACAAAACTAACAGACGGCAAAATTATGCGATTACTTTTGCTTGTAGTTGCAGGGCTTTTAGCATGCTACATCTTTAAGATGAATGCTGTGTTTCTCGTTGCCATATTGGCATTATGGGGACTAAAAATCGCAGGAAGATATGATTGGCTTTGCCAAACCTTCGGTTTCCTTAAACGATATTCGTTCAAAAAAATTATCATTTGGAACATCGCATTATTTCTGTGGTTTTCCGGATTCTTTGCAATGTTTTTCAGTTCAAACTCGTTGGTTAGTAATTTCGGAACCGTGCTGATAGCAGTTCTTAAAACACTCTTTAATACTGCCGGAACGATAGTTCTATTGTTTTTGCCGGTCATTTTTATTGCGTGGAAGTTTTATAAAAATAGGATTAGCAACAGAAACATATTTGCTTCATTTATTCCGCCAAAACCTATTCCATGTGCCGTCGGCACACCCAATTATATTCCAGAAACAGCAGTAAATTACCCTGTCCCAAAACCAGATTTTTTAGAAAATAAAACTACAATAGTTACTATACCGGAAAAGAAGTTGGAAACTTATGAAAAACACGTATTCCCTGGATTAGATTTATTGAAAGATTATCCTACGAACAACTATCAAAATGTTCGGGAAGAAGTCGAAAACAAAAAACACACCATTAGGCAATGCCTCAACGATTTTGGAATCAGCACAACCGACATCACTTCAACTGTTGGAGACACTGTGACACTTTATGAAGTTGCGGTTTCTCGCGGTGTTGGAGCGTCAAAGATTGAAAGTCTCGACAAGGATATCGCCCGCTATATCAAAGTTCCTGCCGTTAGAATCATCAATCCATTCAAAAATAAAGGCACCGTTGCGATTGAAGTTCCTCGTGAAAAAAGAGTAATTGCAGGCGTTAAATCGTTGCTATCAAGTGAACAATTCAAGAACAATAAGTTCGAGTTGCCATTAGCACTCGGCAAAACAATAGATGGAGAGGCAAAAATTGTTGATCTTGCATTGCTTCCACACATTTTAATAGGTGGTGCGACCGGACAAGGAAAATCTGTTGGAATCAATGCTATGCTTACTTCGCTATTGTATAAAAAAAATCCAAGCCAATTACAATTGGTTCTTATGGATCCTAAGCGTGTCGAACTAACACTATACAAAAAAATCAAAAACAAATATCTCGCTTCGATACCAAATGTTACAAGCCCTGTTATTACTGACGACATAAATGATCTTACTATTACTTTGCAATGGCTTTGCAGGCAGATGGAGGAACGGTTCGTTGTGCTTGAAAACAACGATTGTCGGGACATAAAAGAGTACAATGCCATTCAGCAAGCGAGCAACAAATACGGCTTGCCTTATATCGTTGTTGTAATGGACGAGTTTGTTGATCTGTTGATGCAAAATGCAAAAAACAAAGAGGTAGAGGAGTCAATTATTCGTTTATCTCGACTGGCAAGGGCTGTTGGCATACATCTTATAATCGCAACCCAGCGTCCTGATGCGAGTGTTATATCTGGTCAAATTCGTGCAAATTTTCCTGCTCGTATTGCTTATCGGGTAAATAAATTCAACGAATCGCAAATAATTCTTGGTTCGAGTGGCGGAGAAAAACTGGCAGGTAATGGTGACATGCTGTTCTCTGTAAACGCTGAAACAGAGCGTCTACAAGGAGCATTTGTAGATACGGAAGAGGTAAAAAACATTGTTAATTTTATTGCAAAACAAAACATTTCATAAAAAACTGGTGATACACAGATAGATTTACCGACAATTTGCGTCCAATAGACAAAGACACCATAAAAATGAATATCAATAAAAGAAAAAAATCACAATGAAAACAAAAACAGAAAACAAACATTTCGACACCATTATGCAAATGCACAGTGGTGTTGATGATTTCAAAAAAATGGTTGAACGGCAACATAAATCTCGACAAAACCTACCCGATATAACCTTGCCTCATCAACTATGGATAGCGACTAAACGTGGCTGCGGGATTAACACATGCGTCAACGCTTTTGCAGAATATCTTTATGGTTCAAAAACTTTTGAATTTTCTGGCGATGTAAAACATTTTGATTTTAATCTCGAATATACTAAGCCGGATGAATACTTCTCTGAAATTACGAGGTTTGAAAATACACTTATTTATCTTGCCGGTCATAAAAATCACTTCAGAGGAGTGGTTTCCATTGATGTGTCTGGCTGGTTAGGTCGTACTGACGAAAGATATTTTCAACTATTGTTGGAAGAAATAGCGAGCAGAAATGATAAAATCTTAGTGATTTTTTATACCAATACTGATGATAAACGTGATGTGGAAAAAATAGAGTCTTCATTAGTTTCACATCTTCGTATTGAGACTCTGTATTTCAAACTTCCAAACGAAGAAGAATTGGTTGATTTTATGGAATCAAAACACTTTAGTACTCACAAATTAAAACTCGAAAATGATGCAAAAACATTACTTGCAGATTCAATTCGAGAAATGACAGATAGCAGATATTTTAATGGCTTAGTTGGAATAAAGCAATTCTCGGAAGATATTTTGTCTAAGTTGCTCGTATCGGATGTGAAAGCTAATAAAATCTCTGCAAATATGCTTTCGTCGTTTGACAAAGATTCTCATTACGTGAAACGCGTAATCGGGACAAAGAAAACAGAATTCGGATTTCACACACAAACAAATAGAAAGGAAACAAACAAATGAAAATCGAAAATTTAAAATTCGGGAAATACTCAACAAGCAATAGTAGATCTGCTCGTTGGGCTGAAGTTGGCGAGATCAAGCAAACAGCGACATTAATTGACGTTGAAAAAGAAGACAATGTTGGAGGAGGCATTCCGTTAATCGTTGAAAACGACGGAAAACAAATCTATGTTGACAGTTCAGATACAAACACGATGGTGTTTGGTGCGAGTGGCTCAAAAAAAACAAGAATGCTATGTGTTCCGCTTATTTACAACCTCATTCTGTCGTCAGAAAATATGATTATCTCCGACCCCAAGGGAGAATTGCATCAAAAAACAAGTGGTCTGGCGGCGGCTAAAGGATACACAACAATTTTATTGGATTTTCGTAATTTAGAGAGAAGCAGTGATTCGTGGAATCCTCTTGAGATGATTTATGATCTATACCACGACGGGAAAGGACATGAGGCGAATACACTTATAAAAAAAATGCTAAATACGATTTCAGAAGGTCAACGAAGAAGTTCCAAGGAACCTTATTGGACGAATATGGCATGTCTTCAATTATATGCTTATCTTAAATTTTTCATCGCCACTTCAACAAAGAAGGAGGCAAATTTTTATAATTTTTGCAAGTTTTTCATTTCAAATAACTCTAAAGAGCGAGCGGAAGAATTGTCCAACTTTGTTGCTAAAGGGTCTGATGAACACGAAGCATTCCTCGCAAGCACTAAAAATGCTGATAATACCTACAATTGTATCTGCTCTTCTGCTGTTGAAATACTCCAGATGTTTATACAAAATTATAAATTAGGACAAGTGCTTTCAAAATCCTCATTTGATTTACGTCAGTTATTGAAAAGTAAAACTGCAATCTACATAGTGATTCCGGATGAGGAGACAACGCTATATCCGTTAATTTCTATATTCGTAAAGGCAACATACGAGCTTCTCATACAAGAAGCTCAGCAGCAGAAAGATAGACCGGAATTGCCAACGCGTGTAAATTATGTGCTGGATGAGTTCGGGAATCTTCCTCCACTTCCCGATTTCAGCGCTCAAATTTCTGCAGGACGATCAAGAAATATTCGATTTTTTTTATTTGTGCAAAGTTTATCTCAAATCGAAGAAAAATACGGACCTTGTACCACAAAAACAATTATTGGAAATACAGAAAATCTAATCTTCCTCTCAAGTAGGGAAGAAAGCTTATTAAAATACTTTGAATTCCTATGTGGCAAACGATATTTCAAAGATCTAAAAGGCGGTTTAGCTGGCGAATCATTGATCTCAACGTCAGAGCTACAGCGATTAAAAAAACAGAGATGCTATAGCCAAGCATTGATTTTATATTCGCGCCACTACCCTTTTATTGCAGAGCTTCCTGACGAGGAATTATATCAGGTTGGAAATTATTCTCCTGTAAAATCGAAAGAAAAACAATTGCCAAAAATTACACCATACGATGTGCATAAAATCACAAATGAAATTAAGGATGGAAAGAGATCCATTGTATTCTCTGAAGAAGTTCACGGAGAACAGCGTTTTTTTGACAAAAAAGAAATAAAAGACATAAAAGACTCAGATATCTGGGACTGGTAAAAAACACTTCTGAAAAACAATAATAAATTTAACGCTAAAAAAACAAAACAATGAAAACAACACAAAAATCAGCAAAAAAGAGCAATGACTCATCCGTGATAACGATGACAACAACCAAGCCCAGAGTTATTCTTAAAATCGCAGGAGAAGGCGAAATAACTATTGATTGGGGTGATGGAGCTAAAGAAACTAAATCATTACGGCCTTTTGACGTAGACTTTTACGGTTCTGACAGAGAATATGCCCACAATTATTCCGACGATGGTGAGCGAACAATAAAAATTGAAGGCGGAAAAATAACAAATATCAAATGCTCCAATAACAAATTAAGTTCGTTGGACGTCAGTCGTGCGATTAACCTTATAGAGTTAATGTGCTCCGAAAATGAAATAGTTGATCTGGATTTAACATACAATGTTTCCCTCAGAGAGCTCTTTTGTTCGGAAAATCGTCTTGAGAACTTGGATATTTCGAATAACCATGCATTAGAAGTATTGGATTGCAATACTAATTTTTTGAAAGGTCATCTTGATATATCAAACAACAAGGAGCTCGTAGTTGTCAATTGCAATACAAATAATCTCACAGGAATAAATACTGCGGGAAACTTGAAGCTAAAGTTTTTCAGATGCGATAACAACCGGATATCACAGCTCGATCTCACTAAAAACGCAGCACTGCTCGATTTGCAGTGTTCAGATAACCAGCTACAAGTGCTATCCGTTTCAGAGAACGCCAACCTCTTGACGCTAAAGTGTTCACATAATCTTTTAGAAAATTTGAGTGTTAATAAGGGCATAAAAGAGCTCTCCTGCCACAACAACCATCTCTCAAATTTAGATGTTGCCGATTGCGAAAATTTAGATGAATTAACCTACCATTCAAATAAAATGTCTGATATATCTCAGGTATTGTCGGGTCTTAAAATTCAGATGAAAAATTTCGACACAGAAAAAGAAGCTTCAAACAAATTTGCATTAAGCACACCTCTCTTCAAAATTGAAGGCGGCAGATATGAAATTTACCTTGTTGAGGATAATGGAAAGTTTTATTTGTCTGATGAAGGAGCTACTTATCAAGAATTAGATCGTATCTTCGAACTGAAAGAACAAGATGTGGTCCGCAATCTTAAAGCAATCCTGCAACAATACAATTGTCACCGGCACAAAGAAAATAATTCTTTTAGGATAGAATGTACACCAAAAGACGCACACATCAAATTAAGCTACTTGACACAATGTCTTTCGTTCATGCTGAACATGAAAATTTTCTATGTGTAAAACTTCTGAAATTTAGTTTTCCACAGACAAAACTCATAAATACAAACATTTTTTTCAAATTAATATTTCAAAATCATGAACCTAATAACCATAACAAGCGATTGGGGAACAAACGACCACTATTCAGCTACAGTAAAAGCTAATATCTACAGGCATTCCCCAGATGCTAAAATTTTGGATATTACACACCATATTCCTGCGTTTGATATTGGCAAAGCGGCTTATTTCATTCGAAATGTGTATCCACATTCGCCAGATGGAACAGTACACATCATTGGCGTAGACACGATTCCCGACAAGAACCGCTCACACTTGATTATGTGTTATCGTAATCAGTTTTTTGTTGGAACTGACAATGGAATTTTTTCGTTGCTTATTCCGAGAGGGGAAAAGCCAAGTGCGGTTTACAAAATCATAGAAATGCAAAATCACGATAACCGTACGTTTCCAAGTCGAGATTTGTTTGCAAAAATCGCTACACGTTTAGCATCGGGAACTCCACCGGAAAAATTCGGAGAGCCTTCGCAAATCCTTAATCGTATTACACCGTCTTTGCCGATTGAGCGTAAAGCAAAAATACCCGGAACTGAAATTTTTTACCCCGAAATTGCGGGTAGAGTAACCCATATTGACAGCTATGGAAATGTAAATACAAATATTCATCAATCGAAATTCAACAGATTGAAATCGCAGGCTTCGCATTTCAGAATTTTTTATGGTGGAAATGATTTTATTGATAGAATCTCTATGGATTATTCGGATGTTGGCATAGCGAAGGAGTTAGCTTTGTTTGCAAGCGATGGCTGTTTGCAAATCGCAATGAATCGTGCGAATGCAGCTGGTTTGCTCGGAATAAAAAAAGACTCTGCTATTATAATTCGATTTAGGAACTAACAAAAATTTTTAGTAGCTTCGTACGAAATTAATCAAATTAAAACAGAAAATTATGGAAACAAACACAGAAAAAAAATGTCTTAACAAAATGGAGTCAATAGATTCCCTTTTCAAAGCAGCTCAAGATGGAAGTATTGAAGCTCAATTTACACTTGGTCACCGATACAACGATGGGATTGGGGTTGAAAAAGACATGGGATTGGCATTTTTTTGGTGGCACATGGTCGCTGAACAAGGAGAGGCATCGGCACAGTTTAATGTTGGCAACTGTTACAACAAAGGCGATGGGGTTGCTAAAAACGAAAAACAAGCAATTTTTTGGTGGAATAAAGCTGCAGAACAAGGACATCCTAAAGCTCAGTTTGCGTTAGCAAATTGTTATGCTCTTGGCGACGTCGTAGATGAAAACCATGAGCGTGCAACATTTTTGGCACGAAAGGCTGCAGAACAAGGTCATGCAAAGGCACAATTTTGGTTAGGGCTCTGCTATATTGAGGGTAGTTTTGGGCTAATCAAAGACGAACAGCAAGGCTTAGATTGGGTTCGCAAATCTGCTGAGCAAGGAGACGCAAATGCTCAGCATCGGTTAGGGTTTTGTTACTACTTTAATAGCGGTTTAGCCAAAGATGATAAACAGGCTGTATATTGGTGGCGTAAGGCAGCAGAGCAAGGACAGGCAATGGCACAATTTTGTTTGGGTAATCGTTATTATGATGGTGAAGGCGTAGAAGAAGACCTTGAACAGGCTCTGTTTTGGTGGAGTAAGGCAGCAGAGCAAGGATTCGCAGACGCTCAACAAAGTTTAGACGAAATAAAAAACAATAAATTATAAAAATAAATCATCATGAAACGTATCTTCTTGCTTGTCTTGCTGGGCATGTTATTCATGCCGTGCTTACTAGCACAACAAAGAAACCCAATGCTCCAAAACACAGTCCCAATGAGACGTGGAAACATCGTTGTAGTTGACCGATGGAATGCAGAGTTGAGAATGTCGGATATTACTTATGAAAATTTCCGGCAATTGGAAAGAAATGTTACTGCTCTGCAAAGAACAACTCGTGATTTTCAGAGAACAGTCCAAAATCAAGACCGTCTCATCAGAGAGCAACAACGAACAATCGAAACCCTTAACAGAAGACTCGCTACTTTAGAGCGAGATGTGAACACTTTGAGGCGACGGTAAATTTACCGCTACTCGTTAATTCTCCTGCAAATCAACTTTATTTCGTCTATCAACTCCTCAAATCCGGGAGCATCGCCAACAATCATATTTCCTCGCATTTCGATGTAATCTTGTTTCCATCGTGGCATAAGTTCCGCAGACGGAATTGGATTTAGATTTGGCGGAAAATGTGAGGTATAATCAACACCTTTCATTTTTGAAAATCGTTCTCTGTGTGCAACGATGGATTTGTACAATTCTTTGTCAGCAATCGCTTTTTCCGCAAACGGCGTTTTGTTGATTTGGCAAATGTCATAGAAATGGCGACTTCTGCCGTCTATCAGCATTTTTTCAACCGGACGCTGGTGTTCCTCGTGCAAAAGAAAAAGTTTTTCCAAAAACGTGCGTTCGGGATTTACACATTGTATGTTTACATTTTCATCGGCAAACGGCTGTTCGGGAAAATGTTCGCCAATCAACGACCGAAATGAGCAAACCGTAGAAGGCTCCATCAACGAACGACTGCCGATTTCTAACAACACAGACGGTTTCACATAAGCAGGATATTCCGCTACAGCAGGATAGACAACTTCAATCTTTACTGGGTCTTCATCAGACACATCTTCTCTGCCGATAACCGAAAATTTAACACCGGCTATTCCTGCATCATCAAAGGTTTTTTGTAAAGCAGAACGAAAATCATTGGCAAGATATTGACTCGATGCCTTTCTCAATTTGGTAATTTGCGAGTTGCTAAGATCGCCCGAAAAACCGAAGAATTCACGGTTTATTGCCAAATCTACATCCTCACTAAAACGATTGATAACACGCCACGCCTTACTGAGCGAAGTTCCACCTTTGAAAACTAAATTCTCTATAACATCCATTTGGCTTATCAATCGGAGTGTTTGCACGACCCACCAATCTTTTTCGATGATGAATAGTTGAAAGCTCGTACTTTTGTTAATGTCCTCTAAGACCTGTAATTTTCGGTCGTTTGGCAGATTTATCCAATTCATAAATTTAGTTGTTTTTGGGTAATGCTTTTTGCATAATTTCTCTAATCCACATAGGTGCAAACATTATATCGTGTTTCAAGTGCTTTGGATTTTCGTTTTTGAGAATGGTTACTATTCTTTCTATGTGTTCTTCGGTTACATTGTCTTTCCGAATAGTCTTTAATGCCTGAATTGCTAATGTACTAAGTTCTCCTTTTGTTGCAAAATTCTTTGAAGACGCTTTCCTAAAATATACAGGAACTTTGCCAATCATCAATTTTCTTGAATTTCCATCAGTTAAATACACCATTTTCATTGGCAATTGCGTAGAAAGTCCAAGCATATTTTTTGCATACGAGCCTGTTGGGATAATTCTCGTGTTTTCTTTTTTCATGATGGCACGGACTATTTTGTCTGTGGAGGGCGTCGTTTTTTTTCCTAAAAATTCATTCATTCTTGGAACTGCATAAAGCCCTCTGCTTACTCGTGCGATTTTTCCCTGTTTTGTCAAATTTTCGAGTGCTTTACTACAAGATTTATAGTTGCCAAAATCCACGAAATCGTTTACAACAAACACTTTTTCAGGTCTGCTTCGAGACATTTTTGTAAAAATTTTATTTTCAACGCTTTGTGCCATTTTGCTTTTTCTGTTTTGTCGCAAAAGTGTTATGTTTTTGCGAAAAATACAGTTGGTTTTTTTGCAAAGATACAAAAAAAAATCAATATACACAATTTTTTATTAAAACGCCATCAGCAATCTCGCATTTTTTTCTCGTTCTTCTGTCTCGAAACTCGCCAGATAGTTTTCTGTGGTTTTCAAGTCTGAATGCCCTAAACTTTCGCTGATGAAAGCGATGTTTGCACCGCTACGTTTGAGAACGGTTGCATAGGAATGTCGAGCGGTGTAAGTTGTGATTTTCGGAATACCAAGAATCTCGGAAATTTGTTTCATCCGCTTGTTTGCACGTTTGATAATATCTTGTACCGTCTTAAATTCATCTTCCGGCGTTTTACAGTTGCACAAATACGGAAAAATGTAGTTGTCGGGAAGTTGTACCGGATTGCCGATTCGCTCAATGATTGCTCGCATTTCATCGGTCAAATAAACCACGATTGCTTTTTTCTTTTTCGCTGTATTGATTGTCTTTCCTCTGAAAAAAGAAATTTCGTTGCCATTGATATTTTTGAACCTCAATCGCAAAATATCGCCAAAATTCGCACCGTTGCAGAGATACGAGAACATCCATAAATCTCTATACTTTGAAATTGTCGGGTCGGTCAAACTTTCAAATTGAAAAACTTGTTTGATGGTGTGCAACGGCAATGCCATTTTTCTACCTTCGCCTGTCGGGATTTCGTATTTTCCACGACCAAACGGATAGAACGAACGGTCTAATGATCCCGATAATATTGCCTCGTTCATAACGGCTCGTAAATTTCGGGCGTAAATTCCGATTGTTGTGTAAGAACGCCCTGTATCTAACATGTGTCGCTCGTATTTTTTCAACCAACTAACGGTTATATGTTTCAAGTCAAGTTGTTTTCGAGAATCAAATTCGCAGATTGTTTTATACGCAAGGTCGTAACTTGATGCAGAGCCGAACTGATTGTTTTCTTTTAACGTCGCAACTTTTTTCGCAAAACAATCTTTAATCGACAGATTTTTGGAAACACCTAATTGTTGTTCGATATTGTCGAACGAGAATTTGTTTTTTTCGAGCAAATAATCAACAATTGCCTTAAATTTGTAGAACGTGCTTTCCAAAACTTTTCGTTTTTCTACGAGTTCCTTTTCTTGGTTGTAGGCAATTGCTCCCAGTCTTCGGCATACATTTCGATGCCTGTCGGAAAATACTTGCTTTTAGCTCTAAAATAAACCACGAGTTTTACAGTTCTTGAAGCGTCTTTGTTTGTATATCTGTTCTCGTGAAACAGATAAATTCTAACACCTTCTTTTGTGTAATTCAACATTTTTTTGTAATTTTGTATTTGTAATTAAAAAACGACTACAAAGTTACGACAAATTTTCCTACAAAAAAACTACAAAAAGGTATCCGAAAACAAGACTTATTAACAGAAAACGGATTTACAAAAACATAGCATAATGCTTTGCCTTACAGTGTTTTGCAAGAAAAGCGAAAAATCAAAAATTAAACAAAAAAATGCTTTTTGGGACTGTTAATCAGAGGGTCCTTGGTTCAAGTCCAAGAGGGGGAGCAAGAAAAGGCTTTAACTAATTGATACTAATTAGCGAAAGCTTTTTCTCTTTTCAAAGGGGGCGGAGATAGGGGCGCAATCCCAAAAAATTACTTTTTCTGATTTTATGTGACAATTGGATGCGTCTTATCCAACAACCTGCCGTATCTTTGCATCATCAAACGATTCTTTGATGGCTAAGTACAATATTAAAACGAGAGGCACTCGTTAAAAACGGCAATCATAAAATGACAAAAGAAGTAAAAATCACAATCGGCATTATCATT
>Ga0209755_10001130_pt1 | contig 43914 bp, 46 predicted proteins | sample TergutCo191P1_FD_187301 | JGI IMG/M metagenome (GOLD analysis project Ga0209755, IMG submission 187301) | Cornitermes sp. P1 segment gut microbial communities from Petit-Saut dam, French Guiana - Co191P1 (SPAdes) (version 2) | ecosystem: Host-associated > Arthropoda: Insects > Digestive system... | reverse complement strand
TTCGTGGGCGATACGGCTCTCGGTCATTAAATCTACAAAGTGTTGGTAGCCGCCGTTTTGTTGCATGAGGTTGTAAATTTCGGCGGTGTCGGTTTTGCGGATTATGCTCTCCCATAAAGCTATGCCCCCTAACGGTGGCTATATCCTTTTGCATGGGGTGATGGTGCGTGTCGGTGCGGCTCTGCCGCTGTCTTGTGTTTATTTCGCCTCGGCATAAAATTCCTCCCTTTGGGTGTTGGATAGTGATACAAAAACCTCTACCAATGCGGGGTTGAAATGCGTACCCGCGCCGTCTTTGATGTGTTGGAGTGCCTCGTCCGGCGGCCAACTTTGTTTGTAGAAGCGGTTTGGACTGATTAAAGCGGTGTACACATCGGAAATGGCGGCGATTTGAACATAATCGGGCAGCTCGGCGGCGTTCATGCCCCAATACCCTGTTGAATCCCAGCGTTCATGGTGATAGAGGGCAATTTTCCTTGCCATAACACCAAAATCACAGGAAATTCGTTTAAGGATACTTGCACCCCATATGGTGTGGGTTTTCATGTGAGCAAACTCGGCGGGGGTTAGTGCCGCGGGCTTGCTTATGATGTGCAGGGGTATCATCATTTTCCCGACATCGTGCAGGGCGGTGGCGTAACCGATTAGCTTTGCCGTTTCCGACTCAATGCCGTAGGCGAGTGCCAACATTTCCGCAAGCCCCGCCGCCGCCCTGTCCTCGTTGTAGCTTGTCATGTGCGTTTCTCACATCCTCTCAAAATCAAGAACGCCCTGCGGTTGTTTCGCAAGGCGTTCGCTTGTTTATGGTTTTAATAACGTGTTTTCTTCCGCTTGGCGGCGTATGATTTCACAAGCGACACACGCCCTCGCATTTCGCCGCTTAACCGCTCGATTTCCAGCAAGACTTTCATATCTGCCGTAATTTCGATAATCTCATGTTTTTGTTGCTTTCGTTGCATTGCAGACCTCCTTTATTGTGGAATAAAAAAAGCCCGATTGATAAATAACACATCAACCGAGCCTTTGGCTTTTCCCAAGTTGGGAAAAGTTACGCTATTCAATTTTTAGCGTTTTGGGCATTGCAAAAGGCATGGTGTCCGATAACGCCATGCCCTTTGTTATAACCAAAACTTCATCATTATGTCTGTTACGCCGTCAACCCCTCTCTTGCTTGCCAATCCGTCAGTAGATTGTTGATAATATCGTCTATCTGCTGTGCGGAGTAGTTTTCGGGGAAGAAGTGGCGATAACGCTTAACTTCCCTGTTCTCAACATCCTCTTGCGGCTTTTTGGTTTCGGCGAGAATTTCGTCAATCATTTCAATGGTGAGTTCCTCTGCCTGTTTTGCTTTTTTTAACCGTACCGCTTGTGAATGTGAGGGCTTTACGCCGTAGTTTTCCATTGCGGAAATGACTGCGGTTTGCTCTTTTTGCGAGAGATATGAGAGTTCAACGGCGGGATTAAAAGCCAGTTGCTTTGTATCCACTTTGTCAAGCAAGCCGACAACCAATTCCGTGAGGCGAATTATACGGAATATTTGATTTTTGCTTTCGCCTGTTTGCTCTACCATAATTTCATAGGAGTGTTTATCACCCTTGATGCCGCTATGGTTGAGTGCATCCATTTTTATTTTGTACGCCCATGCTTTTTCGCTGAATAGCAATGTTTCCCGCTGTTCAAGGTTGCTGTCCACCATTGCGATAATTGCCTCATCATCTGTCATTTCTCTGATGATTACAGGCAAGGTAGGGCGTTGGGCGATTTCACAGCCCCGCTTGCGGCGGTTTCCCGCCAGTAATTCATACCCGCCGTCTGCTCTTGGTCTTGCAAGCCCCGGTTCTCTTACCCCATACTGCCCTATGTTCGCCGCTAACCGTTGCATTGCCTCATCATCAACCACATGGAAAGGGTGAAATTCGGGCGGGTGCAGTTCGGCGAGAGGAATTTCAACAATGCGTTCGCCGTGGGTATCGGTGGCGGTGGTCGGCTCTACCGTGCTACTGAACAAGGCGTTATACCCTGTGAGCGTATTGTTTTCAAGTTCTACTTTTTTAGGCAATTTCAAGCACCTCCCTTGCAAGCGAGGCATACGCCGCCGCCACTTTTCCGTTGGGGTCATGCTCAAAAATACTTTTGCCTGTGGTTGAAGTTTCAACAGCACGGACGGAGTGCGGTATCGGCTCTGAAAAGATATTGATATTTTCACCGTAGGCTTGCTGTATCATGGAAATGATGCCTTTGGTGATATTGGCTCGTCTGTCTACCATTGTGAGCAAGATGCCGCCGATTTCAAGTTTAGGATTTATATACTGCCGTATCTGTGCTATACTCTTTAACAACAGTTCTAATCCTTTTGCATCTAAATACTTGGGGGCAATAGGGATTATTACGCTGTCTGCGGCGGCAAGTGCATTTATCGCCAGCAGGTCGAGGGTGGGTGCGGTATCAAGCAAGATATAGTCATAAAGGCCGCGAACCTTGTCTATATACTGCCGAAGTACCGTTTCCCTGCCCATTATCGGAGCAAGCACAATTTCCATACCCGCTAATCCGTTGTTTGAGGGCATGAGGGATATTCCCTCATCGTGTGAGATAATTCCCTCTGCGGGGTCTATCTCTTGTTCCTTGATAATGCTCTGCATGATTGTGGCTAATGTGACCGCCAGCTTGTCCGGCTCTTTAACGCCGAGGCTCACCGTTGCGGAGTGTTGGCTATCGGCATCAACAATCAAAACTTTCTTGCCTTGCCGTGCTAACGATGCCGCTAAACTCACGCTCGTCATGGTCTTTCCTGTGCCGCCTTTGCGGTTGGTGATGGCTAAAACTTTACCCATACTTGTCCTCCTTTTGGGGCAAAAATTTTAGCTGTAATGACACAAAGCCATTTTTGCGGTCTGATTTCTGCCCCATATGTGATTGGTATAATAGTGGAAAAAGACTGTCCGAAAACCCCGCAACCCTTGATTTTACTGGGGAATTTGGATTTAGTCTTATTATACCGTATGGGGACCTCTCGCGGCTTGGTCGGAATTATTTGGAAGTGGGAAACTTAGCGGAGGTTTTTCTGCCGCAACACGGTTGCGAATTGATTTCACTAAACGAAAAACTGGACGACATGATGGTTTTCCGCAATTGGTTTAACGAACAGCACAGCAAGACCACAGGAAAAAAGGTGAAGGCGGCACGGCGAATTTGCGCGGAAAACGGCAAGTTTATCGCGGCGTATGCGCCTTACGGATACTTGCGAAACCCGGAAAACCGCCACGCACTTGTGATTGACCCCATCACCGCGCCAACCATCCGCGAGGTGTTTGAGATGCGGGCGGCGGGAATGGGCTACAGGGCGATTGCGCAAAAGTTAAACGACAGCGGAGTCATTTCGCCAAAAAATCTTTACTACCAAAGGGCGAACCGCACAAACCCCAATAGCGGAAACGGTTTGTGGACAGCTAACACAATCCGCGCAATTTTACGCAACGAAACATACATCGGAAATCTAACGCAGTGCAAGGCGGCAAAAGAATCCTACAAAAGCACGAAAATAATTTACACGCCCGAAAATGAATGGGTGCGGGCAACAAAAACCCACGAACCAATCATACCGCAAGAACTTTGGGAGCGCGTACAAAGCATAAAAAACCACAAGCCTCGCCGCACAAAAAGCGGCGAAACCGCGCTGTTCTCGGGGCTTTTATTCTGCGCCGACTGCAATTACAAACTACGCGCCCACACGGAACGCCGCACAGGTAAAGACGGCGGCGAGAAAAAATACATATCATATATGTGTGCAAATTACGCCGCAAACGGAAAAACCGCCTGCACCTGTCACGCCGTCTTTGAAAACCCGTTACAGCGGCTCATTTTTGAATACATAAACGCGTTACCATCTTTCGGGTGTGACGAACAGCGCGTTGCCGAAGCCATACAAAAAGCGCGAGACAGTGCGGCAAATTCGCACTGCGCGTCCCTCCTGCGCGAGCTTGATACGTGCAAAAAACAAGCATCCAAGCTGGACATACTAATCGAAAACCTCTACAAAGACAAAGTTGCAGAAATCGTGCCTGAAAGTATGTTTACGCGGCAGGTTCGCAAATTTGAAGCCGAACGCGCAGAGCGTTTGCAAACAGCAGAAACATTACAAAAACGCATTAACGCCCTCACGCACGAAACCGCAAACACTACGGATTTTCTTCCCGCCGTCACGCGACAGTTGCAATCTTTATGCCGCGAAATGCTATTGCTTTTTGTAGAGAAAATAATCGTAAGCGAAAGCCGCACCGCAAACGGCAAGCGCGTCTGCGATTTGCGCGTGGTGTACCATGTGTAGCGTAAGATGCATCTGCATGACGGCATTGCGGTGGGCTCGTGTGTTGACATAAAATACGTGATATTTCATAATTGAAAAAATCATCTGCGGGAGGCGCAAAAATGCAGGGCAGCGAAGATTGCGCCGCACAAGCGACAACAGGGCAATCCGTGCGGAAGTATATAAAACAGCATTTGAAATTCGCGGCAGAGCAAAAAGATTTGCCCGGCACAAAAGATTTGCTATGGAGCGGCGGAATTATTGCAAAAGCGTGGTTTTCGTTTTTTATTCTTTTGGTCTTGTTTGCAGTGCCGTATTTTAGGTCGGGGGCGTTGGTGGTTTTGGGGCTGATTTGGCTCGGCTATTTCTTTTGGGCGGTTAATCTTTTTTCTCGTATGAAGCGGCAAAAAATTTCTGCGTTTGAATATTTCGCGTATGCGGGATTTTCTTGGGCGTATATTTCCGTTGGAATGTGGACTGCAATGATTACAGGCGTAATCACCCTTGAAGGCGGCAATTTACTTTTGGAAGCAATCTTATTGGTGGTTTCCGTAATCTCATTTAGCATCTTTTGGGTAACGCGGATGGTTGATAAACGCGTTCCCGAAACAGCGGCGGAATCGGAAACCCCGGAAAAATCTGCGGTAAGACAATACGCCTTTCTTACCCCGCTCGCCGCGGCGGCAAGTATGGGGTTTGGACGGTGGTTTTTTAATACCGGAATTGTTCCCGACGAAGTTCTCCAAAGCCAAATTTTTGGCGGGGTGCTGGTGGCGGCATTGACTCTGATTTTCTTTGGCATCGCTACTCTTGATTTGTACCATGCCTTTCTATTATGGAAGTTCAAACTGTACGACATAAAGTTATAAACGGCGTGAAATCGGAAAGGGGACAAACAATGCCTGCCGCTAAAGTTTGGAATTGCGCCTTGTACATTCGGTTATCCCGCGAAAGCAAAACGTATCGCGGAGAGGACTCTATGAGCATCGAAAACCAGAAAGCCGCATTATCAAAATTTGCGGCAATGATGCCCGACTGGCGCGTAACACGTACATATGTAGACGACGGCGCAAGCGGCGGAAATTTCAACCGCAAGGGCTTTTTGGAAATGATGGAAGACGTAAAAAACGGCGTAATAAACCTCGTTCTGGTGCAAGACCTTTCGCGCTTTGGGCGGAATTATCTTGAAGCGGGGCGGTACTTGGAAGTATATCGTATATAACGACCCCAACCAATGAAGCGGCAACCGCATGAATTTACGGAACTTTCGTGCTTTATAATATGGCTTTTCCATTTTACCCCCACTTTTCACTTGAATCTTGTGCTTGTTCCATGCCCTCGACCATGCTATTCCCACGTTTATAAGTTCCACAAGAAAATCGTTAGGGTTAAGAATATCGCCTAGCTTGTCCTCAACGGCGATAACTTTAATATTTAGCCGTGACATAGCTTTGCGAAAATTAAACCAGTCACCAACGTCCCGGCTTCCGCGTGTAATATCGTATATAACAACGGCTTCAAACTCTTTGTTCGAAGCCGCGCCTAGCATTTTAAGAAATTCCACCCTATCTTCCGTATTTGTGCCGGACAGGGCTTCGTCCGCGTATGATGTAGAAACGGTTATGTCATTGCGGGCGCAATATTCGTATATTTTAGCCATTTGGTAGGCTATGCTGTTGTCCGTTTGCTTGTCCGTGCTATAACGCGCATATGCCGCCGCTTTCATTGTCGCGCCCCTTTCGTGTTTAAGTGTATGAACGGTTACAATTTAAGCATTTCCACCGTTGCTTGTTACCTTGCCAGCCGTTTTTATTGGCTAGTGCAGACCCGCAATCGGGACAACTCGCCTTCCACACGAAAAATAAACGGGGGCGTAAATCTTTGCAGATGCGGGTTGCAACAAGGGTTGGGAAAACAAATTAAGGCGAAGCCGATCGGAGCATAACATCCGGCCGTTTTTGTTATTTATTCTCAATTTATGCTATAATGTCTGTGTGAAATATCGAAGGGAGAAACAATGCGATGCCCACGCTGAATTGGATAGGCAAGAACAAGGTAGTAAACCACCACCAAGATGTTACGTATCGCGTGTTGGATTTTCAGTATGCGCACGGCGATAACCTTGATGCACTAAAAGCCCTTTTTCCAAAATACGAAGGGCATATTAAGTGTGTGTACATAGACCCACCCTACAACACAGGCAACGAAAACTGGGTATACAACGATAACGTGAACTACCCGGACGGCGCGATTTTTATTTCGATTGATGACAACGAACAGGTAAATTTGAGATTGATATGCGATGAAATTTTTGACGCAAGCAACTTCGTGACGCAAATTGTATCGCAACGGACATTTGCCACAAAAAATGACGCAAAATATTTTTCATCCGAACACGAATATTGCACGGTGTATGCGAAACACATCGATAGAGAAGTGCCAAGCAGGATAATCGTTATGCGAACCCCGATAATGACCGGAGAGGTGCATGGATTTCAACGGATATGCTCCGCATGGAACACAGAACTAACAGTGTTCATAATATTGCATCTCCAAGTGGATTAAACATGAACGCGCAAGACAACGGTAATCGCCGTTTTATTTTGATTGAAATGGAAAATTAGGCAAAAACCATAACATCCGAGCGTGTTAGTCGTGTTATTGACGGCTATTCGGACAAGCCCGGCACATCAGACCTTGATAGGTTTTTGGAAATTGTGATGGAGTTATGAAAATTTTGAACGAGGTGAGCAAAATGAGTAATCCGACAATATTTTTTAGTCATTCAGCGAAAGATAAGAATATAGTTTCTTTTATTTATTAAGACCCGAGTGGATGAGATTACAGCGGGGTCATTAAATATATTTCAGTCCAGTGACGGCCAAAGCATCCCATTCGGAAGCAACTGGAGTTCAACAATAGAAAATGCACTTGATTCCGCAAAGTTAATGTTTGTTTTCGTCACACCAAATTCGCTCAACTCAAAGTGGATATATTTCGAATCCGTCTTTTCGTGTGCAAAAAAAATAAATGTTGTTCCTGTTGGCTTGGGTGTGGATATAGCACTAATTGGAGAACCATTGAGCAAGCTCATGGGATTTAATGTTAATTCCGCAGATAGCCTAAACAACATAATAGCAACAATCAACCATGATGCGAATAGAAAGGCCGCCCTTGAATTTACAACAGATGACTACATGCATTTAATTGCACTTCAGAGCGAGCAGGGAGAGTCAAGTGTTGATTTTGTTGAAGTTTTTGAATCGTTGAACCTTTATTTGTGGGGCTCAAGTTTCGATTCAGGCGATAGGGATATTAATGTCATAGAAAATTTTTTCGACAATATTGAATGCCATCTTCTGAAAGAAAACATTGGAATTTGGTCTAATATTTACGCATCAAAACACGGCAATGAATATACCGAAAAAATTAGGTTATTGTTTTTGGGAATAGAAATGGTTTTCAAGAAAAACTACAAGTTTGTTGATAGCGACAAAAACCGTAATCCCAAAGGTGATACCTTGTACTTTAACATTTCACCCTATAACCTAAAGAAGTCATTTGAATGCCTTGCAAGCATATTCAAGCTATTTCCCCATGAAATGGAGCATACCATTCAATTTCTCTCAAACCCTCATTACAATACTGTTAATTCTGACATTGATTTGTCGGCAATTTTAACAAATTACAATGACCTATATTCAATTCCACAAAATCCATTAGTGCCTGCTGAAATTAAATATGGTTCGTTTGAATACAAACCGAAAAAAATTATTTTTTCTACTGGCATGAAAAATAGTTATAGCGGCATGACGGAATATCAAGAACCCCGCGTATTGGTAGTGTCCTTTAATTTTTCAAATATAGATTATCTGGATATTGAGCGATTTATAGGTCTTATGCTAAATCACGGAGTCATATATTCCATTGAAAATCAAACAAATTGATAGTCCCATTGCAAAGAAAGGTGATACAACTTGAACGTAGAAATCTCCAAACACACAAACGACCTAATCCCGAAGCACACCGCCGCGTTGCTTCGGGAGATTATGACGGAAACTCAATTCGAATTAAAAGCAAAAATTGACGCAGGGCAACAATTAGACGATAAAGACATTTATACTATCTTTGGGCGGATACATAAGTGCTAATTCGCTACGTGGGGAGTTGAAAAAATGGACAACGAATATTACATGAAAATCGCATTGGAAGAAGCGCGGCGCGGTTTTGATATGGGCGAAGTTCCCATTGGTTGCATAATAGTATATGAGGGAGAAATTATCGGGCGGGGAGCGAATGAACGCGCCACGCGAAAGAATGTGCTTTGCCATGCAGAAATTACGGCAATCAGCCAAGCCTGTGACGCACTGGGCGATTGGCGGCTGGAGGGTTGCCGCCTGTACGTAACGCTGGAGCCGTGCCCAATGTGCGCGGGCGCGATTGTGCAGGCGCGAATTCCTGTTGTGGTGTACGGGGCAAAAAGCCCCAAAGCGGGCTGTGTCGGGTCGATTTATAATTTGCTGGACGAACCGCGTTTTAATCACCAAGCGGAAGTAATCTCCGGCGTATGTGAGGACGAATGTGCAAATTTAATGTCCGAATTTATGCAAACGCTACGAAAAAAGGATACGAACAAAATTTCGCGTTGACAAATCTAAGAAAAATGCCGATAATTATGCTAGGAGAAGTTTATAAGAGGGCAAGTGCAAATTAGTTTGCAAGTGCCCGTGATGCCACGGAGGCGATAACTATGTTGACAAGCGTATTTTACTACAATATGTATAAGCCCTACATCGTAGGCAAAGCCGGTAGCCAAAACGAAGGGAACACTCCCCGCAGGGCGCGTATTTCCCAAAGTAACGAACCTACAGGGCGCGTTTTCGTGCTTAACAAAGCGTTAAGGAACGAAGTCATTAATTATGCCCGTGCGGTTTCACACGGCGTTACAGATTTACGCGACGCAACAAAACGTACCGCAACCGACATGGAAAACTTCAACGGTAGCGTTCACAGAGACGGCTGGGACAACGCGCTTGAAAACATGGCGGAAAATCTTGAGTCTTTTGCGGACAACTATAACAGTTCGGCAGGATTTATGCACACGCAATCGCACAGCGCGGGGCTTCGCGCATATTCGTCCGAAGTTACCGACAACGTGCATCACAACATTAACCGTCTTGAAATGCTGGGGCTAACCCTTGGCGAAGAAGGACGGCTTGACTTCAATCGCGAAACGGTTTACGCAATGAACCACGAGCAAATCAACGTTGCGATTGGTGAAAATATCGAGATTTTTGACGGTTTGCGTTCTCACACCCAACAACTTATGACAGAGCCGCTTTCGGAGCATATGCGCTTTAGCGGGTTGTCTTACCACTACAACTATCGTATGGGAACCATGGAAACCGACGGATACAGCCTAATCGAAGCAGGAATGCTGGTAGACAGGCTGGTATAAGAACCAATAGGGAGGGTATCGCGTGACACAGGAGATAGTTCTTGATATAGTGCGCGAAGGGCTTTTTACCGTTTTGCTTGTTGCGTTGCCGCCGCTTACTATAGGGCTTACGGCGGGGCTTATTATGAGTATTTTCCAAACGATAACAAGTATCCAAGAGCCTACCCTTGCTTTTGTACCAAAAATTTTGGCGGTATTTTTGGCAATGGTTGTTTTCGGGCCGTTTATGCTTACGCTTTTGGTGGAATATTTTACGGGGCTAACGTCTAATTTCTTATACTTCATACATCCGGTGCGTTAGCTATGTACATGGAATTACTCCCCCTACTGATTGACTTTTTTAATAATATTGATGTGCTGATGCTTATTTTGGTAAGGGTTTCGGCATTCATGGTTTCATTACCCGTGCTTTCCGGAATGAGTATCCCTCTTCAAGCGCGGCTTTTTTTTGCGTTTATTCTAAGTACCGCAATTTATTCTTCCGGACTGGTGGAAACGGTGACGTATCACGATACGGTTTCGGGATTTATCATGCTTATCGTGGCAGAGGCCATGACAGGCGCGTTAATGGGGTTTGTGCTTTTCTTCGTGTTTAACATAATTTTGTTTGCGGGGCATTTTATAGATTTCAGCATGAGTTTTGCGATGGTAAACGTGATGGACCCTATCCAGCAAATTCAAGTGCCTATAATGGGTAATCTTTTGTTTATGCTTGCTAATGCTGTTTTGGTGGTTGCGGGCGGGCTTCATATCTTTTTGCGCTACTTTTTTGCAAGCTTTCGGCTTGTGCCTATCGGGACGGCGTTTATCCTTGGCAACTACCCTATCGCAGATTTTATGGTAACTACGTTTGTGGGCTTTGTAATTACGGGAATATCGCTTGCATTACCCCTTATCGGCACGATGCTTGTAATAGACGTTTGCTTGGGCGTTATGGTAAAAGCCGTGCCGCAGATGAACGTTTTTGTTGTGGGTATGCCGCTGAAAGTTATGGTTGGTTTGTTCTTGGTTTTTGCCGTGCTTGTTCCGAACTTTGATGTAATCTACGCCCGTATTTTTGATATGGCATTGGATAACTTCCTAAGTTTTATGGAAGGGATTGGTCCTTATGAACCTATTGCGCCTTAATCTACAATTTTTCAACGATGGCGGCGGTGAAAAAACAGAAACCGCTACTCCAAAGAAACGCAAAAAAACCCGTGACGAGGGGCAGGTTGCAAAAAGCCAAGAGGTTTCTACCGCAACCATGCTTATTGTGGGTTTTTTCGCGCTTTCGCTTTTTGCGGGCGGCATTCTTGAAGATATCCTTGATGTATTTAGAAACAACCGTGATTTTTTCAACCCAAACATGGCATACACTTTTTGCGGTTTAAGTATTGCACGGCACGTTGCTTGGGGAATGGGTCGCGTTATAATGATTGCTTTGCCCATGTTTATTGTTACTACGATTGTCATTCTTATCATGAACTTTTTGCAGGTTGGCTGGAATCCTACCACAAAACCGCTAAAGCCCAAGTTTTCTGCAATGAATCCGTTAAAGGGCTTTAAAAAAATAGTCTCGCTGCAAAGTCTTGTAACCTTCGTAAAAAGTATGTTGAAAATTATTTTTGTCGGCATAGTTGCGTATTTTATTCTTATCACAGAGCTGGATACAATCCCCGCTATTCTTGTTATGCCCTTTGTAGAAGTTTTGGGATACATCGGGGACTTGATTGTCACCCTTGGAATTTCCATTGGGGTGCTGTTTATTTTTATCGCCATTTTTGACTATGCGTACATGAAATGGAAACACGAAAAGGATATACGAATGTCTAAACACGAGGTTAAAGAGGAGTGGAAACAGGCAGAAGGTAATCCGCAGATTAAACAGAAAATACGGCAGAAAATGCGCGAAGCATCCATGCGCCGCATGATGCAAAACGTACCGCAGGCAGATGTTATTATCACAAACCCGACCCATTACGCCGTCGCGCTAAAGTACGATATGCTGGGCATGGGCGGCGCACCCGTTCTTATCGGCAAGGGTGTCGATTTTATGGCAAAAAGAATCCGTGAAGCAGGCATAGAACACGATATCCCCATCATAGAAAATCCACCGCTTGCGCGGGCTCTTTACGCACAGGTTGAAATTGATGACGAAATACCCGAAGAACTTTACGTAGCCGTTGCAGAAATTATGGCATACGTATTCAAGTTAAAGAACAGAGCGGCTTAGGGATGCGGCGGCAATGCAGAGCCTTGCGGCAGGAGGGGGAGCGTGGACACCCACGGTAGCGTGTTGTGCGCGTGGCATGGATTGGTTCTTTTAGCCGGCAAAGAAAACGCCTTTAAAAGAACCAATCCACACCACGCTACCTTTTGCGTGTGTTGCCTGCGTTCCGCCCGCAAGGCTCGGCATTGCCGCCGCTCCCGCGTGGGGGACGGGCTGTAGGTTACTTAGTTCCGTAGGCTGTAGTGTGGCGCGGATTGGTTTGCCGTCCGCGCAGGGACAACGGGCGGCGCAGACGCTACAGTGGGTGCAGAAGCCCGCACCATTCCCCACGGCAAACCAATCCGCGCCCTGGGTGCAGAAATTTTCAAGCAAATAGAGGTTGACGCAGATGAAGTTTGATAAATATTTTAAATATATGCAGATGTTATTTTTTCTTTTTCTGGTTTTCGTGCTGTTTGTAGGCAGTGCGGAGGTTTTTGTTTTGGCGTACATAGTTGTTTTTATTATTGTTACCGTGCAAACGATGATGACCCCGGGGCGGAAAAAATCGCGGCGGTACAGGGTGATGGCGTACACGGCTATTTTGGTTGTGCAAATTACGATGCTGGAGCATATTTTGTACAGCGAGACGGTTTTTGAAAATATGCCGCAATTTATTTTCAGACGGATATTGGGGCTGTTGTTGCTGTGTTTGCCCATTCTTGTTAGCCGATATGTTTCATCTTTGCGGTATTCGCACTATAATTTGCCGCCTGTGGGCGGGGCGGTTTCTGTTGGTATTTCGGAACTTCTAAACACGGCAGACACGATAAAACGCACGGCGGAAATTATAAGCGAATCCAAAAAGAAGTTATGCATAGATAATCTTAAGACGCTGGCGCATGATATGACGCGACACAATTCGTTTCATTACGTGAATAATAAAAGTCTGTCGGAGGAGTATTTTGTTAAGGCGCGGGAAAGTTTCAGCGACCCGAAAATTTATATCGTAATTTCTAAAACGGGAAGCCCCGCTTCGGAATTTCTTTCTGTTTTCACGCAGAAGCAATATAACCATGCGTCTATTTCTTTCGACAATAAGTTGCAGACAACCATCAGCTACAATGGCGGTGAGAATGTTTATCCCCCCGGTTTAAATATGGAACTGCTGGAATTTTTCGCGAAGTCGCAGGATTCAAAAATAATGGTTTACAGCCTTGCCTGTACTGCGGAGCAAAAAAAGAAAATGCTGGACAAAATCGCGAAAATAAATAAAGAGGGCAGTGCCTACAATATTTTGGGTATTTTCTTGCACAAGCGCAGACACAAGCCAAATATTCTTTACTGCACACAATTTGTTTACAATCTTTTGGACGACGTGGGGCTTTCGTATTTCCCAAAGCCACACGGTCGGATAAGCCCCACAGACCTTGTGGAGCTGGACTACTACCGCAAGTTGCAATTTGAACTGGAAATCACATTCGGATAAGGGAGCGTATAAAGCATGGATTTACAGGGACGGAATTTGATTGCGCCGTTGGATTTGACGGTGGAGGAAATGGAACAAATTTTTAACTTGGCGGAAAAAATCATTGCGAAGCCGCAAGATTACGCGGAGGTTTGCAAAGGAAATTTGCTTGCCACGCTGTTTTACGAGCCAAGTACAAGAACGCGGCTTTCGTTTGAAGCGGCTATGTTGCGGCTGGGCGGGCAAGTGATTGGGTTTTCGGAGCCCGGTTCAAGTTCTGTGTCGAAGGGCGAAAGTATTGCCGACACAATTCATACTATCGCAAGCTATGCGGATATTGCCGTAATGCGCCACCCGAAGGAGGGCGCGGCTTTGGTTGCGGCGCGGCGTTCGGGCATTCCCATAATAAACGCGGGGGACGGCGGGCATTTTCATCCCACGCAAACGCTTACGGATTTGCTTACAATTCGGCTGGAGAAGAAGGATTTTTCGGGAATAACCATTGGGCTGTGTGGGGATTTAAAATTCGGGCGCACGGTGCATTCGCTTATCTGTGCGTTTGCGCGGTATTCGGGCGTGAAATTCGTTTTGATTTCGCCTGATGAGTTGCGCGTTCCCGAGTATGTTCTGGACGAAATAAGCGACTACGAAGAAGTCCGCGATTTAAGCGAGGCACTGCCGCAACTGGACGTGCTTTACATGACGCGGGTTCAGCGCGAACGCTTTTTTAACGAAGACGACTATATCCGTCTGAAGGACAGCTACATTTTAAATGCCGCAAAAATGCGCTTCGCAAAGGAAGACTTGATGGTTCTTCACCCGCTTCCCCGCGTAAACGAAATTTCCACAGATGTAGATGACGACCCACGTGCATTTTATTTCCGCCAAATGAAAAACGGTATGTATGTGCGAATGGCGTTGCTTATGGCGTTGCTTGGAAAGGAGATTGCGTAATGGAAATTAACAGCATAGAAAACGGCTTGGTAATTGACCACCTTAGGGCGGGTTCGGGTCTGCGGGTTCTGGAATATTTGGACATAGACACAGAGCGCGGTTCGGTCGCGCTTATCATGAATGTATCAAGCAACAAGCACGGCAAAAAAGACATTATCAAGCTGGAAAATATAGAAAGCATCGACATAAACGTACTCGGATTAATCGACCACAACGCCACGATAATTCATATACGCAACGGGAAAATCATTCACAAAACAAAACTTTCGTTGCCAAAAAAAGTTGCAAATGTGATTAGGTGCAAAAATCCGCGATGTATAACGTCAATCGAAAACGTGCCGCACATCTTCCACTTGGCGGACAACACGGGCAAGTACCGCTGTGAATACTGCGATAATTTCGGGAGGATTAACGATGGAAAATAAAACGGGCGATTCCAACCGTATCACGCGTGAATATTTCGATTCAATTTTGCTGGAAATGCGCCACATAGACGCAGTTTTGCCAAACACGGATTTTACCCTGTACGGCGAAAAATTTTCCACCCCCGTAATGACAGCCGCGCTTTCCCATTTAGACCACTTCGGATATCACAAAGACGGCATGGTGGAACTGGCGAAGGGCGCGAAAGCCGCAAACGCGGTAATGTGGGCGGGCATGGGAAGCGAAACAGAGCTTGAGAGAATCATTGCAACGGGCGCGAAAACAATAAAGATTTGCAAGCCCGAAGCCGATAACGAAATCGTTTTAAAAAAGCTGGCGTTTGCGGAAAAAATGGGTTGCTTTGCAATCGGCATTGACGTAGACCACGCCTTCAACTGGAAGGGCGAGTACGATGAAATTGAAAAAATGCCAATGCGCCCAAAAACCTTGGACGAGATAAAAATGTTCGTGCAGTCCACAAAATTGCCCTTCATTATAAAGGGCGTTTTAAGTGTGCAAGACGCGTTAAAGTGCGCGGAAGCGGGCGTGCAGGGCATTGTGGTTTCCCATCACCACGGCATAATGGACTTCGCAATCCCGCCGCTGAAAATCTTGCCGAAAATAAAAGCGGCGGTGGGCGACGGTTTAAAAATCTTTGTGGATTGCTCCGTTGAAAACGGGTATGACACGTTCAAGGCTCTCGCCCTTGGCGCGGACGCTGTTTCTGCGGGTCGTTCGCTTTTGCCCGCGCTTTCTGCAAAGGGCGGCGAAGGCGTTGCCGAAAAAATAAACGAAATGACGCAACAGCTAACCGCCGTTATGGCGCGAACCTGTACGGCAACGGTTGACACGGTGGATTCATCATTAATATATTCATCGTGAAATACACGTTTCGCGGCGATATTTCGGCGTGGTTTTTCACAACGAATAATAACACGCAAAACCCTTCATTTAGTTTGACATCCGCAAAAAACAGCCATATACTCACTATGCCATAGACAGTAGGTGTGAAATATTGCGTAAATCCTGCCGAGGTTTCTTGAGTATGCTTAAATACGATTTGTATAAAGCCCAAGACTATGGTCAACCAAAGTCCGGGGCTTATTTTTATAGCCCGACGCACGTCGGCGGCTCGAAGAGCCGTTCCCGCCAACGGCGGGAAGCTTTCATATTAACTCCCCGATTTCACAGAGGAGGTGAACAAATGTCAAGGGCATCAACCCCAAACTTGGAAAGAAACCGCAAAGCCAAAGAAGTAGTTGTAGACGAAATACGCGAAAAACTTGGCCGCGCAAAGTCTGTAGTGCTTGTAAGTTCTCGCGGGCTTACCGTAGAGCAAGATACAACGTTGCGTAAATCCATGCGAAAAGCAGGCGGAATCGACTATAAAGTGTACAAAAACACAATGCTCGAATTTGCAATTGAAGGCACGGATTTTGCAGGTCTTAAAGAATATCTTAAAGGGCCTACAGCGGCGGCGTTTTCATACGACGACGCTACAGCGGCGGCGGCGGCAATTTCCAAAAACCTTAAAACCATGCCGGCGTTGGAATTTAAAGCCAGCGCGATAGACGGCGAAATTTACGATGCGGCATCCACAAAGGCAATTGCAGACATCCCGCCACGCGATGTGCTTCTGTCCAAGCTTCTTGGTTCGTTCAAGTCGCCGATGGCAAGCTTTGCCCGCGTAATAAACGCGGTTGCGGAAGAAAAACAAAAATCCGAATAATTCTATGGAGGTAACACTAAAATGGCAAAATTATCAATTTCTGAAATTATCGAAGCCGTAAAAGAGCTTTCGGTTCTTGAATTGAACGACCTTGTAAAAGCAGCAGAGGAAGAATTTGGCGTAAGCGCGGCAGCAGGCGTTATGGTAGCAGGCCCTGCGGCAGGCGGCGGTGACGCAGGCGGCGGCGAAGAAAAAACCGAGTTTGACATCGAACTTACAGATGTTGGCGGCGAAAAAATTAAAGTTATCAAAGCCGTGCGCGAAATAACCGGCCTTGGCCTCAAAGAAGCCAAAGAAATGGTTGACGGCGCACCAAAAATCATGAAAGAAGCCACACCAAAAGCCGAAGCTGAAGAAATCGTTAAAAAGCTGGCAGAAGTTGGCGCGAAAGCTACACTTAAATAAGAAGTTCTCGGGGGCGTTGCCCCCGAACCCCCATAAGGGGACGATTGTCCCCTTAACCCCTAATCTGAAATCGCGCATTCGCGCGATTTCGTGTTGAAGTTTGAGGGAGTGGGGGGTTCGGGGGGAGAGGGAACTTTTCAAAATTCTCTCTCCCCCCGAGACTTTAAATATAAAAATAGAGGAGAATGGGAAATGAGCAAAAAGTATGTTTATATGTTCAAAGATGGTACATCCATCAAGGACGAAAACGAAAGACGCAATACGTTGGGCGGTAAAGGTAAAAACCTTTGCGAAATGACCGACATGGGTATTCCCGTGCCCAACGGCTTTATTGTAACAACAGAAGCTTGTACCCTCTACAACTCGTCGGGCAAGGTTATGTCTGACGATATTAAAAAACAAATTGATGAGTGCATTGCACAGCTTGAAGGTTCAAGCGGCAAAAAATTCGGCGACCCGTCTAATCCGCTGTTAGTGTCTGTTCGTTCGGGCGCAAGAGCATCTATGCCGGGCATGATGGACACAGTTCTCAATCTTGGTATCAACGATACCGTTGCAGACGCGCTTGCAAAAAAAGCGGGCGACGTTTTCGCATACGACTCATATCGTCGTTTTATCATGATGTTCGCAGACGTTGTTATCGGCGTAAGCAAGCATGACTTTGAACACGCACTTGACAAATACAAAGAAGATAAAGGCTACAAAGGCGACACCGATATGACAGGTGCAGACTGGAAAGCCATCGTGGATATCTTCAAAGATATTTACCGCAAAGACCAAGGCAAAGACTTTACAACAGACGCAAAAGAGCAACTTTACGGCGCGATAACCGCAGTATTCCAATCTTGGGATAACGAACGCGCATTCGTATATCGCCGCATGAACGATATCCCCTACGACTGGGGTACCGCTGTAAACGTGCAGGAAATGGTATTCGGTAACATGGGCGAAACCTCCGGCACAGGCGTTGTGTTCACACGCAACCCCGCTTCCGGCGAAAACGCAATTTATGGCGAATATCTCATGAACGCACAGGGCGAAGACGTTGTTGCGGGTGTTCGCACACCTAAGCCTTTCGGCGAATTGGCAAAAGATTCTCCCGATTGCCATAAAAAATTCCTTGAAATCGCCGCAAAATTGGAAAAACATTACCAATACGTTCAAGATATGGAATTCACAATTGAAGACAACACCCTGTACATTCTTCAAACACGTAACGGAAAATGTACCGCACAAGCAGCTCTTCAATTCGCAATCGACCTTGAAAAAGAAGGCATCATCACCAAAGAAAAAGCTATCCAACAAGTTGACCCACGCGCACTTGACCAACTTCTGCACCCCATGTTTGACGCGGCGGCTCTTAAAGCCGGCAAAGTGCTTGGAAAAGCTCTTCCCGCTTCACCCGGCGCGGCGGCAGGTAAAGTTTACTTTGACGCAAAAGACGCAGTTGCCGCAAAAGAACGCGGCGAGCGCGTAGTTCTTGTACGCCTTGAAACATCACCCGACGACATTTTGGGCATGGAAGTTTCCCAAGGTATCCTTACCGCTCGCGGCGGAAACACAAGCCATGCGGCTGTTGTTGCCCGCGGAATGGGAACTTGCTGTATTTCCGGCTGTGAAGAAATCAAATTCGGCAAAGGCGAATTTACTCTTGGCGGCGAAACCGTTAAAGAAGGCGATTACATCTCCCTTGACGGTTCTACAGGCGTAATTTACCTTGGCGATATTAAAACCGTTCCCGCAGAAATTGCAGGAAACTTCGGCACATTCATGAGCTGGGTTGAAGGCGTTAAAGGAAAAATGGCAGTTCGCGCAAACGCGGATTCCCCAAGAGACGCTACAAAAGCCCTTGAGTTTGGCGCAACAGGTATCGGTCTTTGCCGCACAGAGCATATGTTCTTTGACGCAGACCGTATTCCAAAAATGCGCAAAATGATTCTTTCCGACACAGAAGCAGACCGTCGTGCCGCACTTGACGAGCTTCTTCCGTTCCAAAAAGCAGACTTTATCGGCATCTATGAAGTTATGAAAGACCTTCCTGTTACAATCCGTTTGCTTGACCCTCCACTCCACGAGTTCATGCCTACAAAAGAAGAAGACTTCGCTTCCTTGGGCAAAGACATGGGCAAATCTGCCGCAGACGTAAAAGCCCGCGCAGAATCCCTCCACGAACTCAACCCAATGATGGGGCACCGCGGTTGCCGTCTTGCTGTTTCCTATCCGGAAATCGCACAAATGCAAACACGCGCAATCATCGAAGCCGCTTTGGAAGTTAAAAAATCCAAAGGCTACGACATCAAGCCTGAAATCATGATTCCTCTCGTGGGCGACCTCAAAGAAACCCGCTTTGTAAAAGAAATCATTGAGAAAAAAGCGAAAGAACTTGTTGACGCCGCAGGTGTAAAACTGGATTATCAAATCGGAACAATGATTGAAATTCCACGCGCTTGCTTAATCGCAGACGATATCGCTTCCGAAGCAGAGTTCTTCTCCTTCGGCACAAACGACCTTACCCAAATGACCTACGGTCTTTCACGCGATGACGCAGGACGCATCCTCAACGACTATATCGAAAACAACATCTACGAGGGCGACCCGACAGCGCGTCTTGACCAAACAGGCGTTGGTTCTCTCATGAAAATCGCCATCGAAAAAGGCCGCAAAGCCCGCGCAAACCTCAAAATCGGTATCTGTGGCGAACACGGCGGCGAACCCTCCAGCATTGGCTTCTGCCACAAAGTTGGGCTAAACTACGTTTCTTGCTCTCCCTTCCGCGTGCCAATCGCTCGCCTTTCCGCAGCACAGGCCGCTCTTGCAGGAGAAAAATTTGACTAGTCTTTAACAATAGAAAGACCGTGGGGGACTCCGTCCCCTTGACCCCTAACTTAAAACCCGCGCAATTCGCGCGGGTTTTTGTATTGCGTTAGATAGCTTATCGCTAGTCCAAATTTAAAGTTTTTGTTCAAACTTTTTCCAAAAAGTTTGCAGGGGGTTCGGGGGACAGCGTCCCCCGAGGTCTCCCCTAGGTCTTCCTAAAAATTAAATTCCGTAATATAATGTGTGAGAAAAAATCTTAGACTTGGGAGCAAATGCATGAATACAAAAATTACGGAAATTTTTAAGCAAAATGAGATTACTGTTTCTTTGGAACTTTTCCCGCCCAAACCGGGTGCGGGTTTTGAAAATATAAATAAAGTTGTGGGCGAATGCGCAAAGCTGAAACCGTCTTTTATGAGTGTGACGTGCGGGGCGGGCGGCGGCGGTTCTACCAACACGCTGGAGGTTGTGAAAGAGGTACAGGGCGTAAACGGCATTGCGGCGTTGGCTCATTTGGTTTGCGTTTCCCTTGGGCGTGACGAAGTTGCCAAAATGCTTGCAGACCTTAAAGCGCAGGGCATACACAATATCATGGCACTGCGCGGCGACCTTCCGCAGGGCGTTACCGAAAACACAGGCTACTATCGTTACGCCAGCGACTTAATTGCGGAAATTCACAAAAACGGCGACTTTTGCGTGGGCGGCGGCTGTTACCCCGAAGGCCACCCCGAGGCCGCAACCCTTCATAAAGATATCGAAAATTTGAAAATAAAAGTTGATGAGGGTTGCCAATTTCTTACTACGCAAATGTTTTTTGATAATAACATCCTGTACAATTTCATGTTCCGCTTGCTTAAAAACGGCATAGATGTGCCTGTTGTAGCGGGGATTATGCCCGTGACAAACGCCAAACAAATTGAACGGATTTTCAAACTTTCGGGCGCACCCGTGCCGCCGCGCTTTAAAGCAATTGTGGACAGGTTTTCCGACAACCCCAAGGCAATGCGGCAGGCAGGCATTGCCTACGCCACAGAGCAAATCATAGATTTAATCGCCAACGGCGTAAACAATATTCACATCTACACCATGAACAAACCCGAAATTGCCAAAAGCATTATGGATAATTTGTCGGAGATTTTTTAACGGGAGTTGCAAAATGGATAAATTAGGCAAAGAGCTTATGTTTTTTGACGGCGGAATGGGAACGCTTTTGCAGGCGCAAGGGCTGGATGTTCTGCCGGAAATTTGGAATGTAACGAATGCGGATGCTATTTTTGCTATCCACAAGGCATATGCAAACGCGGGTTGCAATATCATTAAGGCGAATACTTTTGGTGCTAACAGGCTTAAACTGGAAGGAAGCGGCTACACGCCCGCGCAACTTATTTCCGCGGGAATTGGGCTTGCGAAAAAAGCGGCAAGCGAGTGCGGAGGGAAAGCCCCGACGCGAGAGTATAACGCAAGCGTCGCGCTGGATATCGGCTCTACGGGCAAGTTGTTAGCCCCCGTGGGAGATTTGCCCTTTGAAGAAGCCATAGACATTTTTGCGGAGATGGTTCGGGCGGGGGTGGAAGCGGGCGCGGATTTAATTCTGATAGAAACGATGAGCGACACATACGAAATTAAAGCCGCCATGCTTGCCGCAAAAGAGAACAGCGACCTACCCATAATGGTAACATTTTCCCCTGACGAAAAGGGGCGGCTTCTAACGGGCGCGGACATTCTAACCGCCGCAACCCTTGTGGAATCGCTTGGCGCGTGTGCCGTTGGTTTAAACTGCGGTTTCGGTCCGCTTCAAATGACAGAACATCTAAAGCAACTTTGCGCCGCCGTGCAAATTCCCGTTATCTTCAATCCAAACGGCGGTATGCCCAAAATCATAGACGGCAAAACCGTTTTCGACCTAGCCCCCGCAGACTTCGCCGCACAAATGAAACAGATGCAAACTTTCGGCGTGTCAGTCCTCGGTGGTTGCTGCGGCACAACGCCTGAGCATATCGGGGAGATGGTTGAGCTTTGCACGCAAAATTTAGGGGTCAAGGGGACTTGTCCCCTTGTGGGGGAATTGGGGGCAACGCCCCCGAGGTCTTCCACCCGGGTTACGTCATTCGCGAAAACGGTTACGCTCGGGGGTGAGTTGGTAATTATTGGGGAGCGGATTAATCCGACGGGCAAGCCGAAATTAAAAAAGGCGTTGCTGGAAAATGATTTCGATTTTATTCGCAACGAGGCGTTGACGCAGATTGGGCAAGGGGCGAAATTGCTGGACGTTAATGTGGGCTTGCCTGATATTGATGAAGAAAAAATGCTTTGCGCCGCTGTGCGCGAAGTGCAAGGGATAACGGATACGCCGCTGGTAATTGATACGTCTGATGTGGCGGCGGCGGAAGCGGCGTTGCGGGTTTACAACGGCAAGCCGCTGTTAAATTCGGTGAACGGCAAAAAGGAGTCGCTGGAGGCGGTTTTGCCGCTGGCAAAAAAATACGGCGCGGCGGTGGTAGCCCTTGCGCTGGACGACAACGGCATTCCCGAAACCGCGGCGGGGCGCGTGGCAATTGCGGAAAGAATAATAGCGGCGGCGGCGGCGCACGGTATTCCCAAGCATGATATCGTGGTGGACGCGCTTACAATGACACTTAGCACCAACACGCAAAACGCGCAAATCACGCTGGACGCAGTGGCGGAACTTACGCAAAAAACGGGCGTTTGCACAGTGCTTGGCGTTTCAAATATTTCGTTTGGTTTGCCGCAACGGGAAAAGCTAAACACGGGCTTTTTAACACTGGCGGCGAATAGCGGGCTTTCGGCGGCAATCGCAAACCCCGCCAACGAAGCCACCACGGACGCGATTTCCATTAACAAAATCCTTTCCGGCAAAGACACAGACTGCGCGGAATACGTACAAAAATACGCCCCCGTTGGGGAGCAATCAACCGCAAAGCCCGCGTCCGTTTCGGAACAAAAAACGCGCACCCTTTACGATTCCGTAATCGCAGGAATGGAAAACGAAGCGAAAAAGGCCACTCAAGCCCTTTTGGAAAACACAGCCCCCATGGAAATTATCAACGAAAATCTTATTCCCGCGCTAAACACGGCGGGCGAAACCTTCGCGGCAGGAAAAACCTTCCTTCCGCAACTGTTGAAAAGTGCCGCCGCCGCAACCGCCGCTTTCGATACCCTTCGCGCCCATATGACAAGCAAGGGCGAAAACACGGAAAAGCGCGGCAAAATCGTACTTGCAACCGTTAAGGGCGACATCCACGATATCGGAAAAAACATAGTAAAAACCCTCTTGGAAAACTACAACTTTGAAGTATTCGACCTTGGCAAAAACGTAGAGCCTTCCGAAATTCTCCAAACAGTTCAGCGCGAAAACGCACCCCTAGTCGGTCTTAGCGCGCTGATGACCACCACCGTGGCAAGCATGGAAGAAACCATCACTCTACTTCGCGCCCACGCCCCCACCTGCAAAATAATGGTTGGCGGCGCAGTCCTTACCGCCGAACACGCAAAAAAAATAGGCGCGGATTTCTACTCCCCCGATGCAATGGGTGCTGTGCGGTATGCGGAGGAGAATTTGTAGGAAAGACCGTGGGGCGTTGCCCCAAACCCCACCCGCTTTTTTGAAAAAAAGCGGGACAAAAAACTTTAACTCAAAACCGCGCATTCGCGCGGTTTTGGTGAACGTGGAATAATTTGAGATTCGTTAATGGGATTGCGCAAGCAATCGGACGAACATAATTTATATTAGGTGGGGTACTACAAATGGAATATGCTTATCACGTTGGAGAATGCCCTGTTTGTAAAGATTGGGGACTAATGGAAGTCTTATACAACTTTGAAGGTAGCCGTTGTTCGATTATGTGTGAAGAATGTTTATTAGAATTTGACACCTTAATTGACTTTCTCGAGTGTAAAAATGGATATAGAAAAACATATGAGAAAGCGGTTGCAAGATTAGCAACCCTTGAAGAAATTGCAATTACAGAATGGCATCCATATCTCATGGAAAGCAATCGAATATTATAATCATTTTCTACGGACTGCAAAAGTTTGTTGAAAATATTTACAAAACAGAGCAGGGAGGTATTTATGACAACCAAACAAGAGCGGTCCGCGATTTTTAAGTCGTTCCAATCTAACATTAAGAAAAGTGTTTCATTTGATGAGGGCAAGGCAAATTTGCTTGCGCGCAGAAAGATGTTGTCAGAAATATGCGATTATATTTTTGATGTTTGCAATGATGATGATTTTTGCAAAATGCCCCTCAAAACAGATAAAACCATCGCGTACTATCTCTATCATTTGAATCGGATTGAGGATGCTACTGCAAATATTTTGATTGCAGACAAAAAACAATTATTTTATGCCGAAAACTTCGACAAGCGGTTAAATTCCCCTATCATTACCACAGGCAATGAGATAGCTCGGGATGGACTGGTTGAATTTAGCAAAGCCTTGGATATAAAGCAGCTTAGAGAATATGTTGCTGCGGTTATGGCTAATACGAACGAGGTAATTAAAGGTTTGAGCTTTGAAGCTTCCAAAACAAAGGTTTCGGCAGAGCGAAAGGCAGAAGCTGTAAAATCAAACGCTGTATCAACAGATGAAGGGGCTTTTTGGCTTATTGATTACTGGTGCAACAAAACTTATGCAGGGCTGATGTTGATGCCCTTTTCAAGACATCCAATGCTACATCTTGATGGTTGTTTGCGAATAATCAATAAAATAAAAAAGTAGTGTCCATTCATTCCCCGAGGGCTTAATTTTTAAAAGTCTCCCCAACCGTTCCCGTTATGCCGTGTTTGAAAATATGATTTATAAGCGTCTGCTCGCGGAGGGGGCGTTTTTTTTCGTCTATGTAAAAATCTATGAAGTAGTCGGCGGCAAGGCGTTCAAATGCGTCTTTAATGGGGGTTTGTGCGGGTATGTAAAGGTTTTTTATTGGAAGGGTTCGGGCGCGTTCGGGGGCGTTTTTGCCGTCGAGTGCGCGGTGGAAGGCGGCTTGCAGTTCTGTTGAAATGTTTTTGTTTTTCTGTCGGATAAAAATTCCCGCGCACAGTAGTGTGATGTTGAATGGGAAGAGTATGACCTGCACCATTCCCAGCGCGATAAACGCCCAGCCGACAGCGCACCCCAGCCGTTTGATGAAGCGGTTTGCGCGTAGGATTCCCACGCGATTGCCTAGGAATTGGGCTAAAATTCGCCCGCCGTCCAGCGGCAGAACAGGCGTTAAATTAAACACGCCCAAAACCAAATTGTAAAACGCCAACGAGTCCAGCCAACTAACGCCCACATACGAAATATGCGAGGTTAAACCCGCCCAAAACGCCACGGCAAAATTCGCAACAGGCCCTGCCGCGTAAATTACATATCGCTCCCACCCGTGCAACCGCTCCAGCCTTTTCGCCCGCGCAACCATTCCCAGCGGGAAAAATCCAACGCCCTCCACCTTCCCGCCCATAAATCGCACCGCAAACACGTGCGCCCATTCATGCACCGCAAGGGAGGCAATAACAAAAACTGCGGTAAGCAACAAATTTAACAAATTGTGCCTCCTTTACGGCGTTCTTACGGCGTAACCCGTGTTAATGGGTCTATGAATTGCCCGTTGCGGAAAACCCCAAAATGCAAATGCGGGCCGGTGGATTGGCCTGTGTTTCCGGAATAGGCAATGCGTTGCCCTTGGGTTATGGTTTCGCCGATTGCGGCAACGGGGCGGCTAAGGTGGGCGTAAAATGTGATGTAATAGTTGTCGTGGGAAAGGCGCATGAAATTGCCGTATCCGCGACAAAATCCCGAGGCAATTACCGTGCCGTTTTTTGGTGCAAGGATGGGTGTGCCTGTGGGAATTGCAATGTCTATGCCGTCATGAAATTCGCGGCGGCCTGTCACGGGGTTGTCTCGTATGCCCGACGGCGACGAAATTCTGCCGTGGGCGGGTGCTTGCCAAAGCGGCGCGGTTGGTAAAGCCGAGTATTCGGCTAATCCCACAGTTCCGGAACTGCCAACGGCCCCGGAATCTGCGGGTTTAACAATTCATATTCTGCCGTTGGGGTGGGTTCGTATGGGATTGGTTCGTATTGCGCTTGTTCATTCGCGGTAACGTCTTGCGCGGGAAGAACGGGCGCGGCAACCTGCAACGGTTCTGTTCCCCCGCCAAGCAACTCCCCGCCGAAAAATATAACCTCTGCGAATAATTCACGCGGCGTTTCCGCCCCCGAAAGGGTTTGGCGCAGTGTTTCGCGCAGTGCAGTTGCGGGCGCGATATTTGAAATGCTTATCAAAAGCACGGCAACAACCAAAACGCCGCTTACAATACATTGCAACAGTATGTTTTCCACGGCGGTTGGCTCTTCCGTAGTGCGTTCCGCACGGGGGTTTGAACTGCGCGTTTCGCCCCGTGTTTCGTTATTTAGGCGTGACGGCGTTACCCGTCTGTAATGTACCCTGTCCACATTTAGCCCTCCTCTCTATTACAGTTTATAAATCCCGTTTTTAAAATATGCATATTTTTACAGCAGTAATGGGTATACTAGCTGTATTAAATTTTCGGAGGAAAAAACATGAAAAAATTTGCGTCGTTCGTAATCTGTTTTGTGATGCTGCAAAGTGTGCCTGTACGTGGTTTCAGTGTTGAAGAAATAATAGGATATGTAGTGGAAATAAACGACGATATTGTGCATATCGTGGGCGAACCCTTTGCGGAAGAAGGCTTTTCCGACACGTTAATCCGCGTGGGGAACGCGCCCGTTTACGATTTACGAACGGGCTTTCGGGCGGGCAAATATGATATCGTGCAAGACATGGACATCCGAACGGCATTCAGCTATTCAGGTACAGAGCCGTTTCCCGCCGTGGTTGTGTGGCTCAACTGGAACGATGACAATGCCGCAGTATTCACTGTTGTTGCCAGCGAAAACATAAACACAAGCGAGGACAGCACCGTTTTCCTAAGCGCGGACGGAAAATACCGCGTAGCCCTTACCCCCGAAACCATGATTTTGTGCCCGTACAACGGGTATCTTTCGCCATGGGACATTACTTCCGGCACAGAGCTTTTCGTTTGGGTTGACATGATAACCGCCAGCACCCCCGCATTGGTTTATCCCGATAAAGTTGTAGTGGTGCATTAACGCGAATCCCCATAATCCACAGCACTAAGAGCGAGCAAAATCTGGGACGGCAAGTAGAACACCCATATCAGTGCGAATGCGCCGGGGAAAAAATCGGGCAGACCTGTGTAGCGCGGAATATTAAAAAGCATAACATTTATATCGCAAAGAGCGAAAAGAATAAGACCCGCCATCACCAAGTGATAGTTAAACTTGGGACGGCGGGTCTTGTAATTTACAAAAATGTTAAACGCAAACAAGGACGCGTAAACGGCGGCAATAAGAATTACGGATTGCAAAATGAAAACGATAAAAAGCCAAATAACGGCGAATGCAACAAGCATCCAACGTCTAAAATTAATTGCCCTGCGGATATAAAAAACGTGAACAAAGCAGAACGCCGCAACGCCAAAAAGATGCTGTTGCCGCAGAACCAAAAAGTAGTCGGCTAACAGTGTAAAAACAAGCCCGCCAACAAGGCAAAGCCAGTCTTTTTTGCCCAAGCACCTAAGCCCGGAAAGTAAAGCAATTACTACGCAACCCCCAATAAAAGCAAATTTTACGCAGGGGGTAAGAATCATCTCGGGACAATCTCAACCACAGCCCATATCCCATAACGGCTGTGTGCGGTAACTTCAAAAATCTCGCGGAAGTATTGCAAGTCCGCACCCTCACCTGCGGCCCATTGTACTTCAACAATTGCGACATAATCATAGTTACTTAATAAATCCCCTGTAGAAATTGTCACGTTGTATTTAGCGCGTCTGTCAAAATCTTCAGGCACAACAATGTCAAACAACTTATCGGAATTAAGCAACTCGTGGGAGAAGCCAACAATTCCGTCGCGTGAGTTTGTGCCCGCCGCGTATGAAAGAAGCCCGCTAAACGCTTCTGTTACGGCGTTTTCTGCGGCAACGCGTCTCATGCGTTGCATACTGTAAAACTGCGTAACGCGCATTGGCACAACAATTGACGGCACGGTATATCTCACAGAATTAATCACAAGCGAATACTGCGAAATATGCGCGTCACGCAAACGCGCCGCATACGGTGCCATGTTAAACCGAATATCCGAACCATACGGAGACACACGCTCGTACCCCTGCATTAAAACGCGGTCGCCGTTTGCAAGGTCAACGCGCAAGTAAATTTCAATGTTCACAGGTCTGCGGCGGCGGTTTTGGTCTAAGCCGTGCAGTGTCAAGAAAATATAGCTTCCCTGTTGCGCCATACCCTCAAGGTTTAGCGTAAAGTCACCTGTTTTAACGGGGAACGGGTTACGCTGGTCGTTACCAAAAAGTTGCGACGGCGTTACCTCAACCGTAGGATTTGGATAATAGTAGAACAAATTATTAAACACGATTTGGATGTTCTCTTCAAGGCTGATAATGGGTCCGAAGGTTGCCGACCCAATCGTGATTCCAAATTCTTCAAAGTAGGCAACTGCCTTTTCGCTTGTGAAATTTTGGATGGAAGAAAGCCTGTCGCGCAGGGAAATAAGCGGCCCTTCGGAATCGGGATTCAGGCGGAAGCCCGAACCTTCAAAATCGTCACGGAAGCTGAAATGAATTGTACTGCTGGCACTGTCGAAAACGGCGTAACGCACTACAATTCCGTGGTCTCCTTCTACATCGCCCGCAAGGCTGATTTGTCTGTTGATAAACACAGGAACGTCATGGATGGGCGGCGCGGTAAAACGATAGCTAAACTGCACATACTCGCGACTGTTTTTGCACTGAATATGAAGCATGAGAAAAAGCGTGTTGCCCGAAAGCGGCGCGAACCGCAAAACAGTACCATCTCCGGGCGCGGCAATCATGCCGAATGTCGTGCGAGCATACAGCTTGCGCGCTTGGTTTGACAGCACAATTATATAGTCGTCGGGGTCAAAATGTTCATCGAAGTAAATAAACGTGCCTGTATACGCGGCAGAAATACGCGAAAGCGTAAACGATTGCGAGCCAAGAAAAGCCCGTTCGTTTAGATGAATAAAGTTGGCGTTGTTTGCCACCCCACGCGGAACTTCTACGGGGGTGAAATGCGAAAGCGCGTCTATATTGGCTTGTTGCGCCTGCACCGCAGAATGCGCAACAACGGCAGTTATTCCGCCGCCCAAAATAAGCAAGAAACCGATTACGAAAGTCGCAACCATTGTGCCATACGATACCTCGGCAAAAAGCTTTGTTTTCTGCTCTTCTTCCACAGCAAACGAGCCTTTTACATACTGTATAGAACCCATGCCGTCAACTTCGGGGTCGTACACCGTTTGCGTCGGCGAAGTGGAAACCTCTTTTATCTCAAAATCCGCACCTGCATTTTGGTCTGCCATAAGCAATGCGTCAAGTTGCGCGTCCAAGTCGTCGCCATCGCTTGACAGTGGCGAATCCGAGTCACCGAAATCCAAGCCGTCAAGGTCGTCAAGGGTTACGGCTTTCCGAGCTGGCGCAGGTGCAGGCGCAGATAAGCCTTCCAACGCCGCAAACGGGTCGTCATCGTCTCCGCCCATGTCAAAGCCTGCAAACGGGTCGGGCGCATCATCGCCAAAATCCAAACCGTCAAGGCCTTCTAAGCCGTCGAGACCTTCCAAGCCGTCAAGACCGTCAGAACTGTCCGAAGAATCCGCGCTGTCCGAACCGTCTAAGCCATCTAAACCTTCAAGCCCTGCAAACGGATCCGGGATATCATCATCCGAAGGCGCGGCAGGGGGGTCTTCTGTGGCGGGAGGTTCTTCCATGGCAGGTGGTTCCTCCTCCACTGCGGGAGGTTCTTCCTCCGCTACGGGCGGCTCTTCTGCCGCAGGTTCTTCCGCCGCCGTCGGCTCGTCGCCGCCGGTAAGGTCGCTCATCAAACCGTCCAGCTCTGCAAACGGGTCGGGAATATCGTCCGAAACATCTGCGGGGATATCGGTATCTTCACCGCCCATGTTCAGTTCTTCCAAATCGTCAAGGTCTTCAAGCGTTACCTTTTTTTGTTCGGGGGCGGGCGGCGCAGGTTCGGACAGGGCTTGCAGTGCCGCAAACGGGTCGTCATCGCCATCAAAATTAAGCCCACCAAACGGGTCAGGGGCATCACCATCGTCGTCACCGCCGCCAAAAATACCAAGGGATGCTAACTGCGCCTCAAGGTCGTCCATGTCACCGGTTTCGCCGTTTTTTATTTCGTCGTCCATTTATAGTTCACTCCTACACAAAGAACATCGCAATCGAGCTAAGGCCAAGAAGAACAGCCAGTAAAATTGCAATAGCCATTGCCAAGGTTTGTTTATGCTTTTTCATCCACTTTCTCATTTTATCATACCTCCATTATGTTGTAAAATCCAAAAACCGTGAAGCCTTCGCGGGTTTGTCGTACCGAGAGGTTACTGTGGAAAGATACAACTCATGTTTTGCGCGGGTCACGCCAACATAGAAAAGCCTGCGTTCTTCCTCAATTTCCGCCTCTGTTTTACTGCGAATGTACGGCAAAACCTCTTCCACCACGCCCGCGATAAAAACGCGCTCGAACTCCAGCCCCTTCGCGCTGTGAAGGGTCGTAAGCGTGCAAGCCTCGCCCGTGTGGGTCTGCTCTTTTGCCGCCGTGGCCGCATTTTTTGCATGGGAAATGAAATCCAGCGGGTTTGCGAAAGGTTTTGCCGCCTCTTGCAATTCGTCCGCTATTTCAAAAAGTCCTGCGGGGTTCAACTTACGATATTCGCAAGTCGAAATTATATGCCCATTATACCCCATATTTTGCCGAATGTAGCGTATTGCGTCGGTCGTTTCTTTTTTCGCCAGCGCGTAAAGGTTTTCTTCCAGCTCTTCGATGCCCGTTTTTGTTGCGATATGCAAGGTCGGGTCGCGCTTGTACGCCTTAAAAAGACACTTATCGTTCTTTTTTATGCTTTGCAAAAACGCCTTGCTGATAAACCTAAACGGCTTGTTTACAATCCGCGCCGCGTCTGCATCGTAGCCCGTTTTTTGCCGCAAAGAAAGCCGCCGCGCAACCCGCATAAATGCATAAAGGTCTTCCGCGAGCCAATGCTCGTAAATTGTGGGCATTTCGTCACGGCAACGAAACGGAATATGCATATTCAAAAACGCATCCATAAACGCCCGCGACTGCATATTTAAGCGGAACGCAATCGCGATTTCGTCCAAGTTCGCGCCTTGCTTCCACAATTTACGAATATGCTTGGCAATCAGCACCGCTTCTTGGTTTTGGTCGTCCGCCGTAAGAAAAACAGGCTTAACGCCATTTTGCCCCGTCCCGCAGATATTCTTATCATACCGCATTTTGTTGCCTGAAATCAATTTATTTGCGTAATCTATTATCGAATCCGTAGAGCGATAATTTGTCTCAAGCGTAATTTGCCGCGTTTCGGGGAAATCTTTTGGGAAGTTCAACAAAAATTCCGGCCGCGAACCGCGAAAACGATAGATACTTTGGTCGTCGTCACCCACGATAAAAAGATTGTTCTGCGGCGCGGCAAGAAGCTTCACCGCTTCATACTGCACACGGTTTATATCTTGAAACTCGTCTATCATTATAAACGGATATTTTTCGCGCCAATAGTTTAGCAATTTTCCATCGTTTTGAAGCAACTCATATGCGTGGCAAAGCATATCGTCAAAGTCGATTTTATTTTTCTCCGCCTTAAATTTTTCGTAATTTTTACACAGAAAAATAAAGTCCTCCGTGCCTATGGACTTTGAGTGATAGTGCGTTAAGTCGTGAAGTTCGTTGCGAACAAGCGACATTTCCGACAACAATGCAGACAGCATTTCGTCATCGGGTTCATACTGCATTTCCGCCAAGAAATTCCGCACCGCGCCGCGTCTTTCATGGTCGCTTAAAATTTGCCCAAGCTCGTGGTTATTCTTTTGTCGCAATATTCTGAAAAACGTAGAATGAAAAGTTCCAAACGTCACAGGGCTTCGCCCCTGCCCGTAAAGCCCTTCAAACCTTCGCACCATCTCGTTCGCCGCCGCTTTGGAATACGTGATTACCAACACCCCGCGCTCCTGCGTCTCCGCAAGAAAAACAGACCGCGCCGTTATAACCGCAGTCTTACCACTCCCCGGCCCCGCAAGCACCATCATCGACCCCGTTACGTGCCGCGCCGCTTGTAGTTGGTTTTCGTTTAAGTCCTTCATTTCTATGTCCCCCGTGTTCGCACAACACTTACTGTTTAGCTTGTGCGCTCCGGCCACCCTTCAAACCACGCATCCTCAACGTAATTATTCCAACAAAACAAAACATTATTACAAGAAAATTCCAACTCTGAATATTCTCCGTTGGGAGCATCATTTGAAAACATATTCCCGCATAATTTAACCATGCCGTCTTCCGCATTGAAGCCTAATTCCCAATCTAAAACCTCAAAAGAACACGAAGCAGAATGAAACCACGCAAGGTCAAATTTTTCTTGTTCGCAGTTCATTTCTTGTTGCGCCCAGCGGTGCATTGCGCCACTAAGGAATTTCGCGTTTTTCAAGACGATTTGAGATGTGTCGGTATGTTTGGATTTCCCCGTACCATTTAACGGGTGTGTTTTAGCAACATCGAATCCCTCGTTAAATATGAGCGATATGTTATTGTCGCTTATCCGTATTGTATCAATGGAATGGTCATGCAATGAGATGCTTTCAATATCGCAAGACTCATACTTCCACATAACCAATCCCTCCAATATGAATTTTACGCACGTACCACATTCGTAGTGGTACATAAGCGCGCGCTTCATCTCATCCAATAAAAGTTCAACGGTTCTTTGCCTTCAATTGCATCAAATTCATGATGGTCGCAAGTCAAAAGAGAGCCTTTTACAACAATAGCTTGGGCTAAAGCTATTGAATCGGCCAAAGAAATTTTGTATGTGGCTTTCAGTCTACCTGCGTGGGTAAAAACAACTTCATCAAATTCACAAATTTGAACTTCAGACCGCTTCACCGTTTTAACAAAACTATCGGCATAATCTTTTCCCTTGTAGCGATAAAAATCATAGTAAACTTCCAAAATATTAACCCTGTTCAAAAACAGTTTAGCTTCACCTATGCTTGCTTTGTGGTATAAATTAACCACTACATCTGCGCCTTTTTCATTTCTGGCAACAGCAAGCAATGCGCAAGCGTCCAAAACAAATATGCTACTCACCCTCCAGCGCCTTCTCGTCACGTTTTCTTGCCATGAAATCATCAACAGTAAATCCACAATCGGTAGCTATTCCCAGAAGAGGACACCCGTTTTGAGTGTGAATTATTGGCGTTAGGCGAACTTCACCATCAAATTCACGAACTTTCACCTTCTCAACTCTCAACAGGCGATATAAAGATTCAGGTAGTGTTTTAGTATCCAGCAACATCTCTGTCATACTTACGCCCTCCTTTCAGATGCTTAAAAATTTTGCCACACACGCCGCCCGTTTTAGCCCAGTATATCCTTAACCCGTTTCATTGCGAGGACGGTATTCTCGTGGTTTGCGAAAGCGGAAAGACGCAAGAAACCTTCGCCTTGAGAGCCGAAACCTGCGCCCGGAGTACCTACCACATTGGCTTTTTCGAGAAGAAGGTCGAAGAAATCCCAGCTTTTCAGGTTGTTGGGGCATTTTAGCCACACGTATGGGGCGTTTTTTCCTCCGGAGAACCATATTCCCAGTTCGGATATGGCGTCAGAGATTGTTTTGGCATTTTGCATATAGTAGTCGATATCGGTTTTGCTTTGGGCGAGACCTTCGGGTAACAGGGCGGCTTCCGCGCCGCGCTGAATGATATACGGAAGCTGATTGTATTTTGTATTTTGACGACGGCTCCAGAGTTTGTGAAGGTTCATGCCGTCGCGTTCAAGTTCGGTGGGAACGATGGTGTATGCGCAACGCGTGCCTGTGAAGCCTGCGGATTTCGATAGCGAACCAAATTCTATTGCGCAATTTTTTGCACCCTCTATTTGGAAGATGGAGGTTGGCAAGTCTTCGCAAATAAATGCTTCATACGCGCTGTCGTAAAGGATTACCGCGTTTTGGGCGGTTGCGTAGTCTACCCATTTTTTAAGCTGTTCCGCGCTGTATACCGCGCCCGTGGGATTGTTGGGCGAACAAATGTAAATTATATCCGCCTGCACGTTTTCATCGGGCATGGGCAAGAAATTGTTTTCTATATTGCCGGATGCGTAAACAATTTTATTGCCCGCCATAATATTTGTATCAACGTATACGGGGTAAACAGGGTCGGGAACAAGCACCGTGTTGCCGCTTGCGAAGATATCCAAGATATTGGCGACATCACTTTTCGCGCCGTCACTTACGAATACTTCGGCAGAAGAAATTTCCGCACCCTTCTTGTTATAATAATCGCTTATCGCCGTGCGAAGAAAGTCATATCCGTAATCGTCGCCATAACCGCGAAAAGTCTCCGCAACGCCCATTTCCGAAACCGCTTTCTGCATCGCGCCAATAACCGCAGGCGCAAGCGGGCGCGTTACATCGCCAATGCCCATTCGTATCACGCTCTTATCCGGGTTTGCCGCCGTGTACTCGCGCACTTTTTTCCCAATCGTTGCAAATAAATAACTCTCTTTCAAATTTGCATAATTCTTATTTACCTTCATTTTCGTTTCCTCCCTTTTGTTGCAGTTATTATACACCCTTAATTTTGCAAGCGCAAAGCTTGACGTGATATCCCTTCTTTGGTAAAATGCCTACCGAACAACTCAAGGGCCCATAGCTCAGTTGGTTAGAGCAACCGGCTCATAACCGGTAGGTCCCGGGTTCAAGTCCCTGAGGGCCCAGAATTAGGAACAAAAGCGAATCCCCGAATTTTTTTATCGGGTAGCCGTTCGCGATGGCGTTCCCATTAAAATAGCTTGGTGGATTGTCGTCCACCAAGCTATTTTTTGCGCAATTTCATTGAGGTTGCCCCGTGCCTGTGCTAAAATATGGGTGTATAAGACGCACACTCGTAGGAGGGGTAGCATGGGTAAAATGCCCGTATGGCAAATGATATATGAAGCGGCGTTAAGTATCGCGAATGAAGTGATAGAAATTTCTGAAATCAAACGCTACATAAAAACCATGTACCCGGAAAAATACAACGACTTGCACAGCGGAACAATAAATGCTCAAATCACAATATGTTGTGTTAATAATCCTACCCGCCTTCATTATCCTGAGAACAAGAAGCCGCGTATTGCTAACGGAAAACGCGATTTTCTTTATCGCGTTGGCAGAGGACAGGTTGCTATGTACAATCCCGAAGCACACGGACTTTGGGAAATTGCAAATATTGATGGCAAATTACAGGTTCGTCGCACGGATGACAATGAAGTTTTGACAATCATTACGCCTGTTGCTACACAGAGAGCAGTATCTCCGAAAAATAAGAGGAAAGATATTCCTCCCCCCTCCATTGAGCAAGTCAAATTATATTTGGACAAATGGGAAACCCTCGAAAACTACACGGCGCAGGAATCTGCCTTGAATAAATTGTTCGGGGAAATTGCCCCTGTAAATAATTCTCTTGATGACATTTTGATAAAAGTAGCTACACTGAATGCTTTTTACTCAACGTATATAAAATCTATTTTCACTGTGGCGAGGCATATTCTTCAGCTTGATATTGATGCGCGATTACAAGCGGGAGATGAAAATATTGTTGATGATATTGCAAATGTTACCATGCCTAACGGAAAGACGCTCAATGTATTTTCTTTTGCAACGAAATACTGTAGCCATCATCAAGCAGACAACTATCCAATTTACGATAGCCACGTTAAAAAATCGCTATGCTATTTCAGGGATGTTGACGGATTTGCAATTTTTCATAAGGACGATTTGCGGAAATTTTCTATTTTCAAGCGCGTAATTTTGGAGTTCCGAAAATTTTATTCTCTGGAAAATTTTTCTATTAAGGCGATTGACAAATATTTATGGCAGCTCGGAAAAGAAAATTGGAAGCCGATTCCGAAAATGCGAAACCTAAAAAACCCCCGATAGCGTCAACGTCGAGAGTATCGGGGGTTTTTGTTTTGGTCAGACTAACACAAGTCTAACTAATCCCGACATTTGACCATTGGCACAGAGATTTTGCACCCCTCTGTTGGAAATTACCCTTGCTTCGACGACTTGCTTCGCAATCATCCAATCAAATCCCATATGAGTTCTTCTGCTCCAACAAAGCACCACCACTGTAATCATAATGCGAATTGCCGAATAAGACAAGAGGAAATTTGCGCGCTACCAAACTACCAAGCTAACAAACAACCTGTCCAAAAGCAAAACCCATAATTATTGCCAGTATAACAAAAAACAAACCCAATTTCATAGGGTTTTCTCGCATTTTGAGGGTATGATGATGAAAATAGTCCTGCCTAAATGCAACAGATGTCGTGAAGAAAAATTTTTAATGAAATTGCAGATGAACAGACAGGTATTCGCATAGCGCATTACGAGTACCGTAAAAAATAGACCCTGTGAATCAAATTATTTATCCCTATATTGCGTATGATGTAACATATCCCAATGGAAAACAGAACGACTGGCTGAACATTTGCAAATGAAATATTTTTACAGTCCACAGTTTCGTACTGAATTGGAAACTGCTGGGTTTGTTGTAGTGGAGGGATTTTCATGGTACGACAGATCGCCTCCCATCGGCAGGGAAATTATAGTGTTGTGCAATAGGCACCAACAAAAAGATTATCAGCACAGTAGGTACTGTGTCCCCTGCCGCGTTGCGGTGTGATAAAATTACAACAACTCTTTAAGGACAGGGATGATATTCTCAAAATAGCGGAATGCTGGCACTTCCATGTCTTGGCGATGCGGCGGATTTGAGAATATTCAGACCCAGCCATGCCCAATGCCGTGAGCCAAGTACGCATACTAAAACGTGGGTTCTCAAAGTCACCATTCGCCCTTGCAGTTACTCTTTGTTTTCGTTTTGCTGTTTCGCACAGGGCATTTATAAATTTGTCGTATTCCATCATGTTCTCGCTGTCGGAAATTTTGAACCAATCGAAGGAAATTCTGTCTGGCAAAACTTGGATGGGTAATTCCTCTGCCCCGATTGCCATTTTTATCAGCGATGACTTTGCCAGTACCAATTTGCAGAGTCGGTCTATCGCCTCTGGTGAAAACCCATCCAGTGGAACATCAATGCTGATGCTATCGGTGGGTAATTCTGTATCGGCTGGGATTTCAGTGGGTTGTTCTTCGTACTCGGCAAATTCTTCTGTGTTTTCCATTTTTGGCACAGTTGGTTCTTCTTCTGCATCTACTTCTGGCACAAAGCCTAGTCCGGCAAGGGCTGTTAAAAGTTCTGCTGAAATGTCCCCACTTGCACATCCGTTTCTGTCCACCATTATATTTCCAATTTCGAATGCGTAGGTTGGTGGCTTTTTGTAAATGGCATCAACTCCTAAAATCTCGCTGATTGCCATCACAAGCTGTTTTCTTTCCTTGCCGCTCACGTTGAAGTTGTAATTTTGCATGGCTGTTGCCCCTTTTCGGTTTATTCCCCTTTGGGCTTGCCGCGCTTGTAAAGCCGCATTGCCCTGCGAGGTAACACCATCATAGCTCACGTTTTTCGAGCCAGCAAGGAACAACACATGGAGCGAAATCCATTGATTTCACTGGGGTTGAGAGGGTCTTACATTTTGCAAGGTCATCTCGGATGTCCGAAATAATGCAAATGAATATAGCTCGTCTGATACCAAACTGGTATCGGTCAAGCATCCAACAAACGGCAATCATGGCTTGACCGACCCTAAATTGGGTTCGGACAAGAAGCAATAAGCCCTATGCTGAAAATTATGGAGGCTTTTGCCTTGCACTAAAAATAAATCTTGTGCCTGTTGTGTTCCTTCATTATATATGGACAAGATTTGTAGCTTAGATTACCACTTCGCAACTTCATCAAGCAATCATGTGTAACACTTTACGCACAGGGTTTATTATATACCATCCTCGTCTGGCAAATCCCCCAGCAAAATGGTTATATAATCTCGTCTGCTGTAGAGAACACGGTCAACATAAACTTTTCCGTCCTTTTGGCGATAAAAAGCAAGATAATTTCCATGTCCGACAAAGCGGTAATCTGTGTCAATTCCAGCAACAGCCGACAGCGGAGTACCAATAAGCGGAAAATCCTCCAGTTTATCAATCGCCTGTCGGATACCCCTAATCGTAGTCAACGCGCTTCTTCGGCTTTTCAGCTTCTCAGCAATGTAATCACCTATTTGCAATAAATCCCTTTCGGATTCATTGGACATGACAATTCTACTCACTGTATCGCTCCTCAAGGCGCGACCACACTTCGTCTGCTGGAATCCATCCATTTTCTTCACCAGAAAGCCGACCCTTGTCTAATTCTGATTTTAATTTGCGCCATGCCTGTGCTTTTTCATATTCAGTATACTCTTCAATATCCAAAACAGCATATCGCCCATGCCCATTTTTCGTTAAGAAAACAGGCGAACCGATGGAAACATGGCGTAAAACTTCTCCGTAATTTCGCAAATCGGAGATTGGTTTAATATTTGGCATAAGAACACCTCCATCCAAATTATATATAAATATTTCGTAAAATACAACTGCGAATTTTAAGGCGAAATCATGTCCGCTTGCAGAGAGAGAATGCGCATCACAAACTTTCCATAAATTTTTGCGCAATGCGCACCGCACTTTCTGCGCAGGAGATTGTCTTGCGGAAAAATCACCTGTTTCCGCATTGGAAAAATGCCGTAATTATGGGATTTTGCTTCATCATCCGCATAGGTTTCGTCATCGGCATTTTCATCGTTGGATTCATGCTGAGTGGCAGGAGAATTTGCCTGCTCAATCCGCACATACCTTGCGAAATGATTTTCGATTGCGTCCATGCGGGATACGATTTTATCCCTGCGAGCAGAACCTGCGCCGCAAGCCGCATTGTAGGCTGCATCAACAGAGGTGCTTCGACTGTCGCCAAAGAACATTCTCGCCACCGCCGCCATAACACCCTTTGTCAGAGCGACAGGATGTGTTCGTGTTATGAGTTTCTTGGCAACTCTTTTTTCCGTTCGGTCGCTTAAATCGAGGAATTGATACATACCAAGAATGATGTCAAAGCACTTCATAAGCATTTCAGCTTGTTCTTCTGTTACTTCCGCCGCTTCGATAATTCTTCTGAAGATTCTTGTTTCAAATGAGAAATCTTCTTCGGTTGCAAAGCACAAGCCCCAAGCCTGCATTTTTGAATTATTTCGCTATAAAAACGGCACAAGTGTTTTTCTCGTGCCGTTTTCTGTGCTTCTCAACGATTCTTTGCTTGCAAATGCCTTATCTTAATGGTATTGGGATAGACCTGCACTACTCAAATATTTCCAAATCAATGATGATGTCGCTACCTTCAAGTTGCATCAAGGCCCTGACATTAGGAAGTAATTTTGCTGCCATCCGTCAGCATGTGTAAATGTCAGCGCATCTCCGACAATTTGATACCGGTATGTTTCTGTCCACGCATCTCCAAATGCTTGGCAACGAACATCCATTGTTAATACATCACCAGCTACCCACCATGTAAAGTCTTGCCCCTGACCATCGCCGCCCCAAGTTCCTGTTCCATCCGAATATATGGTGTTCCCATTCCGTGTCGGTGTGATTATGTGATAGAGTATGGGAAGTAAGACGGATAAATACAGGAATGGGAGTTGCCCGAGTTGGGCAGCTCTTTTTTTGCAGATTTTTGTTTTACACTTTTCCACTTGATAAAAGTGTAATTACAGTGTAAAATACGGAAAATCACATTTTAGAGGTTATGACATGAAATATGAAACGGAAAGACTGGAATTTAAGAAAATAGCAACCGACGATATCATCAAAGAGGTGGTTGCATTTGCAAACACCGAAGGCGGTGTGATTTTGGTTGGCGTTAATAAGTCGGGGCAGCTTTCTCCGTTGGTTGATATTGATGATGCCTACACCCGTGTGACCAACAGCATCCGTGATGCCATTGCACCGGATGTCACCATATTTGTGAAATACACATTGGAGAATAACGAAGTTATCCGCATTGAGGTTGGCGAAGGTTCGTATAAACCATATTATTTGAAGGCTAAGGGGCTAAAACCGACAGGGGTATATGTTCGTCAAGGGACATCTTCTGTGCAGGCATCGCCTGAGCAGGTTCGTCAGATGATAAAGAATGCTGATGGCGATGTGTTTGAAGAATTGCGGTCATTAGAACAAGCGCTGACTTTCAATACTTGTGGAAAGATATTCGGAGAATACAAAATAGATTTCAGCGAAGAAAAATTTAATGTTTTGGGAATCCGTGATCACGCACAAGGGCTATACACCAATCTTGGCTTGTTGCTTTCTGACCAGTGCGCACACTCCATAAAAGTTGCAGTGTTTACTGATGAACAAAACACAATCTTCCGTGACCGAAAAGAATTTACAGGCTCAATATTTGAACAAATGGAGGATGCTTACGATTATCTCCGGTTGTGCAACCGAAATCGCTCTGTCATTAACGGCCTTTCACGAACTGATTATTGGGACTATCCGAAGGATGCGATTAGAGAAGCCCTCATCAACGCCATTATCCATAGGGACTACAGCTTTAGTGGCAGTATTTTAATAAACATAAATGAGCAATATATGGAATTTATATCCATCGGTGGATTATTGCCGGGGTTGCTAACCGAGGATATTCGTAACGGTATATCACAATTGCGTAATCGGAAATTAGCGGATATTTTCCATCGCATGAATTTAATTGAATCGTATGGCACGGGTATACGCAGGATATTTTCGCTCTATGCCGACTATGCCGACAAACCTGAAATTGCAGTTACGGCAAATTCGTTCAAGCTTGTGTTGCCTAACATGAATGCCGTCGGCAACTTAAATGAACCAACCCAAGCAATAACACCCCAGATGCAGAAGATGTTAGATTGCATTTCTATAAATCCCGATATAACGGATAAAGAACTTCAAGACGCATTAGGGGTAAAGCAGTCTCGTTTGTATATTCTTGCTAATCAAATGAAATCTGCGGGTTTAATAAAAATTACCGGGCGTGGTGAAAGTAAAAAATATCACATTATAATTCGTGTATAAAGAATCAAGGAGCGTTGTCGTATGTTGAAATTCAAATATATGTGGAAAAACAACTGCACTGCCGAGGTAACGGCAGACATAACCACGAAGAAAATAACCGTTGTAAACCATAGCAACGACTGGCTTATGCGGCCGTTTGGTTTGAATGAGTTTCCTACGTTTGAAGATTTGAATATATTTCTTGAAAGTCGTTGTTTTCCCAGTTCGCGACACAATTGCAAGCAATTACTGGATGACCTTGGGCTACAGGTTTATGACCCGTTGGATATTTGCATGATTACTTACGGACGACAATGGGATGATTACAACTGGATTTTATTCGACGGAGAGGACGCAGACTATGAAAGGGATGTCAAACTTAGGGATTAAGCCCATAACCATAGACGTTACCGTAAAAGACCGCCGTATATCGTCTACGTCAAGCAAGGGTAATCAAACAAAGTGGTATAAGGACAATAATTGGGTCAAGGCAGACTTTATGGGCTATGAGGGGATTGTGGAGTGTTTATCGTCTGTGGTTGCCCACAACACGAATATTGGCGATTTCGCGCCGATTGTAGACTATTTTTTGTGCGAGGGTGTGGCGGAAGAACAAGCATACACAGGTTGTTACAGCAAAAACTTTCTTGCGGCGGGTGAATCTTGCGTAACGGTGCAACGATTGATGACATTCAAATACGGAAAGGCTCTTGAAAAACGGATGTCGCGAATGTCTACAAAAGACAGAGTAAAAACCGTAGTTGACTTCATGCGGGAAGAAACAGAAATATCTAATTTTGGTGAATGGTTGACCTGCCTTATGGAGTTTGACGCACTCATCTTGAACGAGGACAGGCACTTGCATAATGTAGCAGTAATTCGCACGGCGGGCGGCGCGTATAAACTCATGCCGTTGTTTGACAACGGTGCGGCATTTTGCTCCGACACAAGCAAGGACTATCCGCTATCTGCACCGTTCAAAAATTGTATTCGCAAGGTGAAGGCAAAGCCTTTTAACACGAATTTTAAGGCGCAAATATCTGCGTGCAGGGAATTGTATGGCAGACAGTTAAGGATTGACGTAACCGACCAAGATATACCTTCCAACCTGTTGGACGATTTCGCCTGTTATCCAAGCGCAATAAAAGCCCAAATTTTAGGCATTTTACGTTTTCAGTTGCAAACATGGAATTAATTTTGAACTATCCCAACATAATTCTTTGCAGAATAATTCTTTGTGGTATAATATAGCCATAAGGAGTTGATGGTCATGAAAAAGTTTATTAACCGCGAACGAGAGCTTGCTGCATTGGAAAGTCAATACGCTACTGCCGGGGCATCTCTTATGGTAATTTATGGTCGCCGTAGAGTGGGAAAGACCACGTTGATTAAAGAGTTCATTAAAGACCAGCGTGCACTTTATTTTTTGGCTAGGGAAGAAAGCGAAGACATCGGCTTAAAAAGATTTGCCCAAGAATTGAACGCATATACAGGACAAGAAGCATTACCGACCAACTCATTCGACAAGTGGAGAGAACTATTCGATGCCTTTTTGCTTTACGAACAAAAAGAAAAAAAGATACTGATACTTGATGAGTTTCCATATATGGTTGAATCGAACCCCGCATTTCCCTCTGTTTTGCAATGGATGTGGGACGAAGTGTTTCAAAACGAAAACATCATGCTCATCCTCAGCGGCTCTCTTATCCATATGATGGTAAAATATGCTTTGAATTATGAAAGCCCACTTTACGGTAGGCGCACCGGTCAAATAAAACTCAAGCAAATTGATTTCATGTTTTATGATAATTTTTTTGATACCATGCCCTACCGTGATTTGGTGGAGCTATACGCCGTAACCGGTGGTGTTCCCAGATATATAGAGTTATTTAATCATAAAAGTAATATTTTCGATGAAATAAATCGGTTGATACTATCTCAAGATGGCTTGTTGTTTGAAGAGCCTGAATTTTTGTTGCGCCGAGAGGTTGAAGAAATAGGGAGCTACTTTACTATTATCGAGAGTATCGCGGCGGGCAATAGGAAGCAAGGCAAAATCGCGGCTGATATTGGTGTAAAGCAGACGAGCCTGCCCAAATACCTGAAAACGCTATTGGATTTAGACATCTTGGAACGTGAAGTACCTGTAACCGAAAGAAATCCCGAAAAGAGCAAAATGAGCCTGTACCAAATTAAGGATAATTTCTTGCGCTTCTGGTTCCGCTTTGTTTACCCTGAGCGTAACCGGATTGAACTTGGTCAGTCCAATTATGTACTTGAGCGAATCAAAGCCAACTTCATCGACAATCATGTGGCGTATATCTATGAGACCGTGTGCCGCAGTGAGATATGGCGGCTTGCTTTTGATGGTGTATTGCAACTTAATACCGTAGGACGCTGGTGGAACAGCAAAGTAGAAATCGACATTGTTGCGCTGGATAACACCGGCGAAGATATTATTTTTGCGGAGTGCAAATATCGCAACCAGCCAATGGATACAAATGTCTTTTATAGTCTGCTAGATAAAAAAGACCACGTTCAATGGAACAAAGGAAACCGCCGCGAAAAATTCGTATTGTTCTCTATCGGCGGTTTCACAAATCAATTATTGGAACTTGCGGCAGAGCGTGATGACCTTCTATTGGTCGGCGGAGATGGCAAGTTGCAAGGCGTAAAATCTAACTAATTTTACAGATATTCACCTGCGAAGGGGGGTGATGTGGTTCCCTGCTCATCATAGATAATTATAAAGATTATCCAATTTCTTAATCCCATGCCGTTTGCTAATGGTGATAGGCGCAACTTCAATGTCAAAAAATGCTTTCATCACTTTATCAATTCTGCGGTAGTTCAATGCCTTTTGTGCTAGGCAGTGTCGACAATAGCGTATTAATTCCAGCCTGAAATGCAAGCGATTTGAACGGCGGCAAGATAAGATTTTGTATGTTTTGCGTAACGGGTGGCGATACCACGCCATCGCTTGAGTACGGCGAAC